>Ga0265300_10000223_pt1 | contig 61165 bp, 46 predicted proteins | sample AusTroGonzalo_MG_FD_193482 | JGI IMG/M metagenome (GOLD analysis project Ga0265300, IMG submission 193482) | Bovine rumen microbial communities from tropical cattle in Woodstock, Queensland, Australia - Gonzalo_03 | ecosystem: Host-associated > Mammals > Digestive system > Stomach > Rumen ... | reverse complement strand
ACATTAAGGGGGCAAATGAGCGTTTTTGTGGTTTAAAGAAGGCGTTTAAAAGATGTTTTGTTGGGTTGAAATAGTTATTTTTGCGGTACTATGAAGGTTGAGGATTTATACAGCAGACTGAGTGAGTGCGCCGGTGTTACGACCGATAGCCGTAAGTGCGGTCCGGGGCTTATGTTCTTTGCCCTTAAAGGAGAACGTTTTGACGGAAACGAGTTTGTGCGCGGAGCGCTGGATCAGGGTTGCAGCTATGCCGTTATGGATGATACTGCACGGTATGATGCAGGTGACAGCAGAATGATTCTGGTGGATAATACCCTTACCGCATTGCAACAGCTTGCCGCCTATCACCGCAGACAGCTTGGAACAACCATAGTAGGTATTACAGGAACCAACGGCAAGACAACCACAAAAGAACTTACCAGCGCAGTGTTGCGCTCTACCTATAATATACTGTGCACTCAGGGAAACCTGAACAATTCCATAGGCGTTCCTCTTACTGTCCTTGGCCTTAAGCCGGAACATGAATATGCCATTGTGGAGATGGGTGCCAGCCATCCCGGTGATATAAAGGAGTTGGTTGAGATAAGCCAGCCGGATTACGGATTGATTACCAATGTGGGTAAGGCTCATCTGCTGGGATTCGGGTCCTTTGAGGGCGTAAAACGTACCAAGGGCGAACTGTATGACTGGATCCGTGAGCATAAAGGTTCAGTATTCGTAAACCGTGACAACGAACACCTGCAGAAGATGGCATCAGGATTACCGCTCATTGAATATGGTAAGCCAGGGCAGGACGGACTTCTGGTTGAAGGTGAGGTCCTGGAGTGCAACCCGTTCGTGAAGTTCCGCTGGCGCAGTCGCGGAGGAGAGTGGCATACGGTACAGACAAACCTTATAGGCGCTTATAATGTTGACAATGCGCTGGCTGCCATAACCATCGGCCTTAAGTTTGGCGTAACGGAGGATAAGGCATCGGCTGCGGTAGCAGGATATCAGCCGCAGAACAACCGTTCACAGCTTACCGATACCGGCCGTAACCGTCTGGTTGTGGATGCATATAATGCAAATCCCACCAGTATGGCTGCTGCGATTGAGAACTTCAGCATGATAAACGCAGACAGGAAGATGCTTATCCTGGGTGATATGCGTGAACTTGGAGAGGTATCCCTGTCTGAACACAGACAGATTGTGCAGCTGCTCAAGGCTAAGGGCTTTAAACAGGTCTGGCTGGTGGGCGGCGAGTTCGCCAAGGCGGCAGATGGAACGGATTTCCGCCTGTTTGCCGATGTGGATGAGGTGAATAAGGAACTTGAGATTGAACCTTTGACAGGATTGACTATACTTATTAAAGGTTCAAACAGTATAGGATTAACCAAAATCATAACCAATTTATAATTATGAAAAAATTAGCTTTTCTTTTTGCATTAGTTCTTGTATGCGGCAACATGTCCGCACAGTTGAAGGTTTCCGTAATGGGTGACTCCTACTCAACATTCACCGGCACTATGCCCAAGTATTATGACACATTCTATCCCAACCAGTTCTGCGGAGTTACAGAGCAGAGCCAGCAATGGTGGGCTCAGGTTATAGAGAAGAACGGCTGGGTTCTTGAAAAGAACGATTCATATTCAGGCAGTACCGTATGCTGCCGCGGTTACAATCATGATGACTACTCAGACCGTGCTTTCGTAAGCCGTCTGAACCGTATTGGTGCTCCTGACATCCTGTTCATATTCGGCGGTACCAACGATGACTGGACACACGAGCCCTTTGGTGACTACAAGTATTCAGACTGGACCAAGGAGGATCTCTATTTCTATCGTCCGGCATTTGCATACCTGCTTGACAACCTCAAGAAGCTCTATCCCAACATGAAGATCTATTCACTGCTGAATGACGGCATGAGTGAGAATCTGGGTGAGTCAATGAGAGAGATCTGCAAGCATTACGGTGTACCTGTAATTGCCGTTGAGGGTATTGAGAAGCGTATGAATCACCCCACAGCTGCAGGTATGACCAAGATTGCCGAGCAGATTCAGGCCTTCCTTGACGCAGAGAAGAAGTAATGACAAAGATAATGGGGATAATCAACGTGACCCCTGACTCCTTTTGGAGCGGGTCACGTGTGCAGGATAGGTCCACTCTGGTGGAGCGTGTGAGGATGATGATTTCCCAAGGTGCCGATGCTATCGACGTCGGCGGCTGCTCAACCCGTCCGGGCGCAGTCCAGGCCTCTGAAAAAGAGGAGATGGAACGCCTGGAGTGGGGTCTTGAAGCAATCAGGGAGGAGTTCCCGGACGTATTGCTTTCTGTCGACACCTACCGCCCGCGAATTGCGGATCGTTGCATTCGCGAGTGGAGAGTTGACATTATAAATGATGTATACGGGGGGAATGATGACATGTACAAGGTGCTGTCCGATACAGGTGTGCAGTATGTGCTCATGTGGTCTGAGGATATCAGGAAGGATCCCATTGGTGAGATGATGGCTTTCTTCAAGGAGAGACTGCAGATGCTTGAGAAAGCCGGTGTGGATGTGAACCGTAAGGTGATTCTTGATCCTGGATACGGTTTTGGCAAGACAGTGGAACAGAACTACACCGTTTTGGCCAACCAATCCCGTCTGTGTGAGTTCGGACTGCCGGTACTCTCCGCCCTTTCCCGTAAATCAATGGCTTGGAAACTCCTTGGGATAACTCCCGCTGACGCTCTTGCAGCTACCGTGGTCATGAATACGGTGGCAATAGAGCAGGGCGCAGACTGGATACGTGTCCATGATGTGCGGGAGGCTGCCCATACCGTAAGGATAATGCAAGCCCTTAGTGACTATAAATAACTTAAAAAGGATATGTTCGATTACTTTGTTTCATTCGGCGTCAAGGATATCATTGACGTGCTGAGCGTATCGCTGCTCCTGTTCTATCTCTACAAGCTGATGAAGAGGACCGGATCACTCAATATGTTCATAGGTATTCTGGTATTCATATTTGTATGGATAATTGTGTCCCAGGTGTTGAAGATGCAGCTTCTGGGCGCCGTGATGGACAAATTGGTCGATGTGGGTGTCATAGCTATCATCGTGCTCTTTGCCGATGACATCCGCCATTTCTTCCGCGATATCGGCACATCTACACGCACCAGGAAACTGTTCCACTGGCTTACCCGCAGGCGTCATGCAGACGGTGACTTGAGCAAGTGGGAGCCCATTGTAAGGGCGTGTGAAAGCATGAGCCATCGCAAGGAGGGTGCTTTGATTGTCATAGGCCAGAATGATGAGTTGCATGATGTGATTGAGAGCGGCGAGGAGGTAAACGCCAATGTCAATCAACTGCTCATAGAGAACATATTCTTTAAGAACAGCCCTCTGCATGACGGAGCCATGATAATCGTGGGCGATCGGATAGAATCGGCAGCCAGCATATTGCCTCTGTCCCAGTCCGAACAGCTGCCCAAATCATTCGGTCTGCGCCATCGTTCGGCCATGGGTGTCGCCGAGAAGACAAACGCAGTGGCCGTTGTGGTATCGGAAGAGACGGGAACAATATCAGTATTCCATAAGGGCTCGTTCCAGCGTAACGTAAAGGGCGAGCAGCTGGCCAAGTATCTGGCAGAGAATGTCAGATAATAGGGGAAAGATCTTATAAGTTGTGCCAAACTGTCAGTGAGGATGTCATATTTGATCCTGCTGGCAGTTTGGCATGTTTTATGCACTCACCCTATTGCCCTATGAGGGGCTTTGTGGAAGATTATAAATAACTTAAAAACTATAAGATTATGAACATCAAACCGTTAGCAGACCGCGTTCTGATACTTCCGGCAGCAGCCGAGGAGAAGACCATCGGTGGTATCATCATCCCCGATACAGCAAAGGAGAAACCCCTTAAGGGTGAGGTTATTGCAGTAGGAAACGGCACCAAGGATGAGGCTATGGTTCTCAAGAAAGGTGACCAGGTTCTCTATGGCAAGTACTCAGGCACTGAGCTTGAAGTTGAGGGAACAAAATATCTGATTATGCGCCAGAGCGACGTTCTGGCCGTGGTTGAAAAATAATAAGGAGATACAATTATGGCAGCAAAAGAGATACTTTTCAATATGGATGCCCGTGACCTGATGCGTCAGGGTGTTGACGAACTTGCAAATGCAGTCAAGGTTACACTCGGACCTAAGGGCCGCAACGTAATCATCGAGAAGAAGTTCGGTGCTCCCCAGATCACCAAGGACGGTGTTACCGTAGCCAAGGAGATTGAGCTGGCCGATTCATTCAAGAACACCGGCGCACAGTTGGTTAAGTCAGTTGCCTCAAAGACCGGTGAGGATGCAGGTGACGGTACAACAACCGCAACCGTTCTGGCTCAGAGCATCGTTAACGTAGGTCTTAAGAACGTTACCGCAGGTGCCAACCCCATGGACCTGAAGCGCGGTATCGACAAGGCTGTTGCAGCTGTAGTTGAGAACATCAAGAAGCAGTCAAAGGCAGTTGGTGACAACTTTGACAAGATCGAGCAGGTTGCAACTATCTCTGCCAACAACGATGCCGAGATAGGTAAGCACATTGCCGAGGCTATGCAGAAGGTTTCAAAGGATGGTGTAATCACTATCGAGGAGGCTAAGGGCCGTGACACATATATCGACGTTGTCGAGGGTATGCAGTTTGACCGCGGTTACCTGTCATCATATTTTGTAACCGATACAGAGAAGATGAACTGCGTTATGGAGAATCCTCTGATTCTTATCCATGACAAGAAGATATCAAACCTGAAGGACCTGCTCCCCATCCTGGAACCCGCAGTACAGTCAGGCCGTCCTCTGCTGATTATTGCTGAGGATGTTGATTCTGAGGCTCTGACTACTCTGGTTGTGAACCGTCTGCGTTCAGGTCTTAAGATCTGCGCCGTAAAGGCACCCGGATTCGGTGACCGCCGTAAGGAGATGCTTGAGGATATCGCAGTCCTGACCGGTGGATTCGTAATCAGCGAAGAGCGTGGCGTAAAGCTGGAGCAGGCTACAATGGATATGCTTGGTACTGCTGAGAAGATCACCATCACCAAGGATAACACCACTATCGTAAACGGTAAGGGTGATAAGGCCAAGATCGCTGACCGCGTTGCCCAGATCAAGGCTCAGATCAAGACCACCACAAGTGATTATGACAAGGAGAAACTCCAGGAGCGTCTTGCCAAACTGTCAGGCGGTGTTGCCGTAATCAAGGTTGGTGCTCCCTCAGAGACTGAGATGAAGGAGAAGAAGGACCGTGTTGATGACGCTCTGTGCGCTACCCGTGCCGCAATCGAGGAGGGTATCGTAGCCGGTGGCGGTGTTGCTTACATCCGTTCTATCAGCGCTCTTGACAAGATCAAGGGTGAGAATGCCGATGAGCAGACCGGTATCCAGATCATCCGTCGCGCCATTGAGGAGCCTCTGCGTCAGATCGTATTCAACGCAGGCAAGGAGGGTTCTGTAGTGGTTCAGAAGGTTATGGAGGGTAAGGGTGACTTTGGTTACAACGCCCGTTATGACCGCTATGAGGATATGGTTAAGGCCGGTGTGGTTGATCCCGCCAAGGTTACCCGTGTAGCTCTTGAGAACGCAGCATCAATTGCCGGTATGTTCCTTACCACTGAGTGCGTCATCGTAGAGAAGAAAGAGGATAAGCCTATGCCTGCCATGGCTCCCGGAATGGGCGGCATGGACGGCATGATGTAATCATCCTCACAGTCATATCAGGAAAGATGGTTCCCATAATCACGGAGCCATCTTTCTTTTTTTCAGGTTATTATTAGTAATTTCGCGGGACTAACTAAATCTTATTGCTGACAATGAATAAACTGTCATTATCTGTTATTATGTTTTCCGCTCTGGCTGTTTCCTGTCAGTCAGACTATGAGCCCGGCATAAAGGGCTATCGCAGTGTGGGAGACTGGGGTTACATGGTTGACTCCATCGATATCGTCGTACCTGACCGTGCTGCAGTCAAGAACCTTAAGGCAAGTGATTTTGAGCTTACCGGTAACACCTACGGAACTCCGTATGATCCCAATACCGGTGAATTCGCCCAGGATTATGCTGATGATGAGATATCGGTCTCAATAGACCGTAACAGGGTTCGTGTAAGGTTCCGCCCGTTCCGTGAGGAGGGCCGTCTGGGCCAGAATTTCCGTTCTGTTCCATGGGAACTCAAGTGTGAGAAGGCCGGTATCACCGTCACTGACAAGGATGTGACTGATTTTGCTACCGACATTATTGACGATTGTATAACGGGCAGTTTCAGCTATGCCGGACTTACCCGTGAATATATGCTTTATCTCCCTAAGGATGAGAACGGCAATCCTTTGAAGAATGTGCCGCTGCTGGTTTGGCAGATAGGCGGAGGCGAGTACAACAAGCCTCTTCTGGAGACTATCATAGCCAACCGCGGCCTGGTGGCACTACCCCAGAAAGGTGTAAAGTGCGCTGTACTGGAGTTTGCACTGGCTAATGAGAACTACTCATACAGTGCTTCACTGTTCCCCGAGAAGATTAAGCTCATAGACCGTAACAACGCCTTGCAGATGGCGTTCATCGATACTCTGATTGAACAGGGACTGGTTGACGGCAGCAGACTGTTCTGTGCCGGTGCAAGCAGCGGCGGCGGCTGTACCATGCGTTTCATGATGCAGTTCGCAGACCGTTTCAAGGCTGCAATACCGTGCTGCGCAATGGATCCCATCGTTCCCATCCACATGACTACCGAGAAGTATGACGGACAGTTCACTGATGACGTGACCAAGGCTTTCCAGGGTGATGTATACCGCTGGAACGGCACTGAGATGGTGGCTTCAAAGATCAATCTGGATGCATTCCTGTCAACTCCGCTCTATTTTGTGCATGCACAGGATGACCAGACCTGCAAGGTGATAAGTTCACACGTATACTTTGACGCCCGCAAGAGACTGGGCGCCAAGGATGACAAGATAACCATCTACTCTGATGACTATATGAAGAAGTTCGGTGTAGGTGGCATGCTGAACCATTTTTCATGGGTAACACTGCTCGATGACTATTCGGAGGGCTCTGCCATGGACTGGCTTTTGAAACAATTCTGATAAAAATGATAAAACTCGCCATTCTGGCATCGGCCAACGGAACCAATGCACAGGCTATTATGGAGGCTGTGCGTGACGGACGTCTTGACGCTCGGGTTGAGGTTGTGCTTACAAACAAAGAGGATGCGGGCGTGATTGCCCGTGCCCGTAATTTTGGCATTCCGGTTGAGGTGGTTCCGTCAAAGGGCCACCGTAACCGTGCCGAGTATGATACCATCGTAGTTGATACCTTGAGAAAATATGAGGTTGATACAATTGCGCTTGCAGGTTGGATGCGTATTCTGAGTGATGTGTTCGTGAACGCATTCGAGGGTAGGATCCTTAATCTGCATCCGGCGTTGCTGCCCAGTTTCAAGGGGGCTACGGCTATTGCCGATGCCTATGAGCATGGCGTGAGGATAACCGGGTGTTCCGTTCATCTGGTTACTCCGGAACTGGACGCCGGCCCGGTCATTATCCAGGCTGCTGTACCGGTGGTAAGTTCTGTGGATGATCTTGAGGCCAGGATTCACCGTATGGAGCATAGGATATTCCCGCAGGCCCTGCAGTGGTTCGCCGAGGGTCGTATCAGCACAGAGGGACACAAGATTGTTGTGACTCCCATATCGGGTCATGTTAAGAAGATTGATTACATAGAGGGTTGCCTGGTTTCACCGGCGCTCGAATTAAAAGACTGAGATATGAGTAGACAAGATGTTCCGTCGGCGCATATATCGGCACAATATGACGATATAGCCAGGACTGTGATAATGTGTGGTGACCCTTTGCGCGCCAAGTTCATTGCCGAGAAGTATCTGGATAATCCGGTGCTTTTCAATGAGGTTCGCAGCATGTTGGGGTATACCGGTTTCTATAAAGGAAAGCGAGTCTCCGTGATGGGACACGGCATGGGTATTCCGTCAATAGGAATCTACTCATATGAACTCTTCAACTTCTATGATGTGGAGCGCATAATAAGGGTGGGTACAGCCGGAGCTCTGAGCAGCGACATGAAGATTGGCGACATGCTGTTTGCACAGGCTGCCTGCACTGACTCTGATTATGGGCATCAGTACGGTTTCCCCGCACGTTTTGCCCCTATTGCCGATTTTGAACTGCTGGAGAGTGCGGTTCAGGTGGCACGCGAGCACGGTTTTGAGTTCCAGGTGGGCAATATCTACAGTGCCGATGTCTTTTATGACGAATCGGACTCACAGATGATATGGGGTAAGTTCGGTGTCAAGGCTGTGGAGATGGAGGCTGCAGGACTCTATATCAATGCTGCCGCTGCGGGTAAGAAGGCACTTACCATCTGTACCATATCTGACCAGCTGGTTCATCGTAAATATGCATCGACCGAGGAACGCCGTTCCAGCTTTACCAATATGATGAGAGTAGCACTTGAAATAGCCTGATAATGAGAAAACTGTCCCGTCTTTTGACCTTGATGGCATGCCTGTTGTCGCTGTATGGATGCCAGAAAGAGGAGTTCGCCGAGGCTCCCGTATATGGCAAGATATACTGCAGTTCACCTCATCCCGAGGTGGGCGATACAGTCACGGTCCTTGTCGAGGTCCTGGATGCCGGGAACAGACTGAACAGTGCTGAGTACAGATGGAAGATCCGTAGTCCTTTCACTACGTACAACAAGACTGTAAAGACAATGAGAAAGGCAGGACAGAAATCCATAACTGAGGTGCCGTCATTTGAGTGGGTTTTCAGAGAGGACGGGAAACACAGGCTGGAGCTGACAGCCAAGTTCAGCTACTCCATGGGTGATGCCAACTCGGTTATGAGAGGTTATTCGACTGCCCGGGGAGAGATAGAGGTTTATCCTAAATCCAATTGAATGAAAGGGATTCTGGCATCCATAGAGAGTGCGTTGGACAGACGTTACGATTCATCGGAACTGGAATCCGTAAAGAAGGCGCTTTGTACCGAGTATCTGGGCATAAGCGCCTTGTCATATTATACAAAAGAGACTTTGCCGCCCGATACAGACCGGGACAGGCGTCTTGGCGAGGCTCTCTCCAGGCTCGCGGCCGGTGAGCCGTTACAGTATATTCTGGGACACACTCCGTTCTGCGGCCTTGATTTCAAGGTTGACAGCCGTGTGCTTATCCCGCGTCCCGAGACTGCCGAACTGGTGGAGTGGGTGGCTCATGACAGTGCTAAAGCCGGCTCTTTGCTTGATATCGGTACCGGAAGCGGATGCATAGCCGTTACGCTGGCGCATAAACTGCCCGGATGCAGGGTTCAGGCCTGGGATATAAGTGAAGGTGCGCTTGAGGTGGCCGCCGGGAACAGCCGTCTTAACGGCACGGATGTGGAGTTCCGCAAGGTGGACGTGCTTGCAGCCGGTGATGCAGAGTGCCGTTTTGACGTGATTGTGAGTAATCCGCCGTATGTGATGGAGTCTGAGAAGGCTCAGATGGAGGATACGGTGCTTGAACATGAACCTCACACCGCTCTGTTTGTACAGGATAATGACGCATTGGTCTTTTATCGGGCCATTGCCCGTCTGGGCCGGAGAATACTGAACTCCTGCGGTTCTTTATATTTTGAAATCAACCCGCTTAAGGCAGATGATATGAAAAAGATGCTCTCTGATGCGGGATACCATAATGTTGAACTGCGCAGTGACATTTACGGAAAACTGCGTATGATAAAAGCTATACTATGACAGAATCTGAAGGAAAGACACGGGCCGAGGCCTACTGCTCTGCCGCCGAGCACTGCAGGAGTGAGGTTAGGGCCATGTTGGAACGTCACGGCGCTGAACGGCCGGACATTGAACGTATCCTTGACTATCTGGTTAAGGAGGATTTTATTGATGAGTCCCGATATGCACGGGCATTTGTTCATGACAAGGTGAGGTTTGCCAAGTGGGGCCGCGTCAAGATAGGGCAGGCTCTATGGCAGAAACGCATCCCGCAGGATGTGGTTGATGATGCTCTTTCATCTATTGATGAGGATGAGTATATGACCGCTCTCAGGGATGTGGCTAAGGCAAAATACCGTTCTGCCAAAGGTGCCACCGAGTATGAGCGTAAGATTAAGACCATGAAATCAGTCTGTGGGCGCGGATATGAGCCGTCACTTGTCCGTAAAGTGATAGACCTGTCCGATCTCCCGGAATAAATCATCGGAACATATGGATAATCCTGTTTGCCGTGACGGACAATTGAGTCGTCCCGGTCTTGTGAGAATTCTCTTTGAGTTCGTTTTCCCTCATTACTGTAAGGTGTGCGGCCGGCGTCTTGACCCCAGTGAGGAGGAGCTATGCATCACCTGTTTCCTGGGCATGCCGCGTCTGGAATATGACATGAATGCCATCAACCCTACTGAGCGTATGCTGCTTACTGAGCGCAGCCTGGTACGGGCGGCCTCTATACTACATTATAGTAAGGAGAGTGATTACCGCAACATACTGTTCCATCTCAAGTACTGGCATCATCCTAGGGTGGGGCGGTGGCTTGCTGCACTTGGTGCCTCTGAACTTAAGGAGAAAGGGTTCTTTGAGGGTGTTGACTGCATCGTTCCCCTGCCTCTTACCCGATGGAAGGAGCTGCGGCGCGGATATAACCAGTGTATGCATATTGCCAGGGGGGTGAGTAAAGTCACGGGATTGCCTATACTGGATGGCGCGGTCATTCGTAAGGTTAACAGCGGCAAGCAGGCTGGGCTGGGCAAGTATCAGCGGTGGCGCAATGCCGAGGGCCTTTTCCATGTGGCCGATGCTGCCGCGCTGCAAGGCCGGCACATCCTCATCATCGATGACGTAATCACCACCGGAGCTACACTCTGTTCTATGATCGACACCATAGAATCAGCCGTCCCTGACATCAAAGTCTCCGTCTTTACCCTTGCGCTCGCAAATTAACACAAAGGGGACTGTCCCTATTGTGTGCTTTTTAGCTAACTTTGCGGTCCGAATGGAGGAGAGCGTTAAACATATCAGGATTGCGGAGTTCAATTATGAGTTGCCCGATGAGCGGATTGCTAAGTTTCCTTTGGCTGAGAGGGACAGTTCCAAGCTGTTGCTTTACAGGCATGGGAAGGTTAGCCATGATGTTTTCCGGAATTTGCCGGAGTATCTGCCCAAGGGGGCTTTGATGATCTTTAATAATACTAAGGTGATTCAGGCCCGGCTCCATTTTCGCAAGGAGGCTACGGGTGGTCCCAAGTCAACGGGTGCCCTGATTGAGATATTCTTGCTTGAACCGGCCGATCCTAATGACTATCAGGTTATGTTTACCCAGACGAAGCGTTGCAGCTGGTACTGTCTGGTGGGTAACCTTAAGCGTTGGAAGGATGATACTCCTGTGCTTCGCAATACCGTTCAGATAGGTGACCGTACCGTTACTCTTGAAGCACGGCGAGGACCTGTGCACGGTACCAGTTACCGCATTGACTTTAGCTGGGACGGAGGCGTAAGCTGGGCCGAACTGCTGGAGGCTGTGGGTGAGATTCCCATTCCGCCATATCTTAACCGTGAGTCGCAGGAGAGTGACAAGACTACATACCAGACCGTATATTCCAAGATCAAGGGCAGCGTTGCAGCTCCTACTGCAGGACTGCACTTTACGGAGCGCGTGCTCAAGGATCTGGATGCACACGGCATTGACCGCGAGGAGCTGACTCTGCACGTAGGAGCAGGTACTTTCCGTCCCGTCAAGTCAGAGGAAATAAGCGGTCATGAGATGCATACTGAGTTCATTGCAGTAAAGCGCTCTACCATAGAGAAACTAATTGCACATGGAGGTGAGACTATAGCCGTGGGAACCACATCGGTCCGCACCATTGAGAGCCTCTACTACATAGGTGTCTATCTGAGCACCCATCCCGATGCCACCGAGGAGGATATGCACGTAAACCAGTGGACTCCATACGACACCAACCCCACCATGACATCAGTTCAGGCGCTTCAATATATACTGGATTACCTGGACCGACATAACCTGGATGTGCTAAAAACCAGCACCCAGATCATCATAGCGCCGGGTTACAAATATCACATAGTGAAAATGATGGTAACCAACTTCCACCAGCCCCAAAGCACCCTGCTCCTGCTTGTCTCAGCCTTTGTAAGCGGTGACTGGAAAACCATCTACCGCTACGCCCTCCAAAATGATTTCCGTTTCCTAAGCTACGGAGACTCCTCCCTGCTCATTCCCTGACACTTAGGCGAAACTGATATTGTTTTCCGGGGGTTGTTTGCTGTTTTTGAAAATTAATGGTTATAATTGCAAAAATTATTAACTAACCTAAGTGTTTATGAAAAAGGACTTCTTTAAAGTGTTGTTTATTGCAGCGGTCGCATTGCTGACAGTTTCATGTTCAAAGGATAAAGACAATGAGGTGACAATTGACCGTAAGGTCGCTGTTCTGCTTCCTGATAACTCCATTATTGAACGTTGGGGTATAGACAAGAGTAATCTTGAGAATGCAATGACCAGGTATGGTTTAGATGCCACTTTCTATACCGCCCCGGAGACGGAAGCGGGTGCTGCACAGCAGGTTGATCAACTTAGAAAAGCAATTAATGACGGAATTAAATATATAGTACTGACCGCCATTGACTACAAGAAGATAAACGAATCCAAACTTATTGAGCAGAATCCCGATGTAAAGGTGGTATGTCATGACCGGTTTGTGCTTGACAATCCCAAGATCGCTTATATCTCATCGGCCGATACAAAGGCTGTAGGACATATACAGGCAATGTTCCTGATCACTTATTTCCGTGCTACCGGAAAAGCCTCGATGACATTGGAAATACTTGAAGGCCCTGTGACCGATGTGAATGCCAAGGATTACTATGATGGCGCAATGGAACAGCTGAAACCATTAATCGATAACGGACAACTGATAGTAAAGAGCAACAAGATAGAGTATAATGAGGTCAAGACAGAGAGCTGGACTGTAGCCGACGGCAAGAGTGCAATGCTGGACCGTCTTGAAAGCTATGACTCGGGTGAGTGCCCAGACCTGATTCTCGCTGCTATCGACAATCAGGCTCAGGGTGTCATCGAAGCTCTGGCAGAAAAAGGTATCAATAAAACGCCGGTCATCACTGGTCAGGACAATTCTACCATCGCTAAGCAAAATATTGAGAACGGTAAACAGACCATGACTGTTGACAAGAGCCTTGATGAGATGGCATTCAATACAGCGCTGATCATTAACGGCCTCATACATAATGCTCCCGTTCAGACCATTGAGAGCGTAACCATAGGATCGGCAAAGATTCCGGTTCTGTACTCCAAGCTCATCACCAAGGTCAAGGAGAGCGAATGAGATTCTGCTGACATCTAAAACAATAATGGAGCCATCCTTACAGGTAATGGCTCCATTATTTTACTCCTCACAGATGGTAATGAATAGTTCTGGCAGCCCCTCAAAATACACAAAATAAGAAAGGGTGTGCACTGGATCCCTTTTTGATACTCTCCATTTTGAGGTAAGGAGGGTTAAAAAGGTATCTTTGCAACCATAAATGAGCTAATTATGGAGAGACCTACAGTTGCACTGATGTATGATTTTGACGGAACATTGTCGCCGTCATACATGCAGGAGTACGATTTTATGGACGCCATAGGACTCACCGACAAGGACTCGTTCTGGAAAGAGTCCCACGGCCTGGCCGAACGGCAGCAGTGCAGTACAATCCTTGCATACATGAAGCTTATGGTCGACAAGGCCAAAGAGAACGGCATAAGCATCCGCCGTCAGCAGTTCGTGGAGTTTGGCCGCGGAATAGGATTCTTTCCCGGAGTGGAACAGTGGTTCGAACTGATAAACCGCAAGGGTGATGAGATAGGAGTGAACATAGAACACTATATCATCTCGTCGGGACTCAAGGAACTGATAGAGGGCACATCCATTGCAAAATACTTCAAGCAGATATACGCATGCTCGTTCATGTATGAGAACGACAAGGCTGTATGGCCCGGTGTTGCTGTGGATTTCACCTCCAAGACACAGTTCATATTCATGATCAATAAGGGCATACACGATATCTGGCGCAATGCACAGATCAATGATTCCATGCCCGATGAAGGCCGCCCTGTGCCGTTCCAGCATATGATATACTTTGGTGACGGAGAGACTGACATACCCAGTATGCGAATAGTCAAGACAGAGGGAGGTCACTCAATAGCCATTTACAAGCCCGGCAATGATTCAAGCCGCGCACAGGCACGCAATCTGGTACAGAGAGGACGCGTGAATTTTGCATGCCCGGGTGATTACACCGAGGGCAGTGAACTGTACAATGCCGTGATAGCCACGATAGCAACAATCAAGACAGATTCCGAATTCCATTATCTGGAGCGCAGAAACCAGAAATCCATGCTTCAGAACGATTAACAAGACCTATGGAAAAATTCAATATAATAGTTTTGGCAAAGCAGGTACCCGATACCCGTCAGGTGGGAAAGGATGCCATGAATGCCGACGGCACCATTAACCGTGCCGCACTTCCGGCAGTGTTCAACCCGGAGGATCTCAATGCCCTGGAGCAGGCCCTTGCCATCAAGGACCGTTTCCCCGGCAGCACAGTGACAATGCTCACTATGGGACCTGAGAGAGCAAAAGAGATAGTGATGGAGGGTGTATACCGCGGTGCCGATGACGGATATCTGCTTTCAGACCGTCTTTTTGCAGGTGCCGATACACTTGCCACATCATATGCCCTGTCAACCGCAATCCGCAAGATAGGCAAGTTTGATATAATAATAGGTGGTCGCCAGGCCATTGACGGTGATACCGCACAGGTAGGCCCTCAGGTAGCTGAGAAGCTGGGTCTGAACCAGATAACCTACGTTGAGGAGGTGCTGGAGATGGATGCCAAGAACGTAACCGTAAAGCGTGTGATCACAGGTGGTGTGGAGACCGTGAAGGCTCCGCTGCCCTGCCTGCTTACCGTGAACGGAAGCGCCGCCCCCTGCCGCCCCCGCAACGCCAAGCTGCTCATGAGCCGCAAGCGTTATGAGGTACCCACATGGGCCGTGGCCGATGTGAACGCCGATCCCGCCAAGTGCGGACTGTCAGGTTCACCCACCAAGGTAAAGAAGATAGAGAACATAGTATTCCAGGCCAAGGAGAGCAAGCGCTTTGGTGCAGCCGATGCCGATATCGCAGCTCTGATTGATGAACTGGCCGTTAACCACATAATAGGATAAGCCATGAACAGCGTATTCGTATATTGTGAGCTTGAGGGCAACCAGGTTGCTCCGGTCAGTCAGGAACTGCTTACCAAGGGCCGTTCACTGGCATCACAGCTTGGAGTAAAACTTGAGGCAATTGCCATAGGCAGTGAGCTCAAGGAAATAGAGAACCAGATACTTCCTTACGGTGTTGATGTGCTGCATCTGTTTGATGACAAGGCACTGGCACCTTACACCACAGCACCCCATTCAGCAATACTCGTTAAGCTGTTCCAGGAGGAGAAGCCGCAGATTGCACTTATGGGCGCAACCGTAATAGGCCGTGACCTGGGTCCCAGGGTATCATCGGCACTGGGTAGCGGACTTACAGCTGATTGCACCAACCTTGAGATTGGTGAGTATGAGGACAAGAAGACCGGTAAGGTATATGAGAACCTGCTCTATCAGATCCGTCCCGCATTCGGCGGTAACATCATTGCAACCATCGTAAACCCCGACCACCGTCCCCAGATGGCAACCGTACGTCAGGGTGTGATGAAAAACGAGCCCCTTAAGGATGCTGCAAAAGGAACTATAGTAAACCATAAGGTTGCGGATTATGTAAGCCAGGCAGACCTGGCAGTAAGCGTCATAGAGCGCCATATGCAGAAACCCTCACATCATCTTGACAGCGCCAGCATCGTTGTTGCCGGCGGTTACGGAATGGGCAGTCGCGAGGGTTTTGACATGCTCTTCAAACTTGCTGATTTGCTGCACGCAGAGGTTGGCGCAAGCCGTGCCGCCGTTGATGCCGGCATGGTGGACCATGACCGTCAGATTGGTCAGACCGGTCTTACCGTACGCCCCAAGCTCTATATCGCCTGCGGTATATCGGGCCAGATCCAGCATATTGCAGGTATGCGTGAGAGCAGCCTCATCATGTCAATCAACCAGGATCCCGATGCTCCCATCAACGCCATTGCCGATTATGTGGTAACAGGCCGCGTTGAGGATGTGATTCCCAAAATGATCCGTAACTTAAAGGAGATTTCAAAATGAACAGATATAAAGATACCCCTGAACTTGAAGCCCGCATGCACTCTCCGCTTATGGAGCGTATCGTGGAGCTTAAGGAGAACTTCTATTCAGAGGCTGGCAAGTTTGATTATGCACCGGCCGATTTTGCCGATGCAATGGACAATTTTGATCGCGTGCTGGAACTGACCGGCAGCGTATGCGAGGATGTGATTGCACCCAACGCAGAGCGCGTGGACCGCGAAGGTTCACACTGCAGCGGTGGCCGCGTGCAGTATTCTGAGGGCACTGCCCAGAACCTCAAGGTCATGCATCAGGCCGGAATGTCCGGATTCGGACTGCCCCGTCAGTACGGTGGTCTGAACATGCCTGTAACCGTGTTCAGCGCAGTATGTGAGATGATATCACGTGCCGATGCATCATTCCAGAACGTATGGGGCCTGCAGTCATGCGCCGATACCATCAATGAGTTCGGCAGTGCAGAGCAGAAAGAGAAATACCTGACTATGGCAAGCAACGGCGCCACCATGTCAATGGACCTTACTGAGCCCGATGCCGGCAGTGACCTGCAGAGCGTGATGCTCAAGGCAACAGAAGATCCGGAGAACGGCTGCTGGAGACTGAACGGCGTAAAACGTTTCATCACCAACGGTGACAGCGACATACATCTGGTTCTGGCCCGTAGTGAGGAGGGTACCACCGATGGCCGCGGACTGTCACTCTTTATCTATGACAAGCGTAACGGTGGCGTGAACGTTCGCCGTATTGAGGATAAGATGGGTATCCACGGATCACCCACCTGCGAGCTGGTGTTTAACAATGCCAAGGCAGAGCTTTGCGGTGACCGCCGTCTGGGTCTTATCAAGTATGTGATGGCTCTTATGAACGGAGCCCGTCTGGGTATCGCCACACAGAGCGTAGGTATTCAGGATGCCGCATGGCGTGAGGCTGTGGCATATGCTGCAGAGCGCCGTCAGTTTGGCCGTAACATCGATACATTCCCCGCTGTCTACCAGATGCTGGCAGTGATGAAGGCCAAGGTTGAGGCTTCACGCTCACTTCTGTATGAGACATCACGTTACGTTGATATCTACAAGTCACTTGATGCAATAGCTAAGGTACGCACACTCACCCCCGAGGAGCGTCAGGAGAGCAAGCGTTACAGCCGTCTGGCCGATGCGCTCACCCCCATATCAAAGGGTATGACCAGTGAGTTCGCCAACCAGAACACATATGACAGTATACAGATACACGGAGGTTCAGGCTTTATGCGTGATTACGCCTGCGAGCGCCTGTACCGCGATGCCCGTATCACCTCAATCTATGAGGGTACCACACAGCTGCAGGTTGTAGCCGCCCTGCGTTACGTGACCAGCGGCGTATACTCACAGTTCGTGAAGGATATGCTGGCTACACTGCCTGACTCAGAGAGCAAGGCAGCCATCAGCGCCCTGACCCAGAAGCTGGATGCCATGACCGCTCATGTGCTGGACCAGAAGGAGACTGAGGTCAATGATTTCTGCGGACGCCGCCTCATGGAGAGCGCAGCTTACTGCGTAATGAGCACCCTGCTGCTGCGTGACTCAGTTGAGACTCCCGATCTTTTTGACAAGTCACTCAAGGTATTCCTTGACTATGCACTCTCACAGGTGGAGGGTCATTACAGCGTAGTGATGACCTGGACCGCCCAGAGCATGGAATATTATAAATAATGAGTACTTTTGTGCCAGGTTTTTAAACAGACTCTGGTGCACAGCGATAATGTTGACATACTGAAAAGTGAGGCCCGCTACAGGCGGCTCACGGAGACACCGGTTCCAAGGCTGGTACTTAGCCTGGCGGTGCCCACAGTAATAAGTATGTCCATATCGGCCATCTACAATATTGTAGATTCATGGTTTGTAGGCCACATCAGCACCGTCGCTACGGCGGGTGTCGGTGTGGCTTTCGCGTACCAGTCACTCATTCAGGCCACCGGTTTCTTCTTTGGACACGGATCCGGCAACTATATGTCACGGGCGCTGGGTGCACGTGATGCCGAAGGGGCCGGCAAGATGGCCGCTACCGGATTCCTGTCATCATTCCTGCTGGGACTGGTGTTCATGGTGCTGGGACTCTGTTTCATGACACCACTGTCCAGACTGCTGGGTGCTACCCCCGATGTGGTGCCGTACTCAAACGCTTACCTTAGGTGGATACTCATAGCCACGCCGTTTCTGGTGTCACAGATGACCCTGAACAACCAGTTGCGCCTGCAGGGTAATGCCATGCTGGCTATGATAGGTATTGCGGCCGGAGCGGTGCTGAACATATTCTTTGACTGGCTGCTCATAGACCGTCTGGATATGGGCGTGCAGGGTGCATCAATGGCTACGCTCATAAGCCAGTTCATATCATGGTGTCTGCTGCTGTGGGCTACCACGCTTGACGGTAACGTCCATATACAGCTGCGAAACTTTGCACCTACGCTAGGCAGGCTGCGTGAGATAGGGGCGGGCGGACTGCCGTCACTTATGCGTCAGTCACTCTCCAGCATATCGGCCATATGCATGAACTGGGCGGCTGCAAGTTATGCGCTCCAGGGCCGGGAGGCATCGACCATTGCGGCATTTACCGTGGTGGCCAGGGTGATGCAGACCGCCATGGCCGTGATACTGGGTGTGGGCCAGGGATTCCAGCCGGTATGCGGATTCAACTGGGGTGCCAGACTGTACGGCCGCGTAAGGCAGTCTTACCAGTTTACCATCAGCATGTGCGTGGTGATACTGCTGGTGACTTCCACACTGGGTTGGGTGTTTGCACCGGAGATCATCAGCTTTTTCCGTGATGAGGATCCGGAACTTATAAGAATAGGTACGACGGTGCTGCGCTGGCAGTGCGTGGCATTCCCGCTCGTGGGCCTGACCACTCCTACCAACATGCTGCTGCAGAACATACGCCGTACCGGCAGGGCCACTCTGCTGGCCATGAGCCGTCACGGTTTCGCATTCTATCCCACACTCTTTATTCTGCCCGCCATCTGGGGCTTGCAGGGGCTGGAGGCTACGATGGCTACGGCCGATGTCATTACATTCTCCATAGCACTGCCTTTTGCAATAGGTATGATACGTGAGCTTTCGGCCCGTGAGAGAGGAGAAATTGCCTAAGATTTGTATATCTTTGCCGCATGGAACAATCATTCAGTGACATGCTTGCGCTGCTAAAGCAGCTTATTGCCACTCCGTCAGTGACACGTCAGGAGCAGGAGGTATCGGCCATAATGAAGGCCGATATGGTTCGTCATGGCTATACCCCTAAGGAGATAGGGCTCAACCTGCTGCTTTACGGACACTCTTATGATCCCGCCAAGCCTACGCTGCTGCTAAACAGCCATATGGATACGGTAAAGCCGGTGGCAGGCTGGACCAAGGACCCCTTTACACCTACTGTTGAGGATGGTAAATTGTACGGTCTGGGCAGTAATGATGACGGAGCGGGCCTGGTGTCATTGCTCTATACGTTCTATCAGCTGGACAGCAAACCGCAGGCCTATAACCCCATTTTCCTGGCTACGGTCGAGGAGGAGGTGAACGGCACGGGAGGCATGAAGCTGGCCGTGAATGAGCTGCCTAAGGTTGACGTAGCATTGATAGGTGAGCCTACCGGCATGCAGCCCGCAGTGGCTGAGAAGGGCCTGATGGTGCTGGACTTTACCGCGCACGGTAAGGCCGGTCATGCGGCACGTAATGAGGGCATAAACGCTCTGTACCGCGCCATGGATGTGATTGCCATGCTGCGTGATTTCAAGTTCACGGAGCAGTCTGACCTGCTGGGCCCCGTCAAGATGACCGTGACCATGATCAATGCCGGCACACAGCATAACGTTATACCCGATACCTGCACCTTCACCGCCGATATCCGCAGCAACGAGTTCTACTCTAACCACAGGATATTTGACATGATAAGCGCAGCGTTGCCTGAGTGGTGTGAGGTTAAGGCCAGGTCTTTCAATCTCAACTCATCAAGGATTGACGTTAATCATCCTATCATACGTAAGGCTGCAGGCATGGGCATGGTACCGTACGGATCACCTACGCTGTCTGACCAGGCAATACTGGATTGCCCCTCATTCAAACTTGGTCCGGGCCAGTCAAGCCGTTCACATACGGCCGATGAATATGTGGGTCTGGACGAGTTGGAGCAGGCAGTTCCACTATATCTGGAATTGCTTGACGGACTGCGTATCGATGAATAATTATGCGTTGATTCGTTGATTGTGACGGCGCAAAAGTGTTATAATCTGCAAATTTCACTTAAATTGCCCTCAAAAATATACGAGATAAAAAATAAAGAATAACTTTGTACCGCGATTACGAAAAGCGGTTAACCCGCGTAAGTGATCATTAATAGTTAGATAGTCCTTTTTATAAATATCATTGGGTATCGTTTGATGTGAATCACGCGCCGCCAAAAAAAGAGAAGAGTATGCGCAAGCAGACTCTTCTTTTTTTTATACTTTTACCGGAAAGAAACCATAAACCTGAATAGTTATGGAGAGCAGTTACGCCGATGGCATAAGCCGTATAGAGATCAATTCCCTGTGGGGAAGAAAGCATATCGTATGGGAACTCCGCCCCGATGTTAACATACTTAGCGGTGTGAACGGCACAGGTAAGAGTACTATACTGAACAAGACGGTGGCACGTCTGGATTATCTGTCGGGTGACAGCAAGGACGAGAATCCGGAGGTATCCATAGACTTCTATCCTGACGGTTGCAGGAAATTGCGTTATGACGTGATACGCAGTATAGACCGTCCGCTCATGCACAGCAACCTGCTTGAGAAGATGAGTGACAAGAGCGTGGTGTCAGAACTTGACTGGCAGCTTTACAAACTGCAGCGCCGTTATCTGGACTATCAGGTCAACATAGGCAACCGTACCATCCAGCTGCTGACATCGGGCGATCCCTCCAAGATAAGCGAGGCGCAGAATATTGCGGCGCCCAGAGTCCGTTTCATGGACTTTATGGATGAGCTGTTTGCAGATACCGGTAAGAAGATTGTACGTACAAGCAACGAGATACTGTTTGACCAGTTCGGTTCCACGCTGTTGCCGTACAGCCTCTCATCGGGCGAGAAACAGCTGCTTGTAATAATGCTAACCACACTGGTTCAGGACATGGCACCTTGTGTACTGCTTATGGATGAGCCGGAGATTTCACTGCACATAGAGTGGCAGCAGCAGCTCATACAACGTGTCCGTTCACTCAATCCCAATGTCCAGATAATCATGACTACCCATTCACCGGCTCTCATCATGGACGGCTGGATGGATAACGTATATGATGTTGAGGATATAACCGTCAAGTGAGGGGCTTGGTGGAATGAAGAGGCTCACCGATAACATTAACTCCCGGTATTTTGAGGCGGCCGACAGGCTCCTGCCCGGCAAGCGTCGTGGCCGTATCATAGCCTTTGTGGAGAGTTATGATGATGTCTCTTTCTGGCGTGTCCTGTTGGATGAGTTTGAGACTCCTGATCACTATTTCCAGATAATGCTGCCCAATCGTGGCGGCTTGACCAAAGGTAAGAAATCGGCCCTGCGTTCATGCATCGAGCATGACGGATTGGGTAAGAGCCTGATTGCGTGCGTGGACAGTGATTATGACTGGCTTCTGCAGGGGGTGACCCAGACATCACGCGATATCATATCCAATCCCTTTGTGATACAGACATACGCATACGCCATAGAGAACTATCAGTGCTGGGCGGGTAGCCTGCATCAGGTATGCGTGCAGTGTACACTTAACGATCACCGTCTGATTGATTTCCCGGCTTTCATGGAACTCTACTCAAAGGCTGTGTATCCGTTGTTTGTGTGGAATGTGTGGTTCTACCGCAAGAAAAAGCACAATGAGTTCAGTATGCAGGACCTGAGTATTGACATCAGGCTTAAAAGTGTGGATGTACACCGTCCTCAAGCATCCATAACCGCCGTTCAGGAAAAGGTGGCCCGAAGAGTCCGATGGCTGGAGAGTCATTACCCGGATGCCGTTCCTGAGGTTGCGGAACTCAGAAAGGAACTGACCTCAATGGGAGTAACGGAAGAGAGTACGTATCTGTTCCTTCAGGGCCATCATCTGGTGGAGAACGTGATCCTTAAACTACTGCTGCCGGTATGTACTGTCCTGAGGCAGGAGCGTGAGGCCGAGATCAGGCGTTTTGCAGTGCATGACCAACAGTATCGTAACGAGATAAGCGCATACCAGCATAGTCAGATGAGTCTGACTGAGGCTATACGCAAGAACACGCATTACCGCGGCTGTTATCTCTACCAGCGTATGCGTGATGACATGAGCCGCATGTTATCTATGCTTCCAGAAAGCGGGGGTGAGAATAAGCAGGACACTGAAGACCTCCAGTCGGCCCATCAGCATCAGGAAGGTTGAGAACCATTTGCCTATACAAGGCATGTCACTCCACGGGATATTGCATCCGTGATACCCAATAGTAAGTCCTATGTTGCTGAGACATGAGAGGGAAATGCCGTAGGCCTCGGCAATATCTATTCCTATGGCCAGGTAGAAGAACCATCCCACAAATACCAGCGCAAAAAAGAATATACTGAAAGTCAGCACACTCTGACGTGTAGACGGCGGTATTACCTTTCCGTTTATACGTACCGGCAGCACAGCGTTAGGGTGCAGGATGCGGTTGAACTCGTTGCGCATGGACTTGGACAGAATGGCAATACGTATGGATTTCATTCCACCTGTGGTTGATCCGGCGCAGGCTCCGAAATAGAAGCACAGGCCCAGTATCATCCAAAGGAACGGAGGCCACATGGTATAATCAGTCGATGTAAAACCTGTGGTGGTTATGATGGATGTGACATGGAACAGTGCGTTGCGCAGAGATGACGGGGCATTGTAAGAGGTGGAGATGAATAGTCCGATAGCCACGATCACGGTAAAGATAAGCAGCATGAATGTGTACCACTTGAACTGCGAATCCTCTATCAGTTTGCGGACCTGTCCGCGGAAAGCTACAAAGAAGAGCAGGCCGTAGTTGATTCCTGAGAGGTACATGAAGAATGTAATCACATACTCAATGGAATGTGAATTGAAATAGGCTATGCTGCTGTTCTTGGTGGAGAATCCGCCGGTAGCCGCGGTGGCGAATGCATGGTTCACGCTGTCAAATATGCCCATGCCGCAGAATCTCAGGGCTACGGCGCAGAGAATGGTTATGAGCAGATATACAGTAATGATCCATCGACCGCTGATGCTTATGCGCGGGTGCAGTTTATAACGGGTAGGTCCGATGGCCTCGGCCGCAAAGAGCTGAACCTCACCTACACCGAATATAGGCAGTACGGCAACGGTAAAGAATACTATACCCAAGCCTCCTATCCACTGGGTCAGGCTCCTCCAGAACAACAGACCGTGCGGCATAGCTTCTATGTCATCAATGATGGTTGCGCCCGTGGTCGTGAAACCGGACATGGTCTCAAAGAAGGCATCGGTATAGGAAGGTATGTATCCGCTCAGGTAATAGGGCAAGGACCCGAAAATGGAGAACAATACCCAACTGACGGCAACGACGATATATCCGTCGCGGCGGGTCATGGCACTCTCATTGTTAAGGGAGCTCCTGCCTACTATCATGCATGTCATGCCGCAGCAGGCTGATATGAGGGATGCCATAACAAATCCGAACAGGTCATTCTCACCATAGAAGACGGGAAGCAGGGCACATAGCAGCAGTATTCCTGATTCAATAAGAAGCAGGACTCCCAGTATGCGGTGTATGATCTTGAAGTGTATCAATTGAAATACTTTTCTATTGTCTTTATCATGCCCTCCAGACAGAATACCACTACGTGGTCTCCGGGCTGGATCTGGGTGTTACCTGTTACCAGAATGGCCTCCTTGTCACGGATAAGGCCACCGATGGTTACTCCACGCGGCAGTGAGATGTCCTTTATCAGGCTGCGGGTGATTCGGGCACCCTCAATGACGTTGAATTCCGCAACATCGGCGTTTGCGAAAGTGAGACACTTGACATTGGTGACATCGGCATCCAGCATCATCTGGTAGATATGGCTGGCGGCGATCTTCTTCTTGTTGATTACCGTGCCTATATCAAGTTTTTCGGCCATGTTTATGTAGTCTATGTTCTCAACCTCCGCTATGGTCTTGGTCACGCCAAACCGTTTGGCTGCGAGACAGGCCAGGATATTGGTCTCAGAGTTGTCTGTCAGGGCTACGAATGCCTCTGTGTGCTGAATGCCCTCACTCATAAGCAGACTGGGGTCACGGCCGTCGCCGTTTATGACCATTACGCTGTCATCAACCAGTTCGGTGAGCCGGTTGCATCGGGCCATATCACTTTCGATGATCTTGAGATTCATGTAGTCCGGCATGAGTTGTGCCGTGCGGACTGCTATACGGCTGCCACCCATGATGATGACGTCACGTACATCGGGCAGCTCCTCCTTACCGGCAATCTTGCGGATATGGGGGATATGTTTCTTCATTGTCATGAAGTAAACCAGGTCACCGGCTTTCATGGTGTCGTTACCACTCGGGATGATGGTCTCACCCTCACGCAGGATAGCTACGATATGATAGGGAAGCTCACGTCCCAACTCTGCAAGCGGTTTGTCCAGGATCTGAGCGTTCTTACGCAGTTTGATTCCCATCATGACCAGGGCTCCGCCGGCAAATTCCCACCACTGACGGATCCAACTCAGTTTCATGCCGTCTACGATATCCTTGGCGGCAAGCATCTCGGGATAGATGAGTGAATCTACACCCAGGCTTGAGAAATACTCCTTGTTCTTGGGCTGAAGATACTCAAAGTTGTCTATTCTGGCTACTGTCTTCTTGGCTCCAAGCATGTGGGCCAGCTGGCAGGATATGAGGTTGCGGCTTTCATCGGGAGTTACGGCTACAAACAGGTCCGCGCTGCCGGCGCCGGCTTCCTTCAGGCCGCGAAGCGATACCGGTGATTCCTGTATTGTAAGAAGGTCAAAGCTGGAATCCATGCGGCTCAGCTTGTCTTCACTCTCGTCAATCAGTATGATGTCCTGGTTCTCACCGGCCAGCAACTTGGCCAGGTGTGTTCCTACATTTCCTGCTCCTGCAATAACGATTTTCATTTTTCTGTCTTATTGGATCCTGAAGTCAGCTCCGTGAGTGCATCCGTTACGGCATCCTGGTCAAGGTGACACAGGTGCAACAGTTGCGGGGTGGAGCCGTGCTCAATGAAACGGTCGGGCAATCCCAACCTCCTGATAACCGGAGAGAAGCCGTTCTCCATCATATACTCCATGACAGCGGTGCCAAGACCTCCGGTCACGGTACCGTTCTCAATAGTTATGATGCGGCTGAATTTTTGTCCCACCTCCTTAAGGATGGTGGTATCGATAGGTTTGAGAAAACGCATGTCATAAAGGGCGGCGGTATGACCGCTCTCAGCCTCCCATTTCATGATGGCATGTTCGGCCAGATTACCTATGGGGCCGATGGAGAGTACCGCCACGTCCTTACCGTCCTTGAGTTTGCGGCCTGTGCCTACCACTACCGGCTCAAGCGGTTTATGCCAGTCCGTAAGTATTCCGTGACCACGCGGGTATCGGATAACAAACGGCCCCTGGTCAGGAAGCTGGGCGGTATACATCAGGTTGCGCAACTCTATCTCGTCATACGGGGATGCAATTGTCAGGTTGGGGATGGGGCGCAGGAACGCAAGGTCAAAGGCTCCGTGGTGCGTGGGGCCGTCTTCACCTACAAGCCCGGCGCGGTCCAGACAGAATACCACGTTGAGTTTCTGGATGGCTACATCATGTATGACGTTGTCATAGGCTCGCTGCATGAATGACGAGTATATGTTGCAGAAGGGCATCATACCCTCCTTGGCCAGACCGCCGGAGAATGTCACGGCATGTCCTTCGGCGATGCCTACGTCAAAACAACGGTCGGGAAAAGCCTTCATGGCTATGTCCATGCTGCATCCTATGGGCATGGCAGGTGTTATGCCGATGATTCTGGAGTTCTCTTTCATGAGTTCCAGAAGAGTCTTGCCGAACACATCCTGAAAGAGTGGGGGCTGACCTGAGCCGTTACCTATGATACGCTCTCCTGTAACCTTGTCAAACAGGCCGGGGGCATGCCATATGGCGGAGTCTTTCTCGGCGGGTTCATAGCCTTTTCCCTTTACTGTCTTTATGTGGAGCAGCTTGGGGCCGTGCATGTTCTTGATATTGCTCAGGATACGGACCAGATTCAGGACATTATGTCCGTCCACCGGACCGAAATAGCGGATATCCATACCCTCAAACATGTTGTTCTGATGGGTGAGCTTTATCTTGATATGGTTGTTCCGGCGTATTATGTTACGACGGCGCTGCTCCGTAAGGAGTCCCAGCGTGTCAAGCACACGGGATACGTAGTAGCGGAACTTGTTGTATGAACGTGATGTCTGCAGCTGAGTAAGGTAGCTGCGCATACCTCCAACACTCTGGGATATGCTCATGTCATTGTCATTCAGGATGATGAGCAGGTCATTGTCCGTGATGGAGGCGTTGTTTATACCCTCAAACGCAAGTCCGCCGCTCATGGCTCCGTCACCTATGACTGCCACCACACGGCGTGAAGGATGACCGTTGCGTTTATCGGCCACGGCCATACCCAATGCTGCAGATATGGAGTTGGATGCATGTCCGGCAGTGAAGGTGTCATACTCGCTCTCATCGGGTGACGGGAAAGGTTTCAGACCGCCGAACTTGCGGTTGGTCGAGAAGCGGTCGCGGCGGCCGGTAAGAATCTTGTGACCGTAAGCCTGATGGCCTACGTCCCAGACAATGCGGTCATCGGGGGTATTGAACACATAGTGAAGAGCCACTGTCAACTCTACGGTACCCAGACTGGAGCCAAAGTGACCGGGGTTGTGTGAGAGCTCGTCAATTATCATCTGACGGAGTTCATTGCAAACCTGCGGTAACTTGTCCGGACTGAGTCTTTTAAGGTCATACGGAGAGTCTATGCTCTTAAGGAGTCCGCCTGTTGATTGTTCCTCTTCTGCCTTTTGCATCCACTTCTTGTTGTTGTTCAAACGGCAAATGTACCAAAAATCGTATGAATATACCCCTGTTTGGGAGAGATATTGGTATTTTTTAATATGGTGTGCAAGGTTGACCCCTGAGCTGTGACAATTAACAGGAATAATGGTTATCTTTGGCAAATTGGAAAATCAGGTACACAATGACATATTCCATTGACGATATAGTGTTGATGACGGGAGCTGAAAGGCATGGTTTCTGCCCGGCCAGGATATCATGGCTTCTTACGGACAGCCGTTCCCTCTGCTTCCCTGCCGAAACTCTGTTTTTTGCTCTTGTGAGCAGGCGTAATGACGGTCATAACTACATCAGGGAGTTGTATAACCGCGGCGTGAGAAACTTTGTGGTGAGTTATCTTCCGGACAATATGGATGATTACAATGAAGCCAACTTCCTGCTGGTAAGGGATACTCTGGCTGCACTTCAGACCCTGGCCGCCTCACACAGGAAGAATTTTGAAATTCCTATAGTGGGTATTACCGGAAGTAACGGAAAGACCATGATCAAGGAGTGGCTTTACCAGCTTCTGGAGCCTGATTTCGTAGTGACCCGTTCACCCAAGAGCTATAACTCACAGATAGGTGTTCCCCTCTCGGTATGGCTGCTCAACAAACAGTCTGAGATAGGACTGTTTGAGGCCGGCATATCCAAGAAGGATGAGATGGGGCAGTTATGGAAGATAATCAAACCTACCATCGGCGTGCTCTCCAACATAGGTCTGGCCCATCAGGAGAATTTCCAGACCCTTCAGGACAAGTGCATTGAGAAACTCAAACTGTTCCGTGACTGTGACGTGGTTATTTACAACTGTGACAATGACCTGATTCAGAGCTGCGTCGACAAGTCAATCATCACCGCCCGTGAGATAGCGTGGTCCCGCAAGAACCAGGACAAGCCTCTCTTTATTTCATCGATAGTGAAAGGTGAGGAGAGTACGGAGATTACCTACCGTTACATAGGACTGGAGAATAAATTTACCATTCCGTTCATAGATGACGCCTCGATCGAGGATGCTCTGCACTGTCTGGCTGTATGCATATACCTCATGGTTCCGCCCGAGAAGATTACTGAGAGAATGGCCAAACTGGAGCCGTTGGCCATGCGTCTGGAGGTAAAGGACGGCAAGCAGGGCTGTATCATAATCAATGACAGCTACAACTCCGATATATCGTCACTGGGTATCGCCCTTGATTTCATGGCCCGACGTCAGGACGGCAAGTCAAAGAACAGGACGCTCATACTCTCAGACATACTTCAATCAGGATGGTCGGTACATGAGTTGTACCGCAGGGTAGCTCAGCTGGTAGAGAGCAGGGGTATAACAAAACTGATAGGAATAGGTGAGGATATTTCATCGGAAGCCAAGAGGTTTGACGTCCCCAAGAAATATTTCTTCAACAACACGGAGAGTTTCCTCAAGTCAGATGTCATAGATGATATCCATAACGAACTGGTTCTTATCAAGGGTGCCCGCGTTTATGAGTTTGACCGTATTGCCGAGCGTCTGGAACTGAAAGTTCATGAGACCATCCTTGAGGTAAACCTGCAGGCTCTTGCCGAGAACCTGAACCGTTATCGCGGAATGCTCAAGATCGAGACCGGAATTGTCTGCATGGTTAAGGCATCGGCTTACGGATCCGGTGCAATAGAGGTGGCCAAGACTCTTCAGGACCGTCAGGTTGACTATCTGGCAGTGGCAGTGGCTGATGAGGGTGCGGAGTTGCGTAAGGCCGGAATCACCACCAACATCATGGTCATGAATCCTGAACGTACGTCGTTTGGTACCCTGTTTGACCAGAAACTGGAACCGGAGGTCTACAGCTTCCACCTGCTGGATATGATAATACGTGCGGCCGAGCACAACGGCGTGACCAATTTCCCCATACATATCAAGGTGGATACCGGAATGCATCGTCTGGGATTCGCTCCCGATGACATGCCTGAGCTGGTTTATAGGCTTCAGAGACAGACTGCTGTCATTCCATGCTCCATTTTCTCACATTTTGTGGGCAGTGACAGTCCTGATTTTGATGATTTCACAAAACTGCAGATAGAACGTTTCAATAAGGCGGCCGAAACCCTTCAGGCCGGATTCAAGCATCATATCCTGCGCCATATCTGCAACTCTGCAGGTATAGAGCGTTTCCCGGAGGTGCATTATGACATGGTGCGTCTGGGATTGGGACTGTACGGAATCAATCCGCTTGACAACCAGCCGCTTGAGACTGTCTGCACACTCAAGACAACCATACTCCAGATACGTGAACTGGACAAGGGCGAGACTGTGGGCTACAGCCGCAAGGGCAAGATAACCAAGCATTCACGCATAGCAGCCATTCCCATAGGTTATGCCGACGGACTGGACCGTCATCTGGGTAACGGAAACGCCTATTGCCTTGTGAACGGTCAGAAGGCTTACTATGTGGGTAACATATGCATGGATGTGTGTATGATCGATGTCACGGATATTGATTGCCAGGAGGGAGACAGCGTAGAGATATTCGGCCCTAACCTGCCGGTACATGTGCTGTCTGACATTCTGGGTACAATCCCGTATGAGATAATATCCACGGTGTCAATCCGTGTAAAGCGTGTATACTACACCGAATAATCCTGAAACAAACTAACCAATTAAAATAATGAGTAAAAATTCCGTTTCCAATCCCGCGCGGATGACAAATTTCCGCTGGGTGCTGTGTATTCTTCTGTTTGTTGCTACAACAGTCAATTATCTGGACCGTCAGGTGCTTTCACTTACCTGGAAAGACTTTATCTCAGCCGATTTCCACTGGACTGACAGCCAGTACGGTTCAATTACAGGCTTTTTCTCCATATTCTATGCCGTAGCATGCCTGTTCAGCGGCAAGATTATAGACAAACTGGGTACCAGAAAAGGTTACCTGTGGGCTATTTTCATATGGTCTGTGGGCGCCTGCATGCATGCAGCCTGCGGCTGGGCTGCCCTTAAATGGGCCGGGGTCGAGTCCATGGAGGCAGCCAGGAACTCTGCCGATATAGTCCTGCTGGTATCGACGGTGTCGGTTTATATGTTCATGTTCTGCCGTGCCGTGCTTGCTCTTGGTGAATCAGGAAACTTCCCTGCCGCCATTAAGGTTACAGCCGAGTATTTCCCCAAGAAGGACCGTGCGTTTGCAACATCAATATTCAATGCCGGAGCATCAGTCGGTGCGCTGGCTGCTCCTGCATGTATCCCTAAACTGGCCGCTTTGTGGGGCTGGGAGATGGCTTTCATAATCATAGGTGCGCTGGGCTTTATATGGATGTTCTTCTGGTTCGGACTCTATCAGAAACCAGAAAAGTCCCGTTTCGTCAACGAGGCGGAGCTTGAGTACATTCACCAGGATGATGCTGCCGAACTGGCTGCTGCCAAGGCCGCTGAGGCCGCTGCCAAGGAGGAGAAATCAATTCCTTTCTTCAAATGTTTTACATTCCGTCAGACATGGGCTTTCATCTGTGGTAAGTTCTTTACAGACGGTGTATGGTGGTTCTTCCTGTTCTGGGCACCTGCATACTTCAGTGACCAGTACGGATACCGCTCGGATTCAAATGAGGCCATCATGCTTATTTTTGTCCTCTATCTGATAGTTACTGTGGTAAGCATCGGCGGCGGTTATCTGCCCAAACTCTTTGTCGAGAAGAAGGGTATGGAACCCTATTCCGGACGTATGAAAGCTATGCTCATATTTGCGTTCTTCCCGCTGTTGGCCCTGTTTGCACAGCCTCTGGGCAGATACAGCGCATGGTTCCCCGCCATCATCATCGGTCTGGCAGGTGCCGGACATCAGGCATGGTCTGCCAACCTCTATTCAACCATAGGTGATATGTTCCCCAAGTCAACCATCGGCACCATTACCGGTGTGGGTACGACTATGGGAGGTCTGGCTTCATTCATGATCAACAAGGGTGCCGGTATGCTCTTTACCAAGAGCGATGCCCTGGGCTCAGCTTTCACTTTCCTGGGATTTGAGGGTAAGGAGGCCGGATACATGATTGTATTCTGCATCTGCGCCGTAGCCTATCTGATTGGCTGGACAGTGATGAAGGTGCTTGTTCCCAAGTACAAGCCCATTGTCGTAGAGTAATACCTTCATTCATATGGAAGACTCTGACTATAAGGCATCCGTTTTCCGTTATGACGGGCGTATGCCGTATATCCGATGCGGACACAGCGGGGTCAGGCTCCCTGCCGTGTCACTTGGGTTCTGGCATAATTTTGGTAGCGTGGATGATTTTGACAAGGCTCATTCCACTGCCAAATGTGCGTTTGACAATGGCATAACCTGCTTTGATTTGGCCAACAACTACGGTCCGGAGTATGGTAGCGCCGAGGAGAATCTGGGCCGGATGATGGACCTGTCACTGCGTCCATATCGTGACGAACTGTTCATCACCACAAAAGCGGGCTATGACATGTGGCCCGGACCATATGGAGAATGGGGTTCGAGAAAGTACCTCATGAGCAGTCTGGACCAGAGCCTCAAGCGTATGCGTCTGGATTATGTGGACCTGTTCTACTCACACCGTTATGATCCGGAGACTCCCCTTGAGGAGACCATGCAGGCTCTTGTGGATATAGTCCGTCAGGGCAAGGCTCTCTATGTGGGCATATCGAACTATCCGGTGGAGACTCTGGATTTCTGTTTCAGCTACCTTAAGAGCCGTGATGTTCCCTGCCTGATATATCAGGGCCGATACAACATGATGGACCGCAAGGTTGAGGAGAGCGGAATCCTTGAAAAGTGCTATGAGGCCGGTGTGGGTTTTACCGCCTTCTCGCCGCTGAATCAGGGACTCCTTTCGGACCGTTATCTGAACGGCATTCCTTCAGATTCCAGGATGGCCCGTAACTTCTTCCTTAAGAGTGATGTCCTGACTCCGGGGCTGCTATCCAAACTGAAGCGTCTGAATGATATCGCCGCTTCACGCTCCCAGACTCTTTCAGAGATGGCGCTGTCATGGCTGCTTAAGGATGCGCAGGTGACATCGGTCCTGGTGGGGGCTAGCTCTCCGTCCCAGATACTTACCGATATCAAGGCAGTGAACAACACACAGTTCACAGCCGATGAACTGTATGAGATAGATAGACTATTAAGATAAACCTAACCTTATTGCTTCAATTATTATGAGTTACAACAAACCTACAGTACGGGAAAAGATAGCGTACGCTCTTGGCGATGCCGCTGCAGGTGGTATTACATGGAAGATCATGTCCATTGCTTTCCCCTTGTTTTTTACAAATGTTTTTGGTCTGACTTTTGCCGATGCAGCCGCGCTGATGCTTATAGCCCGTCTGTTTGATGTGGTCACGGATCCGCTTATGGGCAGCCTGGCCGACCGTACCCAGTCCAAGTGGGGTACATACCGTCCGTGGCTTATATTCGGAGCCATACCTTTTGGGTTGATATTCGCACTGTTGCTTTATACGCCTGACCTGGGTCCTGCCGGCAAGCGTGTCTACGCATATGTACTCTATCTGCTCATGATGGCGGTCTATACCGCAGTCAACGTACCTTACGGCTCGCTGCTGGGTGTCATGACCGATGATGACAATGAGAAGAACCAGTTCTCGTCATACCGTATGGTGGGTGCCTATGCAATGGGTTTCATAACTCTGCTGTCATTCCCTTATCTGCAGAAAATGGTGGGCGGAACCGATGCACACCAGTATGCGGTGCTTGGCGCCGTATTCGGCATAATAGCCGCTGCCATGACACTGGCCTGCGGTCTTATGACTAAGGAGCGTCTCAAACCTGTCAGGGCCGAGAAGTACTCCCTGAGTCAGTTCGTCGACCTTTTCAAGAACAAGCCTTGGATTTATCTCACGCTGATAGGTCTCTGCACCAACTTCTTTAACGGATTCCGTTATGCCGTGGCAGGTTATCTTATCTCCTACTGTCTGGGCGGAGATGTGACTGTAGGTTCACTCATAATCAACTACACCGTGCTTATGGCATTCGGTGAGGTTACATGCATGATATTCGGTGGTGTATCTCCCAAGTTCGCCAAGTGGGTGGGCTCCAAGCGTATGGCTTTCCTCTGGGCAGCCGTAATCTGCGTGGTATTCTCAGTGCTGTTCTTCTTTATCCCAATGAGTCCCAGGTATATCTGGCTGATGGTTGCAGTGGTTATCCTGACATCAGTGGGTGTAGGACTCTACTCACCGCTGCTGTGGTCCATGTATGCCGATGTGGCTGACTTTGCGACAGAAAAATTCGGCACATCATCCACCGGACTGATATTCTCATCGGGTACGATGGCCCAGAAACTGGGTGGTGCGATATCGGGCTCACTCATTGCGCTTCTGCTGGGTTTGGCAGGCGCACGTATGATTCCCGATGACTTTGGCAACATGTCAATCGATCCTACGTCGGTTACTGAGTCGGTACGTACCATGGTATGGTCGCTGTTTTCACTTATTCCCGCTGTCATTGCTGTGATAATGGGATTTTTGGCATATAAGTTCCCCATCAAGAAATAACTGTTATGGCAAAGGAATACGGATATTATGATGATGCGGCCAGGGAGTATGTAATAACCGACCCCTGCACACCGTGGCCTTGGATAAACTATCTGGGTACCCGGGATTTCTTTGGACTCATCTCCAATACGGCAGGCGGATATGATTTCTGCAAGGATGCCAAGTTCCGCCGAATTACCCGTTACCGCTATAACGGAGTTCCCATGGATGCGGGCGGCCGTTACTTCTACATAAAGGACGGTGATACGGTATGGAATCCGGGCTGGAAACCCTGCAAGACTACGCTTGATTTCTACGAGTGCCGTCACGGCATGAACTATACCTCAATTGAGGGCCGCAAGGACGGTGTTATCGCCCGTGTGCTTTTCTTTGTTCCGCTCAAGACTTGGGCCGAGGTCCAGAAACTGACGCTTACCAATACTACCGATAAGGTCAAGAAGCTTAAGCTGTTCAGTTTCCAGGAGTGGTGCCTTTGGAACGCATCGACCGATATGGAGAATTTCCAGCGCAACTTCTCTACCGGTGAGGTGGAGATTGACGGCTCTGTGATCTACCATAAGACGGAGTACAAGGAGCGCCGCAACCACTACGCATACTACTCGGTAAATGTGCCCGTGCAGGGATTTGACACTGACCGCGAATCTTTCCTGGGTCTGTACAACGGATTTGACTCTCCTGAGGCTGTGCTTGAGGGCAAGCCCCGCAACAGCGTGGCCCACGGATGGTCACCCATAGCATCCCACTATCTGGAGATGGAACTTAAGCCGGGTGAGAGCCGTGACCTGATATTCGTGCTGGGTTATGTGGAGAATCCTCAGGATGACAAATGGGAGAGCAAGGGTGTAATCAACAAACGCCCGGCCCGTGAGACCCTTTCCCGTCTGGATACAGTAGCCAAGGTTGATGCCGAGTTCCGCAAACTCAATGAATACTGGGATAATCTGCTCAGCATCTTCAATGTCAAGAGCGGAGATGACCGAATGGACCGCACTGTCAACATCTGGAACCAGTACCAGTGCATGATTACCTTCTGTTTCTCACGCAGCGCATCGTTCTTTGAGAGCGGCATAGGGCGTGGCATGGGATTCCGTGACTCCAATCAGGACCTGATAGGATTCGTGCATCAGATTCCGGAGCGTGCCCGCGAGAGGATAATCGATATCGCATCGACCCAGTTTGCCGACGGAGGCTGCTACCATCAGTACCAGCCCCTGACCAAGCGCGGCAATGACGGTATAGGCGGCGGATTCAACGATGATCCCATGTGGCTCATATTCGGCGTTTGCGGTTATCTGCGTGAGACGGGTGACTTTGGCATACTTGATGAACCGGTTCCGTTTGATAACGTACCCGGCAGCGAGAAGAGTCTGTTTGAGCATCTTACCATATCATTTGATCATGTGGTCAATAATCTGGGTCCTCACGGACTGCCTCTGATAGGACGTGCCGATTGGAATGACTGCATGAACCTGAACTGTTTCAGCAATGATCCTGACGAGAGCTTCCAGACTACTGAGAACAAGACCGAGGGCAGCAAGGCAGAGAGCCTTATGATTGCCGGCCTGTTCGTGTTCAGCGGTCGTGACTATGTGGAACTGTGCCGTCACTTGGGCCGTAATGCCGAGGCTGACCGTGCACAGAAGCACATTGATGCCATGATCAAGGCTGTTGAGCAGTATGGATGGGACGGTGAGTGGTTCCTGCGTGCATATGACTATTTCGGAAATAAGGTAGGCTCCCATGAGAATGAGGAGGGTCAGATATTCATAGAGTCCAACGGATGGTGCACCATGGCGGGCATCGGTCTTAAGGAGGGTCTCTGCGACAAGGCTCTTGACTCCGTCAAGGAGCGTCTTGACTCAGAGCACGGCATAGTACTGAACAACCCCGCATTCACCCGTTACTACATAGAGTACGGAGAGATATCCAGTTACCCCGCAGGTTACAAGGAGAACGCCGGCATATTCTGCCACAACAACCCCTGGGTAATCATAGGTGAGACAGTTCGCGGTAACGGCAAGGCCGCCATGGAATACTGGCGCAAAATCTGCCCTGCCTACATCAAAGACCAGACCCTGCACAAGGTTGAACCCTACGTTTACTCCCAGATGGTAGCAGGAAAGGATGCATTCCGTCCCGGCGAGGGTAAGAACTCATGGCTCACCGGCACAGCCGCATGGAACTGGTACACCATCACCCAGTTCATCCTTGGAATCAAGCCGACTTACAACGGCCTTGAGATTGATCCCTGCATCAGTCCCGATATGAAGGAATACAAGGTTACCAGAAAGTTCCGCGGAGCAACCTACGAGATTGAAATCAAGAATCCCAACGGTGCCACCCACGGAATCAAATCATTAACCATAGACGGCAAAGAAATCACCGGAAATCTAATCCCCCTCGCCGCAGAAGGCTCCAAGGTGCGCGTAACAGCAATCCTTCAGTGAAAGAATTTGGGGTATCGGTATCAGAAACCGTCGCCACCCTCGGCGCGTTAGAGGGAGGGGCCCGTGCTCAAGAAGATGCTCTGGAAGGTGGGAGCTTGCTCACGCCTTTCAGAGCGTCTTATTGGGGATGGGAGGGATAGGCCCGTAGGGCCGTAGTTTCAGATACTGATACCCCAAATTCTCACTGAGGGATTGCTGTTACCTCTCAATAGCGAGAGTAAAGCCGGATGCCGCGCAAGGAGCGCAAACCGGAGGATTCTCCTTGCAGACCTTAATAGTCAGTGCCTTAATCGCAGGGAAACTATCAAGTAGCGCCTGAGCTATACGTCCCGCTACGTGTTCAAGTAAAGCAGAGCGAATAAGCATCTGCTGTTTGATAACTTCAGCGACTTGAGCATAGTTGATAGTTCCGCTCAAATCATCGGATTGTATGGCAAGAGTTGCATCGGCAGTGATGCATACATCAACCGTGTACCATGCACCGACAATGGCCTCCTGCGGCTCTGCACCGTGATAGGCGTAGAACCGCAGGCTGTCAAGTGTTATGGTCTGTTCCTTTATCTTCATCTTATTATCCGCAACGTGAGGAGCCGCAGTTCTTGCAGATGAGGCAGCCCTCCTGGTAAACCAGGGATTCGCTTCCGCAAACGGAGCACTTCTCGCCCTTGACGGCTGTACCGTCCTGGACGTATTTCTTGAGTGCACGCTCCACGCCGTTTTTCCAGTTGTTAATATTCTCTGATCCCAGATCCAATGATCCTATAAGTTTCATGCACAGGTCAATAGGCATCTGGTAACGCAATACGCCCGATATCAGCTTGGCGTAGTTCCAGTACTCCTTGTCAAACTTCTCGGACAGGCCCTCGATGGTTACTTTGTATCCGCGTTTGTTGGTAAACTGGAAGTCATAACGCTTGCGGCCCTCCTCGTCAATGTTCTTGATGATCCAGCCGTGGTCCACGGTCTTAGGCAGTACAATGCCCTCCTCGTCATCCTGCAGACCGGTGAATATCTCATATGGACGGCCGTCCAGGATTCCCACGAATGCCACCCATTTCTCCTTGTTGTTCTGGAAACGTACCACATCGGCCTCCAGTATGCGGGGACGAACCTCGACAACCTGACGCGGCTCGCAGTCGCATGGTGCCAGAGTGGGCTCCTTGGCGTCTTTCTTCTCCTTCTCCTTATCGGCTTTCTTGTCACTCTTGGCGTCAATGAGCACGCCGTCACGTGAGCCGTCGCGGTATACGGTGCAGCCTTTGCAGCCGCTCTTCCATGCCTCAACGTAGAGCTGGTTGACCAGATCCTCTGATACGTCATTTGGCAGGTTGATGGTTACGCTGATGGAGTGGTCTACCCATTTCTGCATGGCACCCTGCATCTTTACCTTGTTTACCCAGTCAACATCCTGTGCGGTGGCCTTGTAGTAGGGTGAGCGGGCAACCAGCTCGTCAACCTCCTCGGGGGTGAACTTCTGTGCCGGATTGATACCGTTCACTATCATCCACTCCACAAACTTGTGGTGGAATACTATGAACTCCTCAAATGAATCGCCGTTCTCATCGGTAAAGGTTATGTTGGCGTTCTCATCCTCACGGTTAACCTTGCGACGACGCTTGTAGACGGGCATGAACACCGGCTCCAGGCCTGATGTGGTCTGAGTCATGAGGCTTACGGTACCTGTGGGCGCAATGGTAAGACATGCTATATTACGGCGGCCGTATTTCTTCATATCCTCATAGAGCTGGGGATCGGCCTCCTTAAGACGCAGTATGAAGGGGTTCTTCTGCTCGCGTTTCCAGTCAAATATCTCAAATGCACCGCGCTCGCGTGCCATCTCTACCGATGAACGGTATGCGGCAAGTGCCAGCGTACGCTGAACCTTCTCGGCGAATGCGGTGGCTTCCTCTGTTCCGTAACGGAGTCCCATTGCGGCCAGCATATCACCCTCGGCAGTGATGCCTACACCGGTACGGCGGCCCATGGTGCTCTTGTGCATGATCTTCTCCCACAGACGCTTCTCAGTATACTTGGTCTCGTCATCCTCTGGGTCACTGGCTATCTTGGCCTGGATCATGTCAATCTTCTCAATCTCAAGGTCAATGATGTCATCCATTATGCGCTGGGCAACGGTCACATGCTTCTTGAACAGGTCAAAGTCAAACTCAGCCTTGGGGGTGAACGGGTTCTTTACGTATGAGTAGAGGTTTATGGCCAGCAGACGGCAGCTGTCATAGGGACAGAGGGGTATCTCACCGCAGGGATTGGTGCTGACGGTTCGGAATCCCAGGTCTGCATAGCAGTCAGGTACTGACTCACGTATTATGGTATCCCAGAACAGGACTCCGGGCTCGGCCGATTTCCATGCGTTGTGCACGATCTTCTTCCAGAGCTCAGCGGCGTCGACCTCCTTCTTGTAGAGAGGGTTCTTGGAATCGATGGGGTAGGTCTGCAGATATTTCTTGCCGCTGATGGCGGCTTTCATGAACTCATCATCAATCTTGACCGATACGTTGGCACCGGTAACCTTGCCGCTCTCCATCTTGGCGTCGATGAATGACTCTGAGTCAGGGTGCTTGATGGATACGCTCAGCATAAGGGCACCGCGGCGTCCGTCCTGTGCAACCTCACGGGTGGAGTTTGAGAAACGTTCCATGAACGGAACCAGTCCGGTCGATGTGAGCGCTGAGTTCTTTACGGGTGAACCCTTGGGGCGTATATCGGACAGGTCATGGCCTACACCTCCGCGGCGTTTCATAAGCTGGACCTGCTCCTCATCTATCTTCATGATGGCGCCGTATGAGTCGGCTGATCCCTCATTACCTATTACAAAGCAGTTGGAAAGGGATGCAATCTGATAGTTGTTGCCAATTCCGGTCATGGGGCTACCCTGTGGAACAATGTATTTGAACCCTTTGAGCAGTTCATGGAGCTCTTTTGCACTCATGGGATTCTTGTACTTTTTCTCCACGCGTGCAATCTCATTTGCTATGCGCCAGTGCATGTCATCGGGAGTCTTTTCATAGATATTCCCGAAAGAGTCCTTAACGGCGTACTTGTTAACCCAAACCTTGGCTGCAAGTTCGTCGCCTCCAAAATACTCGACGGAGGCCTTGAACGCCTCATCGAATGTGTAGGTCTGTTTTTGTTTATCCATTTATAATTACTTGTTTGATGTATGCCCTTTAGGTCGGTTCCAATCATCTGATTGGTATTAGCGTCACAAATGTAAAAAATGTGTTTTATAAAAACTAATGTTTGCAAATAATATATTGCCGTTTAATTGAAAGTTTTCCGTTTTGTTTAATCAAAATGCAGAAAACCAACTAAATAGCATTTTGATAAATTGAAAAAGTTTTCCCAAACGGGAAACATTCCTAATTTTTCTGCCTGTTGGTATGTTTGAATCCGATATGAACAGAAAAGAAAAAAGCGGTGAAAGTTCACCGCTTTACAATCATGTGCAGGTTATTGTTATCAGCAACGAAGTCCGCTTTCAATATTTTCCATATCAGCCTTGAAGTTCTTGTCTACCTGAATCTGGTCACGAACCATATTGCAGGCATGAAGAACTGTGGCGTGGTCGCGTTTGCCGATATAGGCTCCGATCTTTGAAGTTGAGAAATCCAGGTATTTCTTGGCAAGATACATGCTGATCTGTCTTACCTGAACTATCTCATGTTTGCGTGACTTGGACTGTATGGATGCCTCGTCTATGTTGTAATAGTCGCAGACCTTGGAAATTATTGATTCTATCGTGATGGGCTTCTGCTCGTGATGCTGGCTCTTGTCAATCACCTCATGGGTAAGATTCAGGTCAATCTCCTTACCATAGATGGTAGAGTAGGCCATCAGAGATACTATTACTCCCTCCAGGTCACGAACGTTGTCACGAACCTTGTCTGCTATGTAATCGATGACCGGCTCCGGGAAGTTGAGACCGTCACGTCTTGTCTTGTCACGAAGAATGTCTTTACGCAGGTTCAGGTCCGGACGCTCCAGTTCTGCTACAAGACCCCACTTGAAACGGGTAACCAGACGTTCCTCCAGATCCTTCATGTCCTTGGGAGCCCTGTCACTTGTCATGATGAGCTGCTTGTGGTTGAGGTGAAGGTAATTGAATATGTGGAAGAATGTGTTCTGGGTCTTGGTCTGACCGGCCATCTCCTGCATGTCATCTATTATCAGAACGTCAATTGACTGATAGAAATGGATGAAGTCATTGGTGGTGTTGTTCTTTACAGAATCAACATACTGCACCATGAACAGGTGGGCTGATACATACAGAACCCTCTTTTCCGGATGAAGTTCCTTTACCTTACGTCCGATGGCGTTTACCAGATGGGTCTTTCCTACACCGGATGATCCGTAGATGAACAACGGATTGAATGCTGTGCTTGCCGGATTGAGTGCGATGGTTTCACCAGCCGTACGTGCCAGCTTGTTGCTTATACCCTCAACATAGTTCTCAAAACTGTAGTTGGGATCAAGCATGGGGTTCAGGTCCTGAACCAGCGGTGCGTCATTTACGGATGGTGCCTTGTTGCCGGTATCGGCAGTACCTTTGATATTATTAGATAAGGTGTTTGCGGAACTTACGTTCTGGCTTATGTTGTTCTCCTTATCTGTAAGAATGCTGTAGGCGAGTTTTGTTCCCTTACCGAATACCTTTGTTATGGCAGCCTTGATGACGTCAAGGTAGTTCTGCTCAAGATACTCATATACAAAAGAGCTTGGAACCTGGATCATGAGTTCACCGCTTTCAAGTGAGACAGGCTCTACGATGGAGAACCATGTATCGAATGCTGATTCCGATACATTGTCACGGATGAAATCCAGACATAAGCTCCATTGGTTCTTTAGTTCAGTTCCTGTCATTTTTATCTCACTATTGAAAACGGTTGTGTTGTGTTCCAATCGTCGGCTTTGCAAAGTTGATAATCTTATTCCATTTGTCCAAACAGTTTTTGTCAGTCAAAAAAAACCTCTTACGTAAAGTATTGGGAATTAATGACTTGTAAAACAGGCTTAAAAAGGTTGAAAAGAGCCTATTGATTTTTTACAAATATCTGAATATCAGTGATATAACCTGTTGATAACTTATAAAAGGCATGGTTTGGGCAGTTCTCTATCCCCCTTTTTGAATGTGTTTTGGACAAGATTGGTTATAGTCTTTTTTTAATTTGCAGGAGAGTGTTTATTTGGATAAAATCTAATTTAGGCGAAGTTTTTCGCTGAATAAAAATGCCTGAATTATTTGTTTTTTGAGGTCATTTCACGTGCTTCTTTGACACTGATTTTCTTTCCCTCATAGACCGCAATTACGAATGCATCCTTGTATTTTTTCTGAACCTCCGCCTTCGTTTTGAGGATGGTTTCATAATCGGTAGTATCACCGCAGGTATACTTGCACATTCCACCCTCCTGGTAGTAGTCTACATTTTCATATGCCTTGAGCTTCTTATCATTCTTCTTGAGGGGATTCTTAAGGCTCATGAACTGTACCTTGTATACGGGTAGAGGCTTCTCGACTTCCTTTTGTCCTATTGCCTGCGCTGCAGGAACAGCCTTCTCAACCAGTTTGTTGTGATATTCCAGATAATCGGCAAAAGCCTTGTACAGGCTCATACTCATCTCATCCTCTCCTTTTTGTGATGTGAGATACTTGCACTCATTGTCATTGGATATGAATCCGAGTTCTATCAGTATGCTGGGCATGGTGCTTTTCCAAAGTACCAGATATCCTGCCTGATGCACGCCGCGGTCAGGACGTTTGGCGGACTTTACCATCTGGTCCTGAGTGAATGACGCCATCTTGAGGCTCTCTTTCTGATACTCGTTCTGCATGAACTCAAATATGATCATACTCTCCGGACTGTTGGGGTCATAACCTTCATAGTGGGTCTGGTAGTCATTCTCCAGGAGAATGGCCTTGTTCTCCTCAAGCGCAGCATTGAGGTTGGCGGCGGTGCGGTTCTCTTCCACTCCTAGCAGGTATGTCTCTGCTCCGTATGCGCTCTTGCTCTTGGCCGAGTTGGTGTGGACGGATATGAACATGTCTGCGCTTGCCTTGTTGGCTATGTCAGCGCGTTTGTACAACTCAACGAACACATCGGTCTTGCGGGTGTAGATGACCTTGACGTTCTTGCAGTTCTCCTCAATGAGCTTACCCATTTTGAGGGCTACGTTCAGGTTAATGGATTTCTCCTGACTCTTTCCGTTCACGGCACCCGGGTCCTTGCCTCCGTGGCCGGGGTCAATGACCAGCACAAAACGTCCCTGTTCATCGATGGCGTGAGCGGGGCAGAATGTAAGCAACGATGCTGAAAGAATCAGAACTGAAAGCAACCTGTTCATGACGATGTGTGTATTATGTTATTGGTTAATCTTTGATTCAAATGATACCTGGGTGGGTTTGGAACCGCGGATGAATGAAGCAATCCTGCGTGCTGATATCCTTACCGGCTCAATCGTGAACTCCGGAACATTGAATGCAAACAGGAATTTCCTGTTGAACTCCGGGTCGCGCTGGGGCAGTGCGAACGGTTTTGAGAATGTTCCGTCACTGTTGAAATGCGCCAGATACAGTCTTGTATATATGCCGTCTTCACGTCTGGTACTGAGCACTACCCATTTGCCGGTACTGGACCAGGCATGATAGCTTTCGGCCTGGTCGCTGTTGATTTCTGTCACGTACCTGTGGGTGCCGTTCTCCAGATCGAACATAAAAAGGTCAGATTTGTCCTGATAGGGAGGGAATACACCGTGAGTGCTGATTGAGCAGAGGATATAGCGGCCGTCCGGACTGACCTTGGGCCATGTGATGCTGCTGTCTATGGCTGCTGCATCAAAAAACATCTCAGTCGGCCCCCAGGCACGGGTGTCGGGGTCAAACGGTTTCCTATAGAGGTTATACTTGACCTCATCCATGTGGATGACAATCTGGTTGGTCGTTTTCATTTCGGGGTAATCGGCCGATGTGTAATAGAGGGTGCGTCCGTCTTTTGACCAGGCTGGATGACACTCCAGACGGTCAGGTGAGTTCTCAATTATACTGACAGCGTTATCCTTTATGTTGTACAGAATAAGGTCACTGAGTTCGTCAAATGCTTCAATCCTGTCCGGATGGACTGTATGCATTATCTGGTATGTCTTATTGGTCGAGTAGGCTATGTAGTCATGGGTGGGATGCCATGAGGGATAGACGGCTGCGGCCAGTGTGGAATCAGTATTCATGTTAAGTCTGAGCAACTTGCCGTCTTGGTAGAATATGGTACCTCCCAGATACTGACGTGCATGGAACTGCATGTAGTCAGTCTTGTAGTCCCTGAAATAGTGGCAGTTGATGCATTGTCTGCTGCCGTCTTTCATTACCATGCTGTTGGCATAGATCACCTTCTCCTTGAAAGATGTGAGGTCGCGCTGGTTTAAGGAGAGTCTCTGATAACTCTCGAAAGAGTGTGGTATCACACGGTAGGATATGTAGTTGTCTATCTCATCGGGTGAAACAAATATGGTGAACGGTTTGTATGATATCCATTGGCCTGAAGTCTGGCTGTATACAGTAACCTTAATGTCTCCCTGACGGGTCAGGCTGTGCCACTTCTTGAAGGGTATCATTACCTTTTTCCCTCTTAAGATGACCTGCTGATTGCCAGCCTCCAGAACCGTAATGTGCTTTTGGGCATTATCCTGGATGAGGAAATTGGTGGGGGCTATGTTGGCGGGGACAGTGATTCCTATATTGTCAGGGAAGATTGACGGATATGAGCTGTCACTGACACTGGTTGAAGGTACTTTGCTGCAACCGGTCAGAACAACTGATAAGATAAGTATTGCTGTAAGTTTTTTCATAATGGTCAGAACTGTTCGAGTCCGCGGACAAATGTGTAATAATAATAGTAGGTATATCTTAGTTGGGAGGGTATGATTCTGCGGGCGTCCTTAAGGGACTTAAGGTCCATCTCATTCTTTCTGATGACACCGCTGAATGATTCATACAGATCCTTGGTGTTTTTATCATAAGGTAGAGCCATAAGAGTGCGGTTTTTCTCCATATTGCCGAACATATAGGCTGCCTCCTGATAATAGCGTTCAAGTTTAGTGGGGTCTGATGAATCCAGATATAACAGGAACTTGGTCCAGAAAGCTCTGGAATCCTGTGATTTCAGAGCCCAGAACAGTGCGACCCTGTCATAAAACGGTGTGGCTTGTTCGGGTCTTGCTGCCAGAAAATGGTGTGAGAGAGTATATTCACATCCGCGGAGGTCTTCCATGAGCTGGTCGTCATAGCAGACTAGGGGGAATATCTTGTCATACGGCGCTGTCTTGGCAGCCAGCTCGCGGTTCAGGTTTAAGGAACGCTGCTGTTCTGACCATTTCCTGTAAAACAGCGTGTGGTCCATCATGTCCAGATATTTTGTAGTCAGTTTGCTGTCTCCGATTGATATGGAGGTCATGATCAGATATTTGAGCCTGTCATAACTCCATCCGAACTCTCCGTTCTCCTCCAGACACCAGCGGTGACAGAATCCGGGAATGCCGTAGTGGAGATAGAGAATCCTGCCTATCTGGATTACCATGGGTATGTCATAGCTATTTTTCTGTTTCATGTCTCCGTCATCAAATGCGAATGCTGATTGGCCCTCTTGCCCGGTCTTGATGAGTGCCAGGTCCTTTAGCAGTACCATTACACGTGTGGGCTGGTAATCCTTATTCTTGTCTGCTTTGGCGTTGAGATCCTTAAGAAGGCCTGCTGTCCTGTTCCAGTCCATCTCATTGACGGACTGGATCATGGAAATCTCAGTACTGTAGTTGGTGTCCTTGAACCATGAGAGATACAGCAGTATGATGCAGGCTGTGAGAACAGAGGTTTGTAACAGAACCGGTTTTGCCACCGGACGGTTTACGTACGACCTTATGAAAGGTAGAATTACAGGTACTGCCGTGGCGGTTATGACAGGCAGGAATGTCCTGAAATGAGTCTCAATATAGAGTGAAGTGGGGAGTCCCAAAGACCAGCTTTGCGGAATGTTATACGTGGTGAGCCCATACAGAACCAGCGGGGATATGACCGTAACGGCAATCCCGGTGATGAGCGGCACGAACCTGCTGCTGCGTTTGTTGGAACACAGATGATCTGTGCCTGCGGTTATTATCGCGGCAAAGGCATAATAACCGGCAATCCAGAATCCTGCAAATCCCCAAATGGCAATGAATGCAATCTGTACCGGTACGGAACTGATCCGGCGGAAGATGGCGACGGTGACCAGAATGAACAGATACCCAAGTACCGGTGAAAAGAAGTAACCGGGTACGTTCATTATATAAATGAGGTAGCCTATGGACATGTTTGCTCCTGCAAGCAGGAATGCCGGAATCCATGCCAATACAGAACGGTTTTGACTTATGCCGTATGTCCGTTCAGTAAGGAATGCAGACAGGGCAAGCAGAAGGACCCAAATGAATGATCCCATCCAAGGCAGATGGAGGAACTGGGTCAGGAAGAGTGCGAGACATTGAAGAATGCCCGACGGCGTATTCATGAAATCCTTTATCCAGAACCAGTCAAACAGGAAAAGGGAACGCGCCTCAACCTGCAGCAGGAAATCCCTTGAGGTTAATACAAGGATAATCCAGAACAGAGCCGGAAGAAGGTATTTAAGGTATGCGGCGTAAGAACCGTTATTACTTTTCATAGTTTCTCTCATTTTTTTGTTGGTATCCTACAGGTATGGCTTGTGTTGATGATATGAATGATGCGAATTCTCTTGGTGATATGCGTACCGGCTCCTTCATGAACTCGGGTATGTTGTATGAGTACAGGAATGTACGGTTGAAATCCGGGTCATGCTGCGGGAGTGCAAATGGTTTGGAGAATGTACCGTCCTTTTCCATGTGGGCGATATACAGACGGGTGTATGCACCGTCCTCGCGGCGGGTGCTGAAAATGACCCATTTGCCGTTGGATGACCAGGAGTGGTAACTCTCCACTTCCGGACTGTTGAGCTCTGAAAGCGAGCGCACGGTACTGTTTCTGAGGTCTATCATCCAGAGGTCCGACTCACGGTGCCATATGTGGAACACTCCGTAGGGTGCCATGGAGAACATGAGCCAACGGCCGTCGGGCGATACTCTGGGCAGCGTGGCGCTCAAGCCTTCACTCGCACAGTCATAGAGTATTGAAGAGGGGCCCCAGGTGCGTGTATCGGGATCAAACTGTTTGCGGTACAGGCTGTATCTGATCCGGTCATAATTGATGAACACCTGGTCTTTGCGCTTGCTGTCAAACGGAGCGTCATAATAGGCTGATACATAATAGAGCATATGTCCGTCGGGTGACCATGCGGGGAAACACTCAAACTGTTTGGGGTCATTCTCAATTATGCTGACGGCGTTGTTGCGTATATCGTAAAGTATAAGGTCGCTCTCCTCATCGGTTACCTCTATGCGGTTGTTCCCGATGGAGTGAATGGACTGGTGTGTCTTGTTGGTTGAATATGCTATGTAGTCATGGGTGGGATGCCATGCCGGATAAACACCTGCCGAAATGGTGGAGTCTGTCTTGAGGTTGACCTTGCGCAACTGTCCGTCAATGGACAGGATTGTGCCGCCCAGATACTGACGCGCGTGGAACTGCATGTTGTCAGTGCCGTAGTTCCTGTAGTGGTGGCAGTTTATGCACTGGCCGTTGCTCTCATCCTGAACCATCTGATTGGCATAGATGACCTTCTCCTTGAATGAGGTGATGTCGCGCTGGTTTATGCTCAGTCTCTCATAGCTCTCTACGGAGGGCATGATGATCCTGTACGATATATACGGGTCAATCTCATCCGATGGAGTTATGGTGAACTCCCTGTAACCGTACCATGTATTGTCCCTGCGTACATAGACCTGAACGGTTATGGGACCGTTCTCTTTCAGTCCGTTCCATTTGCCGGCCGGTATGATTACCTTGTCTCCGCCAAGAGTAACCTTTTTTGTACCCGATGTCAGCAGGGTGACATATTTGTCTCCCTTCTCCTCAATGCTGAAATTGAGGGGTGCGATATTTGACGGGACTGTGACGTCTGTGTAATCGGGAAATATCGAAGGGGCGTTTTCTACAGATTGGGTGATGTCAGGTACCTGCGGGGAACAGGCGGCCAGCATCATCAACAGATTCAGAAAAAACAGGGGACGTTTCATATCAATAGGTCTGCAGGTTTCTGATAAAGTAATAGAAATAGAAGAATGTCTTGCCAAACTGTTTGCAGTAGGGGTACGATGCCTCCTTGAGAGAACGAATGGGATGGCTGTTCACGTAACGGTTGAATGCGTCATAACTGTCACGTACGGTTTTGTCATACGGCAGTTCCATTCCATCCTTCTCCAGACTGCTGTACAGTAGGGCGGCCTCCTGGACTGCGCGCGGAAGCCTGTCAAACTTGTTGGAGTTTACATAGTACATAAGGCGCTCCCAGAAACTGTTGATGTCCTGAGTACGCATGGCAAACAGCAGTGCGGCACGGTCATACTCGGGGGTGGCCATGACGGGCTGGCTGCCCAGGAAATGATTTATCAGGAACACCTCGGGCTTTACCATGTCATTGGACATCTTGTTTTCAAAACACATATACGGGGCAATACTCCTGTAAGGCTCGGTTATGTTTATGAGCGATGTGTTACCTGTCAGCTCCTTTCTGGACTGCGCCCATTTGCGGTAGAACAGGGTTGAGGAGAGCTTGTCCAGATACTTACCGGCCAGTTCATACTCGTGTGTAACGATGGCATATTCGGCCATATATCTGAGAGTGCTGAAACTCCATCCGTACTCAACCATATCCTCCATGCACCAACGGTAACACATGTTCTCCAGTCCGTAGTTCAGATAGAGCTGTCTGGCAGACTGGAACGCCATGGGTATCTGGGTCCGTGATTTCTGGGCACGACCGCCGTCTTTCATGCTGAATGCCTGGTCAAGAGCCTTGTCCAACTTAAGCAGTGCCAGGTCGCGATACATGACCATTGTGCGGGTGGGCTCAAAGAAACGGCTTTCAAACCGGTCGGTGATATCCATGATCTCATCGTTGCTGCGGGCTTGTGATATCTTGGAAGTACGTGCGTCATATGCTTTTGCATCAGACCGGGAACGGCTGTCGGCAGCCTTGCTGAATATGTCTACCGCTTTGTGCCAGTCATATCTGTCTATTGCCTCTGACATGGCCAGTTCCGTACGGAAGTTGCTGTCACGGAACCAGAATGCTGATACCGTTATGGTCAGAACCGCAGTGGTGATTATCTGTACGGCAATAGCCGGCGTTTTGGGCTCATTGTTTCCGGATAGAAGTCCGGACAGCAACGGGGCAATCACCGCTAATGCCAGCAGTATGTAATACGGGGCGCCTATCTGAGCAGACCAGGCGGTATCGGATATGGATGGCAGACCGATGGTCCATGCATCGGCCAGCCTGAAAGAAGTGTAGAAGTTATAACAGACAAGCGGGATGAGAAATGCCGTTACCGCCGATACCACGGGCAGGATAACCGTCCGGCTACCGGATTCTGTGCGTTTACTGATGGCGGACACTCCGGCCGACAAGGTGCCTGCGATGGCGTAAATTCCGGTTAAAGGATAGGCGATGCATGCCCAGAAGACTATGAAGGCGGCCTTGAGTCCACGTCTGGAGATATTCCTGACCGCCAATACGGGAATAAGGACAGTAATGTATCCCAGGGTGGGACCGAAAAAGTGGTCGGTAACTCTCATGATGAAGACTCCGTATCCCAGGGACATGTTACTTATTACAAGTATGGCCGCAGGAATGAAAGAGAAAGCTGAATACCGGCTTGGAATATCAAAGGCTTTGGCGGTGAGCCGGGCCGATGCAAGAAGCAACAGTATCCAGATGAGTGAGCCTAACCACGGAAGGTGAAGGAACTGTGTGAGAAATGAACCTGCAACGGACAGGATGCCTCCGGGGATTTGAAAAGAATCCAGGATGAAACCGCCGTTGAACATGAAAAGGGACAGGTCCTCAACCTTGCGTAGGAAACACTCCTCATGAAAGGCCAGTACGGCCCATAGTAATGCGGCAAATATGAGACATGCGCCGGTAAGTTCCTTCTTTGGTCTTGACATAATATTTCTTGCGTGCGCGTGGGCGCGTATTTTTCTCCAAAGGTATGAAAAATCACGTTTGGGAAAGTTTGAGAAGGCAGAAAAAACCATTACTTTCGCGCTAAAACCGTAAAACCATAAATTTTCAACTAAATGAAAGTATTCACATTACTGACCGCTATCCAGTTCCTGATGATTCAGGCTGTTGCCCAGACGCCTGTCTGGCTTGACCCCAAGGTGAACAGTGAAAACGAGAAACCCGATGTTGCCGACTATTTCGCTTATGAAAACCTTGAGTCTGCCGTGAAAGGTGACAAAAACCTTTCCTCAAGATTCATGTCAATAGAGGGCAATTGGAAATTCAATTTTGTAGAAAACGCGTATGACAAACCTGAGGGCTTCTTCGCTCCCGCTTTTGATGACAGCAAGTGGGTTGATTTCCCTGTCCCCGGACTGTTTGAGATGAACGGTTACGGTGACAAGATATACACCAATGTTACATATCCCTGGAACAATGAATATCCCGTTAATCCTCCTATCGTAGGTGAGCGTAACAACTACGTGGGCTCTTACCGTCAGAGTTTCACCATACCTGCTGACTGGAAAGGCGACCGTATCTATATCCACGTTGGTTCTGCTACATCGAACCTCTGGGTTTGGGTGAATGGCGAGTACGTGGGTTACAGCGAGGACAGCAAGATGGAGGCCGAATTCGATATCACGGATTATGTGAAGTTGGGAGAGAAGAACCTGATTGCCTTCCGGATCATGCGCTGGTGTGACGCCAGTTACATAGAGGATCAGGATTTCTGGCGCTTTACAGGCATAGCCCGTGAGGTATATCTCTATTCCCGCCCTCAGGAGCATCTGGATGATTTCCGTATCGTTACTGATCTGGATTCAAAATACATAAACGCCACCCTTGATTTTGATGCAAGCTTTGTGGGAGCTGACGGCAAGAACCTGGGACTCCAGCTCAAGGATGCATCCGGCAAGAGCGTGTGGAGCGGAAACCTGACCGTAAAGGACGGTGCCGCCAAAACTTCTGTTTTGATCAAGAATCCTTACAAATGGACTGCAGAGACTCCGTATCTTTACACCCTTTATATGACCCTTTCCGATACTGACGGCAAGGTGCTTGAGGTGATTCCCCAGAAGGTGGGATTCCGTGAGGTGGAGATACGTGACCGCCAGCTTCTGGTAAACGGCCAGCCCATCCTTATAAAGGGTGCCGACCGTCATGAGATGGACCCCTACGGAGGATATGTGGTTCCGCTGGAGCGTATGATTGAGGATATTCAGATCATGAAACAGATGAATATCAACGCAGTACGTACCAGTCACTATCCTGATGACCCCCGCTGGTATGACCTGTGTGACGAATATGGTATCTATCTGGTGGCCGAGGCCAATCTGGAGGGACACGGCATGATGTACGGTCCCAGTCCGCTGGCCCGCAATCCGGAGTATGAGCAGGCTCATCTGGAGCGTAACAAGTCAAATGTCATAACCTATAAGAACCACCCGTCAATCATTGTATGGTCAATGGGTAACGAGGACGGTGACGGCCAGAACTTTGTGACCTGCTACAAGTGGATAAAGGAGTATGACAAGACCCGTCCCGTACAGTATGAGGGTGCTACCGGTTCTACGGACCACTGTGATATCAACTGCCCCATGTATGCTGATTACGGAGCTATGGAGCGCCATGAGAAGGGTAATGACCCGCGCCCGATGATTGAGTGCGAATATGCTCACGCAATGGGTAACTCTGAGGGCGGTTTCAAGGAGTACTGGGATATAATCCGTGCAAACCGTTCCGTTCAGGGCGGCTTTATCTGGGACTTTGTTGACCAGGCCGTATTCGGCAAGAATGCCGATGGAAAGGAGATATTCCTGTACGGAGGTGATGAGGGCCGTTATCCCACATCGGACCAGAATTTCAACTGCAACGGTCTGATTGCCCCTGACCGCCGCTGGAACCCGCACGCATATGAGGTGCAGTATTTCTATCAGAATATCTGGGCGACCCCAGTGGATATCCGCAAGGGTGTGATTGAGGTCTATAACGAGAATTTCTACACCGACCTGTCGGCATACTATATGGAGTATTCACTTACAGCCGACGGCGCCGAGATATCACGCGGTCAGGTCAAGCTGCCCAAAATTGCCGCTCAGAGCAGGGTAAAGGTTACCTCTGCAGACCTGGCCAAGGCCATTAAGAAGGCTCCTGCAGGAAAGGAGATCCTGGTTGATGTGGAGTTCAAACTGAAAGAGGCTGCCCCGCTGCTGGAGAAGGATTTCGTGGTGGCACGCGGCCAGTTTGAGGTTGCCGGATATCAGTTCCCGCAGATGGCTGTCGGGCCCGCCGGTTCGGACAGTGAGGTTAAGATGGATGAGGCTGTAGCCTATGTAAAACTGGAAGCTGCAGGTGTGGTCTATACCTTCAACAAGAATACCGGTTGGATAGATTACATTGATGTAGACGGCAAGCAGATTACACAGAACGGCAGCCAGCTCAAGAGTGATTTCTGGCGTGCTCCCACCGATAACGACTATGGTGCTAACCTGCACACCCGCATGCAGGCATGGCACAACCCCAACCTGAGGCGCACCGCCTTTGAGTGCAAGGTCGAGAACGGCCTGGGCAAGGTTAACGTGAAGTATGAGATAGAGCAGCTCTACGCATCACTTGAGATGGAGTATGTGCTGGACCGCGAAGGATATATGCATGTTTCCCAGAAGATGGTTACCCGCCCAGAGGAGGCTGCACAGGCCATGGCTCAGGCCGCTCCGCAGCGTCAGGGCCAGCGCGGACCGCGCCAGCAGACTATGCCTGACCTGTTCAAGTTCGGTATGACCATGAATATGGCCCGTGAGTTCGATCAGGTTGAGTTCTACGGCCGCGGCCCCGTTGAGAACTACTCGGACCGTAACAGTTCCCAGTTCCTGGGCGTATATAAGAGCTCGGTTGCCGACCAGTATTTCCCCTACATCCGTCCGCAGGAGAACGGCAACAAGACCGATGTACGCTGGTGGCGTGTTACAAATGCTGAGGGTCTGGGTCTGGAGTTCTACAGTGACGCTCCCCTGAGCATGTCATCACTCAACTATACCACCGCCGATCTGGATGAGGGTCCGCAGAAGCATAACGTACATGCAGGTGACCTCACACCGCGTCCTTATACCGTTGTTCATATTGACAAGGCGCAGTATGGACTGGCCTGCGTGAACAGCTGGGGTGCCACACCGCTTGAGCCCTACAAGCTGCACTACGGTGATTACTCATATAGTTTTGTAATCAAACCTGTAAGATGACGGAGAGGGCTGACAGCATGTGGATGCGGGTGATAGACAAGTATTACTCTGATAATCCGCCTCTTAGGGATTTGCTTATACTGCACAGCCGCCTTGTGGCCGATAAGGCTCTCAAGGTGGCTGCGGCACATCCCGAACTTGGGCTGGACGTCCAGTTCGTGGAGGAGGCCGCGATGCTTCACGATATAGGAATTTTCCTTACAGATGCGGCGCCTATCCACTGCTTTGGCAAGTACCACTACCTGTGTCACGGTTACCTGGGTGCAGACCTGCTGCGTGAGGAGGGACTGCCGCGCCATGCGCTGGTTGCGGAGCGTCATACCGGAACGGGGCTGACCCTGAAGCAGATACTGGAACGTGACCTTCCGGTTCCGCATAGGGACATGATACCTGAATCCCTGGAGGAGAAGGTGGTATGTTTTGCCGACAAGTTCTATTCAAAGACCCGTCCCACAGAAGAAAAAACCGTAGAGCAGGCAATCCGCAGCCTTGAGAAATTCGGACCGGAAGGAGTGGAGATATTCAGGGGGTGGTGCCGGCAGTTTCTCTGAACCTAACGGTAATTCTGCTAAAAAAACTTGAAAACACCCGCGCGTATGCGGTTATTTGGTCTTTTATCGATACTTTTGCAGTTCGAAAAGACTCTATGGTCCGCCTAAGGTGAGGGATAAGTTGAGAAAAATATGGATTCCGATACTTCTCGGAATGTTCTTGCCAACCGGCAATGTCGCGTCACAGAATGTTGCTGACCCCATTGCCAGCGTTGATTCCGTACTCCAGTCCTTACCTGTCGCCGCTGATTCAGTTCCTGTAGTTAGGGCTGATTCTGTTGCAGCCCTTCCGGATTCTGTCCCCGTCAAAAAGAAGAAAGACGCCCTTGACGCTCCTGTCATATACGAGTCCAGTGACTCCATGGTGTGGGATGAGGGCGGATTCGCCTCGCTGTTCGGCAGCGGCAAGGTCAATTACCAGAATGTGGAACTGACCGCAGCCGTCATCAAGATGGAGATGGACAACAGCACGGTGTATGCTGACGGAGTTACTGACTCAATGGGATACACCACAGGTACTCCTGTATTCCTGGACGGAGGTACGCCGTATGAGTCAAACCATATCCGGTACAATTTCAAGACTGAGAAGGGTTACATAAATGAGATCATCACTGAGCAGGGTGAGGGTTACATGACCAGTGCCGAAGCCAAGAAGGGTCCTGACGGTGAATACTATATTGCCGATGGCATATACACCACCTGTGACGAGCATGATGATCCTCACTTCAATATCCGTTTTACCCGTGCCAAGGTGCGTCCCGGACGTGACGTGATATTCGGACCGGCATATCTGGAGGTGATGGGCGTTCCGCTGCCTCTGTTCATACCGTTCGGATTCTTCCCGTTCCTGGAGGGCGATTATGCATCGGGTATCATAGTACCTACCTACGGTGACGAGATGGAGCGCGGCTTCTATCTCAAGGACGGCGGTTACTATTTTGCCCTGTCCGATTATTTTGACCTCAAGGTACTGGGTGAGATATTCACCAAGGGTTCGTGGGGTATGTCGGTTGAGAGCAAGTACAAGAAGAGATACAAGTATTCCGGAAACCTGTATGCCAGTTCTCTTACCACAAAACTCGGTGACAAAGGCCTTCCGGACTATTCCGTGACAAAGGACTTCAAGGTTCGTTGGAGCCATAGACAGGATGCAAAGGCAAATCCCAACCAGAACTTCTCTGCAAGCGTAAACTTTGCGACCCAAAGCTATGAGAGGTCCAACCTGAGCAGTCTGTACAGTCCTATGCTCACATCACAGAGCACAAGGACTTCAAGTATCAGTTACTCCAGGAATTTCCCGTCGATAGGACTGTCACTCTCCAGTTCAATGAACCTATCGCAGAATATGCGTGACTCCACGCTGGCTGTCAGCTTCCCGTCACTGAACCTGTCACTTCAGCGCATCTATCCTTTCAAACGCAAGAAAGTGGCCGGCAAGGACAAGTGGTATGAGAAGATATCTTTCACCTACTCGGGTTCACTCAGCAACAGCATCACCACTAAGGAGAGCGAGTTCTTTGACAAGAGCCTTGTAAAGGACTGGCGTAACGGTATGACCCACTCCATACCTGTAAGCGCCACGTTCCAGATTTTCAAGAACATAAACGTAACGCCCTCATTCAACTATACATCCCGATGGTATAGCTACAAGGTCATGCAGTCATGGGATCCCACAGAGATGAAGGCTGTCAAGGATACCGTTTACGGGTTCAACCGCGTCTATAACTACAACATGAGCGTGAGTGCCAACACCAAGCTGTACGGATTCTATCAGCCTACGGCACTTTGGCGCAAGATATTCGGTGACAACCTCAAGATGGTACGTCATGTGTTCTCACCCTCAGTATCTTACAGTATGGCGCCCGATTTCAGCGCGGCCCGTTACGGATACTACGATACGTACGTCTATACTGATGCCAACGGTGAGGTGAGGACGGTAGAGTACTCCCCATACACCGGTTCCATGTACGGCGTACCGGGAAAGGGAAAATCGGGAACCTTGTCCATGAGCGTAGGAAACAATATCGAGATGAAGGTGCGCCGTGACAGGGATACCACGGAGAGAAACGTAAGTCTCATTGATGAACTGGGAGCCTCCATGTCATACAACTTTGCCGCAAAGACAAAGCCCTGGAGTAACCTTAACACCAGGCTCAGACTTAAACTGCCGGGAAACCATACGTTCAGTCTGAATGCGACATGGGCCACATACGCCTATGAGTTCAATGACAAGGGACAGGTTATTGTGGGTGACCGTACAGAGTATTCATACGGCAGGTTCGGCCGATTCCAGGGCATGAGCCAGCATTTCTCATATACGTTCTCAAACAACACCCTGAGGGATTGGAGAGCCAAGTTGGACAAGTTGTTCAATGGAGAGAAGGAAGAGGATGAAGAGGAGGATGACGCTGAGTTTGACGAGAATCCCAATGCCGACAGACCCGCTCCGGCGGCAAGAACGTCAACGGCCCCCGGAAAGGGCGGATCCGCTCAGGTTGATGAGGACGGCTATGTGAATTACACGCTGCCCTGGTCGCTTTCAATATCTTACGGTATCTCCATGCAGGAGAATAAATCCGCGCCTATCAATGTAAAGCGAATGCGCTACCCGTGGATGCTCTCGCACAGCATGAACATGTCCGGAAACATGAAACTGACCAACAAGTGGAACATCAGTTTCTCATCGGGATGGGATTTTACCTATCACGATTTCACTATGACGACAATGAGTGTGACTCGTGACCTGCACTGCTTCAACATGTCCTGCAGTGTGGTCCTTAAACCGTACACTTCATATAACTTTACTGTTAAGGCAAATTCAAGCATGCTCTCAGACCTGCTCAAGGTCAAGAAGCGCTCAAGCTACAACAGTTACGTAAACTGGTATGACGATTAAATATAAAATACTATGAGTTACCTGATTATTCCTGAAAACTACAAACCGCTTATGTCAATGCAGCAGACAGAGCAGGGTATCAAACTGATCAAGGAGTTCTTTCAGCAGAACCTCTCCACAGGATTGCAGCTGAGACGTGTCACCGCTCCTCTGTTCGTGCTCAAGGGCATGGGTATCAACGATGACCTGAACGGTGTTGAGCGTGCCGTAACCTTCCCTATCAAGGATTTGGGCGATGCCAAGGCCGAGGTGGTTCATTCACTTGCCAAATGGAAGCGTCTTACTCTGGCAGAGTACAATATCAAGCCCGGTTATGGCATCTATACCGATATGAATGCCATTCGTGCCGATGAGTCTCTGGGTAACCTGCATTCTCTGTACGTTGACCAGTGGGACTGGGAACGTACCATTACAGCCGATGACCGTAACATTGAATTCCTTAAGCGTATAGTCCGCAAGATATACTCGGCTATGCTGCGTACGGAGTATCTCATAAGTGAGACCTATCCTCAACTGGTGCCGTTCCTGGCCCGTGAGGTATTCTTTATCCATTCAGAGGAGCTGCGCCGTCTCTATCCGGACAAGACTCCCAAGGAGCGTGAGGATGCAATCTGCCGTGAGCATGGCGCCGTGTTCATCATGGGTATAGGCGGTAAGCTGGGTGACGGACAGGAACATGACCTGCGCGCCCCTGACTATGACGACTGGACAACCCCCAATGAGGACGGTTTCCTGGGCCTGAACGGTGACCTTCTGGTTTGGAACCCCATACTGGGTCGTGCCATGGAGCTCTCGTCAATGGGTATCCGCGTAGACAAGGAATCACTGCTGCGTCAGCTTGACCTTTGCGGCAAGCAGGAGCGTAAGGAACTCTATTTCCATAAGAAACTGCTGGCCGGCGAACTGCCGCTGTCAATAGGTGGCGGAATAGGTCAGTCACGTCTTTGCATGCTGTTCCTGCAGAAAGCCCACATAGGTGAGATCCAGGCCAGCATATGGCCGGATGATATGCGTGCCAAGTGCGCCGCCGCCGGAATACAACTGATCTGATGGAGGTAAAGATAGACCAGAGCTGGAAGCAGAGGCTGCAACCGGAATTTGACAAGCCCTACTTCAGGAACCTGACGGATTTTGTCCGCGAGGAGTACTCCCGTGGCCCGGTCTATCCCCCCGGACGACTCATATTCAACGCCTTTGACCTTTGTCCTTTTGATAAGGTGAAGGTGGTGATAATAGGGCAGGACCCGTATCATGAGCCGGGACAGGCTCACGGACTCTGTTTCTCAGTGAATGACGGAGTTCCGTTCCCGCCCTCACTCAGGAATATATTCAAGGAGATAAGCGATGACCTGGGCAAACCGGTACCCGTTAGCGGAGACCTTACCCGATGGGCGCGTCAGGGAGTGCTTCTGCTCAATGCAACACTCACCGTACGTGCCGGACAGGCCGGTTCCCATCAGGGTAAAGGATGGGAGGAGTTCACAGATGCTGCAATACGTGAACTCAACTCAGGACGGGACGGTCTGGTGTTCATCCTATGGGGCGGATACGCCAAGAAAAAAGGGGCCATCATAGACCGTAGCCGGCATCTGGTGCTCAGCTCTGCGCATCCGTCGCCCTTATCGGCTTATAACGGATTCTTTGGTAACCACCATTTCAGCCAGACCAATGACTGGCTCATAAAACACGGAGAGACTCCCATTGAATGGTAAACAAAAAAGCGATCGCCTGGGCGAACGCTTTTTTGTGACCCCGGTGGGATTCAAACCCACGACCTGCAGAACCGGAATCTGACGCTCTATTCAACTGAGCTACGGAGCCATTGTGGCCGCGAAGATACACATTTATTTCGGGATTTATTTTTCCGCTGAATAATAAAGGGTTATTTTTGCACCTGCCAATTATGCATAACACTCCTGGTGAAACAGTTTGAAATCAATATGAAAAGACTTTTCCTTACATTTTTTCTAATGGCCGTGACGGCCGTTCCTGTATGCGGTCAGGACAATATGGAGGCGTTCCGTCACCTTTCTGTCGGCGCCGAGATAGGTTTGCACGGATTCGGCGTGGAGGTTGCCATGCCTGTCCAGAAACATTTTGTAATTAAGGCCGGATACAACTGGGCTCCTTCGGGTGACCTTTTCAATACAGATATCAGCATAGATACTCATGAACTGAAAGAGATTCAGGAGACATATGACCCCATTGCTCACTTTGAGCATAAGTTCGGTGACGAGGCAATAATCAATACAGGTATCAAGATGGGGCTGACAAATGTCAAAGCCTTGATAAACTGGTATCCGTTTGCATCTGGCAGCCTCTATCTGGCTGGTGGCGTTTATTACACTCCCAAATCCAATCAGGATGACCCTTTCATAGAGTTGAGCGGAACGACTACCCCGAATGACTGGGCTGCGCTTAAGGAACTAAATGATTATGAGCAAGCCCTGAACCCTCTGGCTCCAAAGAGGGAACTTGCAGTCAAGATAGGTGATGAGAACTATCCTGTTCAGGAGGTAAACGGTTGCGGTTACATGGAGGCGCAATACAAGTTTGATCCCTTGAAGTATTACGTGGGCTTGGGCCTGGGACGCTGCATACCCAACGGGTTTATGGGCTTGCAGTTTGAAGTGGGTGCCATGATCTATCATAACTCGGTTCTTTATTGCCAGGACAAGAAGGTGGGTTCTATTACCGAAGCCGCCGATGGTTTTGGCAATGACTCAAAGGAGATACTGGAGTATGTGGACAAGTATCCGTTCTATCCCCAGCTTACGCTCCGCCTGAGTTTTCGTATGTTCTAAAGAGCGTTTTTCCAATAAATCACAATGAAAACTTACATTATAAGACTTATGAAGAGATTATTTGTTGCAGTGTCTTTGGCACTGGTATGTCTTGGGGTAAAAGCCCAGGAGAGTGCAGGAATTCCGGACCTTGTCAGCCCGGATGGTCGTCTGGTGGTATCATTGAACCTTACGGGAACAGAGAATCCCACCTATTCAGTAAAATATGACGGAAAGCAGATGCTTGAGGATTCACCTATCGGCATCATGCTTGATTTGGGTTCCAGACCCACTCTTGAGGGACTGCCTCAGGGTCGTGAAGCCGGCAACGGTGATTTTACCAAGAATCTGAGTCTTGTAGAGTGCCGCACTGAGAGTGCACAGGTTGATTACACGATTGACCGTATCAAGACCGCACATGTAAACCATGCTTATAACTCAATGGTGGCAGTGCTCCGAAACGCAGCCCGAGAGACCATAGAGTTCGAGTTTCGTGTAAGCGATAATGATATAGCAATCCGCTATAACATACCCAAACCCCGTCAGCGTGCCAGCACACGCGTGCTGTTTGAGAACACAGGATTCCGTTTCCCCGACGGCACTACCACTTTCCTGACCCCGCAGAGTGATGCCATGATAGGCTGGCAGCGCAGCAAGCCCAGCTACGAGGAGGGTTACTCAAATGACGGACAGATGAACGTACGTTCACAGTACGGACACGGCTATACATTCCCCGGCCTGTTCCACGTAGGGGAGAGCGGTTGGGTGCTTTTGTGCGAGACCGGCGTAAGCAGCAGCTACTGCGGATCACGTCTGGGTGACTGCAAGGACAACACCTATAAGATTGAGTTCCCCATGCCCGATGAGAACAACGGCAACGGTACCGTATGTCCCGCCATGCGTCTTCCGGGTTCAACCCCCTGGCGTACCATCACAGTGGGTTCAGACCTCAAGCCTATAGTTGAGACTACCGTGATGTGGGACTATGTCGAACCCCTCTTCGCACCCTCCCGCGAGTATGTTTACGGCCGCAGCACATGGAGCTGGATAGTATGGCAGGATGCATCGTGCAACTGGGATGATCAGGTCAAGTTCATAGACCTGGCAAGCGAGATGGGTTGGGAGTATATCCTGATTGATGCAGGCTGGGATGAGAACATAGGCTATGAGCGTATGGAGCAGCTCATCAAGTATGCAAATTCAAAAAATGTTGACGTATTCCTGTGGTACAGCTCAAGCGGCTACTGGAACGATATAGTACAGAGTCCCATCAACAAGATGGACAACTCCATCATCCGCAAGCAGGAGATGGCATGGCTCGAGAAAGTAGGCTGCAAGGGAATCAAGGTTGATTTCTGGGGCGGTGACAAGCAGGAGACCATCCGTCTTTATGAGGAGGTCCTGAGTGATGCCAACGACCACGGAATAATGTGCATATTCCACGGCTGCACTCTGCCCCGCGGATGGGAGAGAATGTATCCCAACTACGTAGGATCAGAGGCCGTGCTTGCATCGGAGAATATGTATTTCGGCCAGGGTTCATGTGATGAGGAGGCCTTCAAGGCAACCCTGCATCCATTTATCCGCAACACTGTGGGCTGCATGGAGTTCGGCGGCTGCTTCATGAACCGCATACTGAACAGACAGAACAGCGGACGCGGATCACAGCTCAAGACCACTCCCATATTCCAGATTGCTACCGAGGTCATTTTCCAGAACCCCATCCAGAACATAGCCATCTGCCCCAATAACCTGGAGGATGCACCCAAGATCTGCATGGACTGGCTGCGTGAGGCTCCCACCACCTGGACAGAGACCCGTTTCCTGGACGGTTATCCCGGCAAGTATGTGATACTGGCACGCAAGAGCACCGACGGCCGCTGGTTCGTAGCCGGTCTGAACGCCACAAAGGAGCCTATCAAGGCTAAGATAGACCTTTCATTCCTGGGTGACGGCGAGGTTCAGTTCTATACTGATGACAAGAAGACTATGGAGCCTACTCTCAAGACTCTCAAGATAAAGACCAAAAAGCCTTATCTGTTTGAGATCCAGCCCAGCGGGGCTACCATGATGATGAGATGATCTATCTTTAAATCATATCTTAAAATAAGGTAATAGTGGTTCTTAACGGGCCACTATTACTTTTTTTTACTATCTTTGCACCCCAAATAACGAACTGAAAAATAATGGAATTAAGCGATCAGGAACAGTTTAGAAGAGA
>Ga0265300_10000222_pt1 | contig 61434 bp, 46 predicted proteins | sample AusTroGonzalo_MG_FD_193482 | JGI IMG/M metagenome (GOLD analysis project Ga0265300, IMG submission 193482) | Bovine rumen microbial communities from tropical cattle in Woodstock, Queensland, Australia - Gonzalo_03 | ecosystem: Host-associated > Mammals > Digestive system > Stomach > Rumen ... | reverse complement strand
TGCGATTAAAGTCGAAGCTTCGCCATTCAAATATCTCTGAACGGCGGCCAATCTCTCTTCAATACTGTGTCTTCTCATAATAATAACCCCCAAAAGTCTTTGTCTAACTTTTGGGGGTCATGTCACGAGTATAGGGGGCGGGGCCCGCTGGCTGGCCGTTCACGAAGTGGACGAGCTAGACAGTGGGAGGGGCCGGAATGGAGCGCGAAGCGCGGAATGGAGTCCCCCGGGAGTGCCATCCCTGCCACCAGCCACACCTTTGCGCATCCTGTCACCCGTGTGGCATTTTGGGCCAGGTGGGACGAAGTTTTGGGCTAGGTGGGATTTTGGGCTACCCACCGCGCCCGCAGAATTGGCGGCATAGGGCTTGAGAGGCATAATCGATGGGCCAGGTAGGCGTCATAAAAACCCACCTGGCCCAAAAACTCATCCCACCTAGCCCGGGCCTTACTGCTCGTCGATGCCTCTCAGGCTGGACAGAGAGTCGGCCACCAGGTGTTTTTGCATGCGTTTGCGGGCGGTCTTGAGCATCCAGAAGCAAAGAAGGAGGATGGCAACAGAAACTACGCCGCTAATCTCGGGCGTTACGGCGGCGCTCATGGCAATGGTGTCGTATAGGCCATGGGCCAGGACAGGGTACAGCCACATTTTGATGTGGGCGCCGGGAGCGCGGTAACGGTCAAAGTGGTTCAGGGAATAGTAGTAGCCCATAATGACGGCAAAGCCGAAGTGGCCGGGAATGGCCGTGATGGAGCGGGACAGCCCGGTGGTAATCCAGGCGCTGCCCGAAGCCAGCAGGTACTCTATGTTCTCGAAGGCCGCAAAGCCCATGCCCACGGCTACGGCATACACAATGCCGTCCATGCGCTCGTCGAAGTCCCGGCATTTGCGAAGGAACAGCCACAACAGCAGTAGTTTGGCAGTTTCTTCCGGAATGGCGGCACCCAGGAATGCGGTGCGCAGCGCCCCTGAGAAGCTTTCTAATTGCTCCGGGAACCATCCCATGTTCTTGAGCGGAACCGAGATGCAAAGGGAAGCAAACACCGAGAGCCACCCATAAAAGAAGGCTTTGATAATATTCTTAACAGGCTCGCGCTGCAGCTTATCTTGCTGATAAGTGTAGTAAATGAGAATAAAGGCGGGCAGCACCGCCAGGGCAATAACATGAAACATGGTGTAAATTTAGCAAAATTCTTTAATAAATCGTATATTTGTAAGTTTAAGAATTAGAAAGAAACCGTTTATTAAAGATATGAAGGAATTAGCTGCAAAGTACAGTGCCGCAGATGTGGAAGACAAGTGGTATGCCTATTGGATGGCCCACAAGTTCTTTCACAGCGAACCCAATGAGAAACAGCCCTATACCATAGTGATACCCCCGCCCAACGTGACGGGCATCCTGCACATGGGACACGTCCTAAACAACACCCTCAACGACGTCCTTATCCGCAAGGCCCGCATGGACGGCAAAAACGCCTGCTGGGTACCCGGCACAGACCATGCATCCATTGCCACGGAAAACAAAGTGGTGGCCAGGCTCAAGGAGCAGGGCATCCGCAAGGAGGACATCGGCCGGGAAGCCTTCCTTAAACACGCCTGGGAATGGAAGGAAGAACATGGCGGCATTATCCTCCAGCAGCTGCGCAAACTGGGTTGCTCCTGCGACTGGGACCGCACCCGCTTCACCATGGAACCCGCCCTAAGCGAAGCTGTCATTAACACCTTTGTGTACTTTTACAAGAAAGGCTGGATATATAAAGGCGTTCGCATGGTAAACTGGGACCCCGAGGCCCTCACCGCCGTAAGCGACGACGAAGTCATTCACAAAGACACCAAGAGCCACTTCTACCACCTGCGCTACTATATCTCCGACGGCAACGGCAAGCCCACAGACCAGTTCCTTACCATTGCCACCACCCGCCCGGAAACCATTATGGCCGATGCCGCCATCTGCGTGAATCCCGCCGACGAACGCTATCACTGGCTCAAGGGCAAAAAGGTCCTTATCCCGCTCATCCACAAGGAAATTCCCGTAATAGAAGACAGCTACGTGGAAATGGACTTTGGAACCGGCTGCCTTAAGGTAACCCCCGCCCACGACGTCCACGACTACGAAATTGGCCTGCGCCACAACCTCCCCGTACTGGATATCATTGACGAGCATGGCCGCCTAAACGAAAAAGCCCAAATTCTTGTGGGCGAAGACCGCTTTGTGGCCCGCAAAAAGATTGTCAAGATGCTGGAGGAAGCCGGCAACCTGGTAAAAACCGAAGAATACATTTCCCCGGTGGGTTACAGCGAGCGCACAGACGCCGTCATAGAACCCCGTCTAAGCGCCCAGTGGTTCCTCAAGATGGAAACCCTGGCCAAGATGGCCCTGGAAACCGTAGAAAGCGGCCGCACCCAGTTTATACCGGAAAAATACGTGAACACCTACCGTCACTGGATGGAGAATGCGCGCGACTGGTGCATCTCCCGCCAGCTTTGGTGGGGCCAGCGCATCCCCGCCTGGTACCTCCCGGACGGCCAGTACGTGGTAGAAGCCACACCCGAGGCCGCCCTCAAGGCTGCACAGGCCATTAATCCCCAGCTCACGGCCCAGGATCTTAGGCAAGACGAAGACGTACTGGACACCTGGTTCAGTTCCTGGCTGTGGCCCATCAGCGTGTTCGACCCCCAGAAACCCGGTCACCCGGAGCACCAGCCCAACAAAGACCTGGCTTACTATTATCCCACCAGCGACCTTGTAACCGGCCCGGACATCATCTTCTTCTGGGTGGCCCGCATGATTATGGCAGGGGAGGAATTCATGGGCAAGCAGCCCTTCTCCAACGTGTACTTTACCGGCATTGTGCGCGACAAGATTGGCCGAAAGATGAGTAAAACCCTGGGCAACAGCCCCAATCCGCTGGATCTCATTGGCACCTATGGCGCCGACGCAGTTCGCATCGGCATGCTGCTTTGCTCCAGTGCCGGCAACGATATCTTCTACGACGAAGCCCAAATCAAGCAGGGCGCTGCCTTCTGCAACAAGATTTGGAACAGCTACCGCCTGGTAAAAGGCTTTGCCGTAGCCTCCATTCCTCAAACCCAGGCCCAGAAAGAAGCCATCCAGTGGTTTGGCGCCAAACTAAGCGACACCGTGGCCCTGGTAGAAGACCATTACAGCAAGTTCCGCATCTCCGATGCCCTCATGACCATTTACAAGCTGTTCTGGGACGACTATTGCAGCTGGTACCTGGAAGCCATCAAACCCGCTTTCGGCCAGCCCATAGACGCCGCCACCAAACAAGCCACGCTGGAATTCTTCGAGGCCCTTCTCAAACTCATTCACCCTGTGATGCCCTTCATCACGGAGGAACTGTGGCAAGACCTTGCCGAAAGGAAGGAAGGGGAGACCATCATGTATGCCCCTACGCCCAAGGCAGCCGCCTTCGACCCTTCCGTGCTGGATAACTTTGCCCTGGCCCAGGAAGCCGTGAACGGCGTTCGCGGCGTGCGCAGCCAGCGTAATATCGGCCCCAAAGAAGCCCTGCAGCTAAAGATTAAGGCAGCCGCTTTCCCCTTCATCCCCATCATCGAAAAACTGGCCGGGGTAACCGTGGAACTGGCAGAGAACCTTTCCGGCGAAGGCCAGGGAGTAGGTTTCCTGGTACGTACCACAGAAATGGCCATCCCGCTGGGCGGTCTTGTGAATGTGGCCGAGGAGCTGGCCAAGGCCCGCAATGAACTGGAATACCAGCAAAAGTTCCTCCAAACCACCCGCGCCAAGCTCTCCAACGAGCGCTTTGTGAACAATGCTCCCGCCGCCGTTGTAGAGACGGAGCGTAAGAAGGAGGCCGATGCCCTGTCCAAGATAGAGAGCCTGCAGGCAAAGATTAAGTCCCTGGAAAACGCGTAAAGCACTATGGCCCTTTTCAAGACAAGCTTTCCCGTGCGGTACTACGAGACCGACCAAATGGCCGTGGTGCACCACTCCAATTACATCCGCTATTTCGAGCTGGCGCGCGACGAAATGATGGTCTCCATCGGCTTTCCCATCGAGCGCTGCGAGAAGGAGCTTCGCATCATGGTGCCCATCGTGTCGGTGGAATGCCATTTTCGGCACCCCGCCCGCATGGGAGATGTACTCACCGCTACGGCCGAAGTAACCAAGGCCCCTATGGCCAAGATGTTTATCAAGCAGGCCGTGTACAACCAGGACGGCGTGCTTTGCGCCGAGGGACAAACCGTGCTGGGCTTCCTGGATGCCGCCAGCTTTACGCCCGTGCGCTGCCCGGAGCCCCTTGTAAACCTTTTCGAACAATACATTCAAAACAATCCATAGCGTATGCTTACTTATCCGCTGGTATTTGGAACCTGGGAGATTGTAGCCATTGTAGCAGTGGTGGTTCTCCTGTTCGGGGGCAAGAAGATTCCCGAACTCATGAAAGGCCTGGGAAAAGGCGTCAAGAGCTTCAAGGAAGGCGTTAGCGAGGTAGAGAAGGAGATCAAAGACACCCCCACCGAGGACAAGCAATAAAGTGACCGGGAAGGACTCAGAAATGTCCTTCTGGGACCATGTAGAAGAGCTGAGAGGAACCCTGTTCCGCTCGGCGCTGTCTGTGGGGTTGCTGTCTGTGGTTTTCCTGTGCATTCCCAAGACGCTTTTCAAACTGGTCCTGTGGCCCTCTCAGGAAGATTTCTTCCTGTATCGGCTGCTGGGATGGCATCTCCAGATGGACCTTATCAACGTGGAAGTGTCGGCCCAGTTTTTCATGCACCTGAAAGTGTCGCTGCTGTGCGGCGCTGTGCTGGCATTTCCCTACATAATCTGGCAAATCTGGAAGTTTGTGGCTCCGGCGCTCTACGATAGCGAGCGAAGGGCCGTTGGCAAGGCTTTCGGCCTGTCATCCGGCCTGTTTTATCTGGGGGTGGCCGTGGGATACTGCATCGTGCTGCCGGTGTGCCTCATGTTCTTTATGAACTATACCGTGAGCGATGCCATTGCCAATACCATTACCCTTAGCTCCTACATGTCGCTTTTCGTGAGCATGGTCTTCCTCATAGGCCTCTTGTTCGAGTTTCCTACCGTGGTGGTGGTGCTCTCGTCCATGGGCCTGGTGGGCCGAAAGCAGCTGCGCGCGTTCAGACGCTATGCCGTGGTAGCCGTGCTGGTACTAAGCGCCCTCATTACGCCCAGCGACCCTTTTTCCATGTTTGTGCTGGCCATTCCGCTGTACGGGCTGTATGAACTGTCCATCCTCCTTTGTAAAGAAGCATGATATCGGTCAATAACGTTACGGTAGCTTTTGGAAGCTACACGCTGCTGGATGGCATCAGCTTCCATCTTTCTCCCACCGACAAAGTGGGCCTTGTGGGAAAGAACGGGGCAGGGAAGTCTACGCTCATGAAACTCATCACGGGGGAGCAGAGCCCCACGCAGGGAAGCATAGAGAAGCCCTCCGGCATCAAGATTGGCTATTTACCGCAAATCATGGCGCATCACAAGGGGCATTCCGTGATGGACGAAGTCCTTTCCGTCTTCGAGCCCTTGCAGCAGATGGAGGAGGAACTAGCCCGTATTACCGCCTCCCTTGCCGAAAGAACCGACTATGATTCGGCCTCCTATGCCGCCCTTATCGGGCGGATGAATGAGCTGAACGACCGTCTGGCGCTGGAGGCGGGCCTGTCGCCGCGCGCGCAGGCCCAGAAAGTGCTCTTCGGCCTGGGATTCAAGCCCGAAGAACTGGACCGGAGCACCGAAACCTTCAGCCAGGGCTGGAACATGCGCATAGAACTGGCCAAAATCCTGCTCTCCAAGCCCGACGTGCTGCTCCTGGACGAACCCACCAACCACCTGGACATCGAGTCCATAGAGTGGTTCGAGGACTATTTGAAGGCCTATCGAGGCTCAGTGCTGCTGGTCTCCCACGACCGCAAGTTCCTGGACAACGTAACTTCGCGCACCGTAGAGATCCTGCTGGGGCATATCCACGACTACAAAGTCCCTTACAGCCAGTATATGGTGCTGCGGGAAGAGCGCATTGCCCAGCAAACCGCCGCCTACCAGAACCAGCAGCGCATGATAGAAAAGACGGAAGATTTCATTAACCGCTTCCGTTACAAGCCCACCAAGAGCAATCAGGTGCAGTCCCGAATCAAGGCGCTGGAGAAGCTGGAGCGCATAGAAATAGACGAAACCGACCACAGCACCTTCAAACTAAGGTTTCCGCCGGCCCAGCGCTCCGGCGATGTGGTGTTCAAAGCCCAGGATTTAAGCGCCGGCTATCCCGGGAAAGTGGTTTTCTCCCACGCCGATATTGAGATTAAGCGCGGCGAAAAAGTGGCGCTCATCGGCCGCAACGGCGAGGGAAAGACCACCCTTATGCGTGTGGTAATGCAGCAGTTGGAGCCCCTTGCGGGGGAAGTTCGGCCCGGGCATAACGTGCGCATTGGCTATTATGCCCAGAATCAGGAGGATATCCTGGACCCCGAAGAAACCGTTCTGGGCACCCTGGACCGCCTGGCAACGGGGGAGATGCGCACCAAACTGCGGGATCTTCTGGGCGCCTTCCTTTTTAAAGGCGAAGATATTGACAAGAAAGTGAAGGTGCTAAGCGGGGGAGAGCGTGCCCGTCTGGGTATGGCCGGCCTCATGCTACAGCCCTACAACGTGCTGGCCCTGGACGAGCCCACCAACCACATGGACATTCGTTCCAAAGATGTCCTTAAACAGGCCTTGAAAGCCTTTGACGGCACGCTCATTGTAGTTTCCCACGACCGTGACTTCCTGGAAGGCCTGGCCAGTAAACTGTACGAGTTCCGCGACGGCCGCGTAACGCAGCACCTGGGCGGCGTTCAGGAGTTTTTGGATAAGCGCAGGCTGGACTCCCTGCAGGAACTGGAAAGAAGTACGCCGAAGGCCCAGCCCGCAGAAAAGCCCGCACAGGAGCCCATAAAACCCGCTCAGGCGGCCCAAAGCTTCCAAGAGCATAAAGCTATGTCCAAAGAGCAGAAGAAGCTTAAAAACCGGGTAAACTGGCTGGAAAAAGAGATTGCTGCGCACGAGGCCCGCATGGCCGATATAGAAAAGGTGCTCTCCAACCCCGGGGAGTCGGACGATATTATGGAGCTCACCCGCAGCTACCTGGAGCTTAAAATGACCCTGGACCGCTATACCGACGAGTGGACCACTTTAATGGAACAATTGGAAAACTAATAAATATGAAAACATTAGTACGCAATTTATTTGTTGCATTTATTGCAAGTATTACTTTAGTATGTGCGCCGGCGCATGCCCAGTACACTACTCAGCTGGAGGAAAAGAGCTTTCCCGTGGGCGATTTCTCCTCCATCAACGTCACCGACAACTTTGAAGTAACCCTGGAAAAAGGGTCCTGCGGTGTAAAGCTAACCGTCGATAAAGTGTTGATGCCCTATGTGCAGGTGTATGTGCGCTCTAAAGTCCTCTATATTACCTACGACAACAAGTCGGTGCCCAAGGACGTAAAACAGCTGTTCAAGGGCCGTGGCGCTCCTTCTCCCGTGTTGCGTGCCGTGGTAACGATGCCGGAAGTGGCCTCTGTGAGCCTCTCAGACGGCGCTCATCTCAACTCCACAGTTCAACTGCCCTCTTCGGGATTCGTGCTCAAAGCCACCGACAAAGCCCAGGTCAAACACCTTTGGCTGGATGCAAAAGGGGAGGCCAGCGTAGAGCTCTCCAAGAGCGTCCAGGCCGACCTTAACCTCCAGGCCGAAAGCCGTCTTCACGTGAGCGCCGAAGGCAGCTCTGTCCTCACGCTCATTGCCTCGGGAAAAGAGGTGGCTCTTGCCTGCGCAGGTAGCTCCCGCAGCTCGGCCGAAATTAAAAAATGCGAGAGCGTTTCGCTGGAGGTGACGGGCTCTTCCAACCTGGTCCTTACCGGAGAAGCCGTGCAAACTTCGGTTCGCGGAGAGAAAGGTGCCGAGGTAGATGCCCAAGGTTTCACCACCCAAAAACTGGAGGCCAATCTAGCCAGCGGATGCAAGGTGAGTATGAGTGTTAAGGAGCAGATAGCAGCCACGCTGGTGGGTGGAAGTTCCCTCTATTATTGGGGTGAGCCCACGTTCCAAATAGGGAAAATTATGAAGTCTACCCTTGCTCCTGCTGGATCCACCTCAAAATAGCTAAATAATTGAATATTAAATAATAAAACACAAGTGTTTAAGTCTATAACACTTGTGTTTTATTTATTATGTATCAATATTATAACTCTTTTTCCAGAGTGAGGCGCAAAAAGTTGAGTGCGCTGGCTGCGAAGCGCTCGATATTTCGTTTGCGGTCGTTTTTGTAACAGTAGGTGGCGGTGCTTGTTCCCTGGGGACCGGCCACTCCAATCCACACGGTACCCACCGGATTTTGCCCGTCTCCGCCGGGACCGGCGAGGCCCGTAGTGGCCACGGCATAGTCGCTTCCGGTGAGCCGGCGAACGCCTTCGGCCATGGCGGCGGCCACCTGCGAACTCACCACTCCATAGCTGTCGATGACCTGGGAGGGGACACCCAGTACGCTCTCTTTCACCGACACGGCATAGGAGGTTACCGATCCAAGGAAATAAGCGCTGCTGCCGGCCACGGAAGTAATGAGATGGGCAATCTCTCCACCCGTGCACGATTCGGCCGCAGAAAGGGTTTTTCCGGCCTTTTTAAGCCGCTTTCCTATGGTTTCCTCCAGGGTGGTATCTTCGGTGGCATAAACCAGCTCTCCGAGGAGTTCTTTGAGCTGGGAGACGGCTTCGTTCAGGCGTTCCCCGGCATGGGTATCGGCCTCATATACCGACAGCCTTAGACGTATGCCTGTGAGGGGGTTGGGGAGGTAGGCCAGGTGCATGTCCTGGGGAAGGGCTTCCTCCCAGGAAGCTATTTTGCTGGCCAGGGCGCTTTCGGCTATTCCATACACCATCATATGACGGTGCTCGATGCGCGACAGTGCAAAATGGGCCCTGATATCGTCCATCACGGCAGGGATGGCGCCCACGGCCTCGTGCGGAACACCGGGCAGGGCATACAGCGTACCGCCGCCCCGAACATGGCGGAAAACCATAATGGGCGCCGTTCCCAGTTGGTTCACTATGACCTGGGCGGTGTTGGGAATCCAGGCCTGCGCTACATTAGAGGGAAGCACGTCCAGGCCCCGGTTTTTAAGGATTCGGTGCACTACCTCCAGTTGGCCGGGATGCTCTACCAGGCCGGTGCTGCCGCTAAGCTGCGCCAGAACGCCTTTGGTAATGTCGTCTTTGGTGGGCCCCAGGCCGCCGGTGGTAATCACAATATCGTGGTGGGCAAGGGCATCTTCCAGCGTTTGCAGGATGTCGTTTTTGTTGTCTCCGACAGACAGCATGCGGGACACGGCAATGCCGGCGGCTCCCAGTGCCTGGGACAGGTGGGAAGAGTTGGTATCTACCACCTGGCCAATGAGAATTTCGTCGCCGATGGTGCAGATACAAGCGTTAATCATGGTTTTTTGGCTTGTTTTTCTACGGTTTTCATGAGCTTGGGAAGCTGCAAAGGACGCAGGTGGGTTTCTACCAGAGTGGCGCCCGCTTCCAGGAGCGAGAGGGCTTCCTCGGTGGAGCTGGCCTGACCAATGACGGGCAGGCGCCCCAGGGTGGCCTGTTTTACCAGTTCCAGTTTCTTGGTTCCCGGGGCCACAATCCCGTCAATGCCCGACAGCTGACAGAAGGACAGAAGGGGAGTTATCTCCGACGGAGTGAGCCCCTTGTACAGGCGCAAATAGATGGGCGTGTAGCGCTCATAACACAACCTTAGACTAAGGAGTTCGTCCAGCAGGGCGGTGGTGTCGGGGGCGTCTTCCGAAAAATGGCCGTCATTTTCGTCGGGCTCGATGATAAGGAGATCGGCGAAGTCGTACACCAGCGAGAAGGTGCGAACAATCTGATGGCGAATATTGACGGCAATGGGAGTGTGGGCATGGAGTTCCTGAAAACTGTCGATCCAGGGAATAATGGCGTCTGATGGTGCGTCCAGGGTTAAAAATCCGGGGCGTGCATGCCGATAGAGCTTCAAATTTCCTGCTCCTGCGGGGATAAAAACGCCCACGGGATGGGGAAAATCAAGCCCAGAGAGCTCTCTGCGCAGGTTTTCGGCGTATTTTTTGCGTCTAAAAAACAGCATCGTTTTAAGTTTGCTCCTGCAAAAATACGAAATTATTCGCTTGCTTGGAACTCCTGGTACGTGTTGTCGCTGAAGAACACCAGAATGTGGTCTATGTGACGTCCCTGGGCCGATGCTTTAAGAGGGAAAAGTGAGGGCTGAAGCGCGTCCAGGCCATCATTTTCGCTGGCATCTTTGTACATGCGGCCTTTTCCGGTGAGCAGCCAGTCCAGGTTAAGGGCAGGGTAGTGCAGGAGTAAACTCTCCAGAAAATCGTAGCCGGGTTTGTTGCGGCCGGCCAGGATATGGGACACGCTGGCTCGAGCCACCGACAGGGTGTCGGCCAGTTGGGTTTGCGTAATGTTTTCTGCCTGCAAAAACTGCAAAAGACGCCGATTCATATTTCTAAAATTTAACGTTACAAAAGTAAACAAATAAAAATAAAAAAGCAAGCGCTCGAGAGTACAGGTTTATGGAAGAGTAGGGGAGGAATGACATTTTCATATTAAAGTAATTGATAAGATATGAAATAATATTTCGCAGAGTATAAGTAAATTAATTATTAAGAATATATATGTTTCTGTGGGCATTTTGCATGTTGTCTTGTTAACGCGCCCATGAAAGATATAGTAATATTTTAACTAAATGTAAATAATACCTTGATTTATAATATATTGTATTTGTTGTCAAATGCTAAGTTAAAAAAACTAATACTATTTTAGCAACCTGTTAAGGGGCGTGGTTGATAAGTTGTTCATATGTTACATTTGTTTACCTTTGGTACAATATTATAGAATCACATTTGTGAATTGTTGGGACCTGATTTGCCAGCACATTCCATTTTCCGATAAAGTGTGTAACTTTGTGCAAATTTTGAATTCTCATGATACCGCAAATACGCATAGAGGATTATAATTATGGCCTGGACGACGCTGCAATAGCGAAATATCCGCTCCCGGAGCGTGATGCGTCCAAACTCCTGCATTACAAAAATGGCAACGTATGCGAGTATGTCTTCCGGGATTTGCCCGAGTTGTTGCCGCAAGGTGCCTTAATGGTCTTCAACGACACCAAAGTGGTGCCGGCACGGCTCCATTTTCAGCGGGAGAGCGGCGCGCACATTGAAATCTTTTGCCTGGAGCCCATCGATCCGGTCGAATATAATACGGCTTTTGCCAGCGTAAAGGAATGCACGTGGAAATGTGTGATTGGCAATGCCAAAAAGTGGAAAGAGGACGTCCTGCACCTGTATAACCCCTCAGAGGATCCTGAGGTAGAGCGCATGCATCTTCAGGCGCATTTGCTTCACCGCGATGGCCAGACCGGCGCCGTTAAGTTCACCTGGAGCGATGCTTCCCCGTTTTCCCGGGTCCTGGAGATTTGCGGGACCATACCCATTCCGCCTTATTTAAACAGGGATTCAGAAGCCATTGACACGCAGCGCTATCAAACCCTTTATGCCCGCATTCGCGGCTCGGTGGCCGCCCCTACGGCCGGCCTGCATTTTACCCAAAACGTGCTGGAGCGCATTAAGGCAAAGGGAATAGTGACCGACACGGTTTGCCTGCATGTGGGGGCTGGTACCTTCCTGCCTGTTAAAAGTTCCCTGGTAAGCGAGCATCCCATGCACCGGGAACCCTTTGTGGTGAGTAAATTGCTTATTCAAAAGCTGGTGGCAGGGGAGCGGCCCGTTATAGCTGTGGGAACCACCTCGGTGCGCACGCTGGAAAGCCTTTATTACCTGGGTGTGAGTTGCCTGGAAAGCGGGAAACCGCAGGATGTTGAGCAGTGGGCGCCCTATACCCGCGAGTACCCGTACAGCACCCGGGAAGCGCTGCAGGCGCTGCTGGACTATATGGAAAAAAGCGGGCTGCAAAGCCTGCAGGCGGGCACCCGCATTATCATTGTTCCCGGCTTCGAATTCCGCATTGTGCGCTATCTGGTAACCAATTTCCACCAACCCGAGAGCACGCTTATTCTTTTGGTATCGGCTTTTGTAAACGGGGATTGGCGGCGCATCTACGACTATGCGCTTTCGCATGGTTTCCGCTTCCTTAGTTATGGCGACAGTTCGCTATTGGAAAGGGCATAAATTTTGCTTATATTTGTAGTCTAAAACCGCGACTAAAAATGGATTTGACAGAATTCACCGACATTGCTCCCTACAACGACGAAGAAGCCGCCGCTGCGTTGGCAAGAGTTTCCATACATCCCAATGTCCCCTGGATTTCCAAGCTCATTTTCCCGGATAAACCGGATACTTTTCTAAGGGATTTACTGCGAAACATCCATTCCATAGACGAATTCCAGTCCCTGGTCATGAGCAAAGCCATCGACTGGGTCATTAACCATACTACCACCTCGTTTACCTACGACGGTCTGGAGAATCTTAAGGCCATCGGCGGGCCCTATTTAGCCATGTCCAACCACCGGGACATTATTCTGGACCCGGCTTTTGTCCAACTTATCGTGCACCGCGCCGGCCTTCCTTTTACAGAGATCTGCGTAGGAGATAACTTATTGAAAAGCAAGACAGTAGAGCTTCTCATAAGGTCCAACCGCATGATAAAAGTCATTCGGGGCATATCGGCCAGGGAACTGTATCTGTCGTCACAGGTGCTCTCCAAATACATTCGCGAATCCATTACCAGCGGCCGATGCCCGGTATGGATTGCCCAGCGCCAGGGCCGCACCAAAGACGGCATAGACACCACAGAGCAGGGCCTCCTCAAAATGTTCGACATGTCCGGTAACGGAGATTTTGTAAAGAGTTTCCAGGAACTGCACATGCTTCCCATCAGTATTTCCTATGAGTATGAGCCCTGCGACATCATGAAAGCCCGCGAGGTACTCATATCCCGCACAGAAAAATATGTGAAAGGACAAAACGAGGACCTTGAAAGCATCATTATGGGCATTCGTCAGCCCAAGGGGAATGTACACATCCATTTTGGAAAGCCGCTCTCGGAAGAAGAAATTTACCAGGCGTCCCTGTGTGACAAGAACGACCGTTACCAAAGTATTCGTCACGCCATGGACCGTCGCATCATCGGCGGTTATCATCTTTGGAAAACCAACTACATGGCCTACGACATTGTGAACGGCGGCAGCAAGTATGCCCATGAGTACACGCCAGAAGAATTAAAGGCGTTCTGCGCATACATTGAGCATCAGCTGGGTCTGGTAGAACCTACGCTTTACCAGGGAGAGCTTCGGGATATCCTGCTGCACATCTACAGCAATCCGGTCCTTTCCAAGGAAAATCTGGAAAATGCTCAATAGTTATACAATTTATATTATGTTAACTTAGAAGGGGAGACAGCTCCCCTTTTTCATGGAAAGATGTCAAGAAGAAGAATTGACCTGCTGCTGGAAAATGTGACCATCGAGGCTGTCGCCGCCGAGGGAAAAGCCTTGGCACACGTAGACGGCATGGTGGTTTTCGTAGATTTTGCCGTTCCCGGAGACGTTGTCGATATCCAGGTATGTAAAAAGAAAAAAAACTACATGGAAGGTTTCATCAAACGCATGGTCAAACCTTCCAAGGATCGCCTGGAGCCTTTTTGCGCGCATTTTGGCGTTTGCGGCGGGTGCCGGTGGCAGCCGCTTCCCTACAGCATGCAGCTGGAAGCCAAGCGTCAGCAGGTAGAAGACCAACTGGTTCGCATCGGCCATCTGGAAGTGCCGGAAATTAGGCCCACACTCCCCTCCGAGCGCACGCAGTTTTATCGTAACAAGCTGGAATTCAGCGCTTCCAGCCGCCGATGGGTCCTTTCTGGAGAAGACCCGGAGGCCATCCCGGAACAGGATCGCATGGGGCTGGGCTTCCACGTGGGTAAGTTCTTCGACAAAGTACTGGACATTAAACAGTGTTACCTGCAGCCAGAGCCTTCTAATGCTATTCGCCTGTTTATCAAGCAGTTCTGCATAGAAAATGGCCTGGAATTCTACCATATCAGGGAAAACTACGGCTTTTTCCGGAACATGTTCCTGCGCACCACGGAAAAAGGAGAGGTCATGCTCATCCTGTGCTTTGCCCGGGAAGACAAAAAGGCCCGCGAGGCCCTGCTGGATGCCGTATCGGCCCGCTTCCCGCAAATCACCAGCCTGTACTATATCATTAACAGTAAGCTCAACGATTCCATTAGCGACCAATCCCCCATTCTTTACAAGGGCCAGGATGCCATCTACGAGGAAATGGAGGGGCTTCGCTTCAAGATTGGGCCCAAGTCTTTCTATCAGACCAATTCCCTCCAGGCCTACCGCCTGTACTCTGTAGCGCGCGACTTTGCCGCCCTTGAGGGCCATGAAGTAGTCTATGACCTTTACACGGGTACTGGCACCATTGCCCAGTTTGTGAGCCGAAAAGCCGCCAAAGTGGTGGGAATTGAGTATGTCCCCGAGGCCATTGAAGACGCAAAGGCCAACGCCCGTGCCAACGGCATTACCAATTGCAGTTTTTACGCCGGAGACATGAAAGATGTGCTCACGGAAGCGTTTGTAGCGGCCAACGGCAAGCCCGATGTCATCATCTTGGACCCTCCCCGTGCCGGCATTCACCCAGACGTGGCCCGGGTAATCCTGAAAGCTGCGCCGCAGCGCATGGTGTATGTAAGCTGCAACCCTGCCTCCCAGGCCCGGGATTTAGCCATTCTGTGCCAGGATTACCGCATAACTACCGTGCAGCCCGTAGACATGTTCCCCCATACCATGCATGTAGAGAACGTGGTGGCCCTCGAAAGGAAATAATTATTCTTTAACAGAAAGTTGCAGCAGCAGAGTTTCTTCCCGGCCGTCGGCATAGGTAAGAAGGGCTTCCAGCGTGTGCTCTCCCCCTTGAAGGGTTACCGTGGAGGAAAGGACGCCCCTTCCGTCTATTTGCCATCGTATGGTATTAATAGTGAGTCCCCTGCCCTGGTGCACTTGAAGCGTTAATTCGTCCCCTTCCTTCCAGTCTCCCTTACCCGGGTCTATCCAGCAGTAGCCCATGTCTTCCAGGCCCAAAGGGCTCTGTTGTTCGCTCACCTGGGCCTGCACCATTACATCCATGTAATAGCCGGCGCGGCTCACGTAAAGCTCTTCCCAACGGGACTCCTGCAGGCTGAAGGGCGACACAAAACCATTGCCGGGCTGTACGGGATACACGGTACCCAGGGCAAAAGATTCGCCTCCGTCGGGAGAGCCATATCCCAGATAAACGGGAAGGCCTTCCGGGAGCACGATATGGGCATCGGCGATATCTACCGTGTGCTGGATATACTTTCCCTTTTGAATGGAATCCACCTTCCGGGTAAGTACCCGCCGCGAGCCCACATCCACCGTTACATATACCTCTCCTGAGAAGGCGTCTGTCATCCAGGGATAAAAGATGATTTGCGAGAGTTCCTGCCCGGCATAGGGCCAAAGTTCACGCGGGGAAAAGCGCACGGCGCCAATGCCGGCCGAAGGATAATACCCCTTCTTGGCCGACTGATCAAACTTGGAAAGCAGACTTTGGTCGCCTTCCCCCTCCTGGCGCAGCACCAGCGGCACGCAGGCTACCCGGCCCGGGGAAACCGGGACTTCCAGCCGCCTGGAACGGTATCCGGGTTTGGACGCCAGGATGGAAACTACCGTGCCCGCCGCTGCGTCCGGAAGGTCCAGCCGATAATAGCCAAGGGGATTGGATACGGCCTTTTGAGCATTGGACTGGATAGTTACATCGGCCAGGGCTTCCCCCTGCGGGGTGGTAACCATTCCGTTGATGTTGGCGCCCGCCCCATGCTGCACCATTAGCTGCATTTGCCCGCCGCTGCACTGCAAGTTGGTGATTTGCCAGCCGGTGTAGTTTCCGTCCCAGTCCACACCCTCCTGGCACAGTACGCTGTTAAGGCCCGGATAAACAATTTTTCCGGCTTCCAGGGAGGTGAGTTCAAGAAGATCCTGGCGGGCCGACGGAACCAGATAGAAACAGGGATGCTGGGCGTTTGCATTGATGGCATTGCTCTCCTCCCACTGCTCCCATAAACTGCTGGCGGTATGCTCCCCTACTTCGCGAAGGGACTGGTCTACGTGATACACCAGCAGGCCTTCCGGCAGCGGAGCATCCCAGCCTTTTCCGTTTCGGTATTCGTACAGAAAGAACTCCCCATCGGCACCCGCGAGCACCATATAGGCGGCATTTTCCTGCACGGGGCTCAGGGACACCCATCCATCGGCTTCCGGAAGAAGGGGAATCTCCTGCACAAGGCCCAGCAGCTGGCGCTCCACCATATTGAAGTGCGGCGGCGTGTGGGTGTTGTTATTGTAAAAGCCGGTGCTCATGGTGGAGAAGCTGTACAGGCCGGCCGCCAGGCCGTCGTCGGGGCCGGAGGTGTCGTAAAAATCGGGCAGGCCCACCATGTGCCCCAGTTCGTGGCAGGTAGAGCCAATGCCGCTCATCACAGTTCCGGCCGACCCCTGCAGCTCCGAACTGCAGATATACCGCCCCAGCCGGCAGCCGTCCAGGGTGGTGGCGCGGGCCTCGTCGTTGTCCGATTCCCGGACATCCCACGCATGGGACCAGATGGTGTCCCCCTTGCCGCCTTCGGCTTGGTCGTACCCGGCAAAAAAGTAAAGGATGAGGTCTATCACTCCGTCGGCGTTGGCGTCGTAGCGGGAGAAATCTACCTGGCTGTCCAGCAGTTTGCAGGCTTCGGCCAGGGCTAGTTCCGGGGCTGTATCGCTCACCCTTACGCCGCTTTGCAGAATGTCTTTTCCGTAGGCCGATACGCTTTTTTCCAGCCGCACCGGCTCCAATACTTCGAAGGTGAAGTCAATGGCGCCGCCGGAATTCTGCTGATAGTAATCCCGCACCGACCCCGTGCTGCCGCCTTGGGCATAGCCGGGCAGGTTTAGCATGTCCTGAAACTGCTGCCGGGCCTGCTGCACGGAAAAAGGGATGTCCTGAAACGCGATGAGCACTACGGGAACGGTCATGTTCACGGGGACTCCTCTGGTGGCGGCCCCCAGCCTTTTGATGTGCCGGGCAGCCTGGCGCCGGAGCGAAGCGCACCAGCGGGCGGCATCGGCCTCCGATGTATGGGAAAGGCGGTAGAAACCCTGTGCGTCGGGCTCCAGTACGTGGCCCGAAAGGTCTGTGGCGTAATGGCCCCATTCGTCGCCCTGCATGCGTAGGGAGATAACGCTGCCGTCGGGCTGAATGTGGCGCAGGGCGCCGGGCCGGGCTGGCTTAGCCTGGAGCGTCAGGCCCGCTGTGAGCAGTAAGGATATGACAACCAGCAGGGCCTTTCTCATAGCAGGACAATGAAACGTTCGCCAGATGGAGCCTGCAGCCAGGCTTTGCCGCCGCGGGCGCGTAGCACCCTGGTCCCGGGATAATGCTCAGAGAGACGGGTGATGCCTTTTTCGCATATTCGGCAGTATAAATCTACCTCGTCGCCGGTTTGCAGGCCTTTGGGCCAGGCGGCCAGGGTGAGGACCGTGAGGCTGGCGGGGTCCAGTATTCGGAGAGAATGCTCCCCGACTGCGTTAAGGCGGCTCAATTGGTTGCGGGAAGGGTCGAAGATCCAGTCGTTGCCATCGGCGCCATAGAGGCCAGGCCGGGTTTCCTGAAGGAAGCCGTCCGGGGGTGCCTGCACAACGGTAAGGTGACGCATCTGGGAGCCGCTTCTGAACACAAAAAGCGCGGTGCGGGGACTGGCGCCTGTCCATTCGGGCAGCATGAGGCGGAAGTTCCAGTGCTGGGCATCGGGGCCGGCTTCTTTGGTATAGGTGAGCCAGGAGGCGGCCGTGCCTTCTTCGGGGGCTACTTCCCACGCCTGGTCGCACACAACGGGGACCAGCACCTTCTGGGCGTCGGCCGATACAGAAATGGTGGATGCGCCTGCCACTTTATTGACCAGGAACGTCGAGGGTTCCCCGTTTTCCTTTTGGCAACTGCAGGAGTTGGCAAGTCCCGTGAGAAGGATACACGAAAAAAGCAGCGATATGATCCGGTGCCGCGTCATTTTAGGTTTAAGTACAAGTGCAAAGATAGGGATTTTTGCGCAACTTTTGCTATTTTTGCAAAGTTAAAGAAAGAAGAGCGTATGATTCTACAGTGTGTATGGCTTCTTGCGGGGTTGGCGCTGGTTGTTTTTGGCGCCGATTACCTTGTGGAAGGAGCATCGGCGGTGGCGCGGCGTTTTGGCCTCAGTGAGTTTGTGATAGGCCTCACCATCGTGGGTATGGGAACATCGGCCCCCGAAATGGTGGTGAGTTTCATTGGCGCCTCGCAAGGCAACGCCGACATTGCACTGGGTAACGTGGTGGGTTCCAACATCTTCAATACGCTTCTCATTCTGGGGCTCACGGCGGTGCTGCTTCCTATGCCCATCACGCGGGAGAACCGCCGCAGGGACATTCCCGTGAACATCCTGGTAACGGTTCTGCTCATTGTGCTGGGGCTGGAAAAAACCTTCTTCGGCGTGGGAACAGACGGGCTTTCCCGCCTGGACGGTGGTGTTCTGCTCCTGCTTTTCATCCTTTACATGTGGCAAAGCTTCCGCTCCCCTGCTTCGGCGCCCGGGGACGATGATGCGCATAAAGCACATAAGCTCTGGGTGTCGGTCCTCATGATTTTGGGCGGGTTGGCGGCGCTCATCCTGGGCGGCAACTTGTTTGTAGATTCCGCTACGGCCCTTGCCAAAGCGCTGGGCGTGAGCGACAAATTCATTGCCATCACCATCCTGGCGGGCGGCACCTCCATGCCAGAGCTGGCCACCTGCGTGGCGGCGGCTGTCAAGAAAAAAGGACAGCTGGCGCTGGGTAATATCATCGGCTCCAACCTGTTCAACGTGCTTCTCATTCTGGGGGGCAGCGCGCTCATCCATCCGCTTTCCTTCGTGGGTATCGGCATGGTAGACCTTGGCGCCCTGCTGGCCAGTGCGGTGGCGCTGCTCACCTGCTGTTATGTGGGTCGCCGCAATTTGCTGGACCGCCTGGACGGCGTGCTTTTTCTCCTGCTTTGGGCAGGTTATATGGCCTATCTCATTGTAAAATTGTAACTTATGTATATTCTGCAAACCATTCCTGTCCCGGAGATTTCTCCCGATTCGCTGGCGGCCAAGAAGGCCCAGCTGGCCCAGCACATCATGACCACCCCGCCCAACGAACTCTTGTCGGAGCTGGGTCATCAGGCCCTGCTTTTCGGCCTCAAAGTGTTGGCGGCGCTGGCCATCTATGCCCTTGGCGCCTGGATCATAAGCCTGGTCCGTAAAGCCCTTAAAAAGGGGCACAAGCGGCGTAAAACAGAAGCCACGCTGGCCACTTTCACCGAGAGCTTGGTTACCATTTCCATGTGGGTGGTGCTCATCCTCATCGTGGTGGGCACGCTGGGCGTGAACACCACTTCCCTGGCGGCATTGCTGGCGGCCGGCGGCATGGCCATCGGCATGGCCCTCAGCGGCACGGTGCAAAACTTTGCCGGCGGCATTATGCTCCTGGTATTCAGGCCTTTTAAGGTGGGCGATTTCATTGAGGCCCAGGGGTATTCGGGTTTGGTAACGGAACTAACCATTGTGAGCACCAAACTGCGCACCACCGACAACCGTACCATCATTCTGCCCAACGGGGCCCTCTCCAACGGGAACATCAACAATATCACGGCCCAGCCGCTGCGTCGCGTAGACCTGGAAGTAACGCTGGCCTATGGCACCGACGTAGAAGCTGCCAAATCGGCCATCCTGGAAATTATCGCCGATCAGCCACTGTTTCTTAATGCCGATACACCCGGCGCCGCCTCTCCTTTTGTGGCGCTTAAGGAGCTCAGGGACAGCTGTATATGCTTTGTGGTAAGGGCCTGGGTAAATGCCCCGGATTACTGGACGGCCTACTTCTGGCTCACGGAAAATGTGTACACTCGCCTGCCCGCACAGTACAACCTGTCCTTCCCCTTCCCGCAACTGGATATACATTTAAAGCAAAATTAGTTGCATATTGACGGAAAATTATTATATTTGTAAAAATTATACGCACTGACCTATGAAAAAAACATTAGCTCTGTTAGTGGCCCTCGGCCTTGGCATTGGCGCTTTTGCTCAGGAATGGGTAGAGGTTAAGCCCAACGTAGACAATCAAATCTTCAACCATCTGGCCGTTGGCGCTTCCCTGGGACTTGACGGTATGGGTATCCATGTAGCCACCACCCTCACTCCCTATGTGCAGCTCAAGGCTGGTTTCTCGGGCTTCTTCCCGGTAAAGCTTTCTGTTCCGGATGTAAATAGCACGAGCCTTGTTACTGTTCCCTCGGAAATAGAAATCGGAGGAGAAAAACGCAAACTGGATAACCTAAGCTTTGGCGTTGGAATGAACCTCGGCGGCGGTCAGCTCATGGCCGATATCTTCCCGTCCAAAAAAACCATCTTCCACTTCACCGTAGGCGCCTATTTCACCTCGCCCAAGTTTGTTTCGATAGATGTCGATGCCAGCACAATGCTCAAACCGGACGAGTATGATGGCTCAGGAAGTGTTTATGGTATCGTTCTTAATCCCGATGATCCCCAACACACCAATATCACCCCCAATAAACAGGGTCATTTCCTTATTGATGTAAAGAACTGGGCTGTTCGTCCCTATGTAGGCATCGGCCTGGGTCGTCCCATCGACCCCAACAGAAGGGTTCGCTTCTCCCTGGACCTGGGCGCCATGTTCTGGGGCTCCCCTACCGTTCAGTCCTACGATTTCTCAGATCCTAAAAAGCCCAATGGTACAGTTGTGGCTGTTACCAAGGAGAATCTTGAGAAGAATTCTCAACTGTCCAGAATGGGTACAGCCCTGGATCTTGTAAGTGGTTTCCAGGTAATGCCCGTTGTGCGCTTTAACCTGTATGTCCGTATCTTCTAAAAAGGCAATAATATGAAAAAGCTGTTTTATTTCACCGCTCTGGCTGCTGTCCTTCTAACGGCTGCTGCCTGCAAAAAGGACAATAACACCAATGACGGGGATGCTCCCGCCAAACTGGAAGCTCCGGCCAAGGCCAACTACTCCAAGAAAGTCAATCTAACTCAGGGTAGTTCTTCGTCCATCTCGGTCACCACGCAAACCGGTGATGTTCCCACCAGGAAAGAATTCCTCTCCATCGAATTCACCGAGGGTGGTAAGTATATCATCACCCTCATTGAGGTAGAAGCCAAGAAAGTCGGCGATCTTTCCTACCTAACTGGTACCTATGAAACCAACGATGGTACTTCCTACAACCTTACCGGCGACACCGCTTCAGACTTTACCGGAACCATTACGGTAGAAACCTCCCAGGAAAACCCCGAGGAAGTAACCGTTACCGTAGAAGGTACCACCACTACCACGGTTGTAGACGAAGGAACCGGTGAAGAGAAAGATGTGGTAGTAACTGTGTCGGGTACCGACGAATCTGCCACCGAGCAGGAAACCATCGAGGAGACGGATCTCAACGTTACCCTGGCCCGTACCTGGAAAGTAGATAGAGTCTCCATCTTTGCCGATGTAAACGGTGCAACCGTATCGGTTACCAGAAACGACTGCGATCTCCCCGCTCTTGCAAAGGAACTCAATCAAAAAGGTAAACTCGGTATCGAGGAGTCCAAACTTGATGGTTTCGTGGTAAAGGACATTATCTTTACCCGTGCCAAGACTTTCGCCATCGAGTTCTCCGGCCAGGAGCCTTTCGTGGGAGAATTTGAATTGTCCCCCGAAGGAACCTTCCACTATGAATTCAACGGCTCCGTAGGCAATTCTGTACTGTCTGCCAAGGCCGACGGAAAAGTTGAATGGAACGCCGAAGACAAACAACTGCAGTTCACCATTAAGCCCGAACTCAGTGGCGCCAGCAAGGGGTACAAAGGCACTGTCCTTTTCTACCTGTCAGAGTTTAAATAGCCGCTCCACCTGCATCTAAGAGGTCTGTCCATCCGACAGGCCTCTTTTTTGTGCACTTTCCGGGAACAAAGCATGCTCCATGATCGTTAATGTGCTGTTCCTCAGCGCATTATAAGTTTTAGGGTGCACCTGGATGTGCACCCTAAGTTGCGTATTTTGCTCTGTGTCAGATAATTACGGATCATAGTTTCCGTTGCCATTGTGCCGATAGGGACGGCGGCAAGAGGGCGCGCCCTCGGTCAGCTGTCAATTCCCTCCGGCACATCCCTCTCCTCGCCGCCCTCTGCTCGGCTAACGTCCCACTCGCTGGACCGTTGGGCGTGTCATACACTATAATTGTCACAATCACCGGGCATTATGTGAATTTTCCCGGGAAAATGTGTAAATTTGCAAGACGAACTAAAACCTGAGTATATATATGCCTGTAAGCATTGTAACCGTTCAGAATAAAAAGCAGTTAAAAGCCTTTGTCAAGTTTCCGCTGCAGCTGTACAAGGATTGCCCCTACTATGTTCCCGGCATTTTCGCCGACGAAATGAGCACCTTGGATCCCAGTAAGAATCCCATGGGCAAATACAGCAAAACCCGCCTGTTTCTGGCCTACAAAGACGGGAAGCTAGTAGGAAGGGTAGCTGCTATCATCAACGAGATAGCCAACAAAAACTGGAATCATCAGGAGGTACGCTTTGGCTGGATAGACTTTATCGACGACAAAGAAGTATCTGCCGCCCTGCTGGAAGCCGTGATGGCTTATGGTAAGGAGCATGGGATGACCGATGTTACTGGCCCGCTGGGCTTCACCGACTTTGACAGCGAGGGCTGCGTTGTAGAAGGCTTTGACGACATTTCATCCTTTGCCCTTAAATTCAATTATCCTTATTACGGGGAGCATTTTGAAGCACTGGGGCTCACGAAAGTGAACGACTGGCTGGAATACCGCATCTTTGTCCCGGAGCAGGTACCCGAAAAAGTAACGCGCGCCGCCGCCCTGGTCCAGGAGCGCTATAACCTGCATGTAAGGAAAATCAATCGGCGGGATGTTAACCGGGAAAACTACGGCCAAAAACTCTTCGACCTGGTTAACCGCACATACAGCGAACTCTTCGACTTTACAGTGTTGCCGCCAGAGGTTATTGACCAGTATGTAAAAACCTATTTGGGCCTGCTGGACCTGAAATATGTTACGGTAGTAGAGGATGCCGCCGGTAAACTCATTGCGCTGGCCGTCACCATGCCCTCCATTGCCCGTGCGGTCCAGAAGGGCGGCGGCTATCTGTTCCCTCTGGGATGGTGGCACATGCTCAAATCCATGTACCTAAAGCACGAGGAAGCGCTGGAACTGCTACTCATTGCCGTAGATCCAGAATATCGCAACCGGGGCGTGCATGCCATGCTATTTGCCGAGCTCATCCCCAACCTTATCCAGGGTGGTTTCAAATACGGCGAATCCAACGCCGAGATGGAAAGCAACAATGCTGTCCAAAACCTCTGGAACATCTATCAGAAGGAATTCAAACGCCGCAGGCGCGTATTTGCCAAGCCCATTTAGTACCCTCCTATGAGTGCATCATCGGCCATGCTCCCTCCCCTTCCCGAAAGGATGCGTCCCCGCACCCTGGATCAGTATGTGGGGCAGCGGCATCTGGTGGGGCCGGGCTGTGTGCTAAGGAAGATGATCGAGAGCGGGAACCTGAGCTCTTTCATTCTGTGGGGGCCTCCGGGTGTTGGCAAAACCACGCTGGCCCATATTATTGCCCAAACCCTGGAGCGGGACTTCTACACCTTGTCGGCCGTAACAGCCGGCGTGAAAGATGTGCGGGATGTATTTGAAAAGGCGCGCGGCAGTTCCCTTTTTAACCAGAAAGGGGCACCTATCCTGTTCATAGACGAGATACACCGCTTTAACAAGGCGCAGCAGGATGCCCTGCTGGGGGCGGTGGAAACCGGTACCATCGTGCTGGTGGGCGCCACCACGGAAAACCCATCCTTCGAGGTCATTACTCCCCTGCTTTCCCGCTGTCAGGTCTTTGTTCTAAAGTCCTTGGAGAAAGCCGATTTAGAGGTGTTACTTGAGCGGGCGCTTAAAGAGGATGTCCTCCTTAAGGAGAAGCAAGTGGAGGTTAAGGAAACCGACGCCCTGCTTCGCTATAGCGGCGGCGACGCCCGCAAACTGCTCAATGTGCTGGAACTGGTGGTGGATGCCCAGGCCGGCCACTCCCCTATAGTTATAGACAATGCCATGGTTACGCAGTCCATTCAGGAGAACATGGCCATCTACGACAAAGACGGGGAAATGCACTACGATATTATATCGGCCTTTATCAAGAGCATACGCGGGAGCGACCCCAATGCCGCCATCTATTGGCTGGCCCGCATGATTGACGGCGGAGAAGACCCTCTGTTCATTGCCCGCCGCCTGTGCCTTAGCGCCTCGGAGGATGTGGGCCTGGCCAATCCCAATGCCCTGCTGCTGGCCAATGCCTGCTTTGAGGTGGTGTCCAAAATCGGCATGCCCGAGGGCCGCATTCCTCTGGCCCAGACCACGGTGTATCTGGCCTCATCGCCCAAGAGCAACGGCTCTTACATGGCCATCGAGAATGCCCTGGCTCAGGTTCGCAGCTCGGGCAACCTGCCCGTTCCCCTGCCCTTGAGGAATGCCCCCACTACGCTCATGAAGGATCTCCATTACAGCGACGGCTACAAGTATGCCCACGACTATCCCGGCCACTTCGCCGATATGGAGTTCCTGCCAGACGCCCTTCGCGGCACCGTTTTCTACGAGCCCCAGGACAACAAGCACGAAAACATCCTTCGCGCCTACCTGGAAGCCTGCTGGCCCAAATACTATTCTAAATAGGCCCCTTCGGCCCAATTCGTTAACGTGCTCATTTACAGCGAGTTGTGAATATTTCATGCGGCAAAAAGCCGGATGAAATATCTGTAACAAGCTAAGAATCAGAGAATTACGCAAACGGGCGCAGCATCAGCGGCGGCGGAATTCGGCCACGGTGATGGCGGTGGCGATGGCGGCGTTGAGGGATTCGGAGCCGGGGGTGCTGGCAGGGTATGGCGGGATATAGAGCCGCTCGTTTACCTGCTGGGCCGTGGGGGCCGATATGCCGTTGGCCTCGTTGCCGATAACAATCACACTGGCAGCAGCCAAGCCATTGTCCAGTGCTTTTTGGTACATGTTCTCCCCGTCCAGGAAGGTGCCGTAAACCTTGCCGCCCGCCTGGCGAACAGCGGCGCAAAGCTGCGGAATGGGCGTATAGTGGAAGCGCACGCGAAAGATGGCGCCCATGGTGGCTTGCACCACTTTGGGATTAAATACATCTACGGTGTCTGGGGAGGCATAAACGGCGTCAATGCCAAACCAATCGGCGATTCTTAGGATGGTGCCCAGGTTACCGGGATCCCGTATGCCGTCCAGGGCCAGGTAAAGGCCTTTGGAAGGAACCGGGCCGCTCTGCAGGTCTGCGGGCCGATGCACCAGCGCCAGGGCCGGCGACGGGGAAGAAAGGCCGCTGATGCGTGCCATGGCGGCTTCCCCTATTTCTTCTTTCCGGTAAACTTTCTGGACCTGGAAGCGGGATGCAAGCGCCTCCCCTACCAATTTTTCGCCTTCTACTACAAATAGCCCTTCACTGTCCCGGAATTTCTTCTGGGACAAGGACTTGACAAACTTAATCTCGGCGGCGGTAATCATTTATACCCCAGCATCTTGAGCATGCTTTCGGCCGACTGTTCTTCGGCGAAGACCGTGGTGGTAAGGTTGCCTTCTTTGTCGCGGTTTACCAGAATGTGCTTGGGCGAAGGCATGAGGCAGTGCTTGATGCCGCCGTAGCCGGAAAGGGCCTCCTGGTATGCGCCGGTGTGGAAAAAGCCGATATAGAGGTTTTCGCGGCGGCTGCGGATGGTGGGCAGGAAGATGGCGTTGGCGTGGTAGTCGGCGTTGTAGAAGTCCTGGCTGTCGCAGGTGAGGCCGCCCAGGAACACGCGCTGGTATTCGTCGTTCCACTTGTTGATTGGAAGCAGGATGAAGCGCTGGTTAAGGCCCCAGGTGTCTGGCAGGCAGGTCATGAAGGAATTATCGATCATGTACCACTTTTCGCGGTCGTTCTGCTGCTTGATGTCCAGAATCTTGAAGATGGTGGCGCCGCTCTCCCCCACGGTGAAGGAGCCGAATTCCGTGAAAATGTCTGGTTCCGGCACTCCGTAGGCGTTGCAGGTGACTTTGATCTGGTTGATGATTTCCTCTACCATGTATTCGTAGTCGAAGTCCTGCGCCAGGGAGGTTTTGTTGGGCAGGCCGCCGCCGATATTGAGGCTGTCCAGTTCCGGGCAAATGGCCTTGAGCTCGCAGTACACTCTTACGCACTTGGATAGTTCGTTCCAGTAATAGGCGGTATCCCGGATGCCGGTGTTAATGAAAAAGTGCAGCATCTTGAGATGGAAGTTGGGATACTTGGCCACGGTGTCTTTGTAGAACTTGAGGATGTCGGAGTAGCGGATACCCAGGCGCGAGGTATAGAAGTCGAAGTTGGGCTCTTCTTCCGAGGCAATACGGATGCCCATCATGGTGTCTTCTTCGATGAGATCGGCCAGGTCTTCGAATTCGTTCTTGTTGTCCAGTACCGGGATAATATTCTTCCAGCCGTTTTTACGAAGTTTGGCAATGTTCTGAACATACTGCGGGCGCTTGAAGCCGTTGCAAATGACGTACAGGCTTTCCTTTTTTACCGAACCGTCCCGCTCCAGGGCCTCTATGAGATCCAGGTCGTAGGCCGATGAAGTTTCCAGATGGATATGGTTCTTGAGGGCCTCGTGCACCACGAAGGAAAACTGGGAGCTTTTGGTGCAGTAGCTGTAATGATACTCGCCTCTGTAGTCGGCCTTGGCCATAGCTACCTTGAAAAGCCGCTTGGCCCGCTGGATTTGGGAGGAAATCTTGGGTAAATAGGTGAGCTTGAGCGGTGTCCCGTATTTCTCAATGATTTCCATTAAGTCTATATCGTTGAACAGCAGGTTGCCGTCCACGACCATAAATTCGTCCTGGGGGAAGTCGAAGGTCTGGTCAATTAAGTCGATATACTTGTTTTTCATCCGGTAAAGTATGATTATCAAGGTGCAAATATACGGAAAAATGCTTATTTTTGTAAGGATGAACGCAAGGAAACTCATATTTATACTTGGTACCCTCCTGGCCGCATGGACGTGCAGCACTACGCGCTCCCTGCAGGACGGTGAGTATCTGCTGCGTTCCAATAAGCTGGAAGTAAACGAAAAACACTTCGATGCCTCGGATTTAAGCTCCTATATGGCCCAAAAGCCCAACTCCTATATGCTGGGTCTTAGCCCTTTCCTGAGCGTTTATAACTGGGGTGGGCATTCGCAAAGCGGCCTGGCACGCTTTTGCCGAAAACTGGGTCAGGCGCCGGTGGTATACGATGCCGCCAAAGTGGGCATCACGCAGGAAAACATAGAGAATCACCTGCGTTACATGGGCTATTATGGTTCGCAGGTAGAAAGCCGCGTGCAGGTAAAGGGCCGAAAAGTGTATGTAACCTATTATGTAACGCTGGGAAAGCAGTTCACCATTAGCGCCATTAATTACCAGCTTCCCTCCTATGGCACCTTCCGGCAGGAGTTCCTAACAGATCTTCCCAACAGCAAAATTGCCGTGGGCAGTCTCCTGTCAGAGGCCTTGCTGGACGAAGAATCGGAGCGGTCGGCCCGTTTTTTCCGTACGCAGGGGTACTACGGGTTCAACAAGAGCTATTATGTCTTCGAGGCCGATACCCTAAGCTCGGAAGGCAGCGCAGCCCTTACCATGAGCATCCGGGACTATGCACTTGGCGATACCCCTTCGGCCGCCCAGGAGCACCGGAAATATACCATCGGCCAGGTGAACATTTCCCGTCCCTCACGCCTGAAAATAAGGCCGAGCGTCATAGAGAACCTCAATACCCTGCGTCCCGGGCAACTGTACGACGAGCGTGAGATAAACAAAGTATACAGCCGCTTTTCCAGTGTGAATATGCTCTCATCGGTGAACGTAGAGCTAACCCCGGAGTCAGATAACCAGGTCAATTGCAACATCTCCCTCCGCAATTCGGGTCTTCAGGGCTTCAAAACCAATCTGGAAGCTTCCGTGAACTCTACCGCCCTTGTTGGCATTTCTCCGCAAATTACCTATTATCACAAGAATCTTTTCCATGGCGGGGAGCTGTTCAACATGGGCCTCAAAGGCAATTTCCAGTTCAAGCCCAAGGATAGAACCGCCTATTCGTCAGAGGTAAGCGTTACCACCTCCTTGCGTTTCCCCATGTGTCTGGGACTTCCCAACCGCTTCTTCAAGGGCTCCAACATTCCCCACACAGACCTTAACATTGCCTTTAGCTACCAGGACCGTCCGGAATTCAGGCGCACGCTAATAAGTACATCGGTGGCCTATACAGGCCGCTTCATGCCCAATTTCTTCTATCAGTTCACGCCGTTCAGGGTCAATATTTCCCGCCTGTTCGACATGAACGAGAACTTTGTGCCCTACGTCCTAAACAACCTCATGCTGCTCTACGCCTACACCGACAAATTTGATATGGGCATGAGCTCCATGCTGTATTATACCACAGACAATTCTACGGTACCCTCTACCCCCTATTTCTTTGTGCGCTTCAGCACCGATGTTTCCGGGAATGTTCTAAGTCTGTTCAATTCCCTCATGCCCCTGGACGAAGACGGCCTATACAGAACCATTTGGAATACCCCCTATTCCCAATATGTGCGCACAGAGTTGCAAGTGGGCAAAACCTTCCGCTTTGGGAAGGAGGACCGCCATGCCATTGCCCTGCGTCTTATGGGCGGCGTGGCCCACGGCTACGGCAACAGCAATATCCCCTTGGAACGCATGTTCTATGCCGGTGGCTCTACTTCCATGCGCGGCTGGCAGGCCCGCGCCATCGGCCCGGGTAACGAAACCCTCCTGGCCGATCTTTTTGCCATCCCCTCCCAAGTGGGCGACATGAAACTGGAAGCCAACGCCGAATACCGTTTTCCTATTTACTGGAAGTTGGAGGGAGCCTTCTTTGTAGATGCCGGTAACGTTTGGGACGTGGATAACACCTCAGAGGAAGCCGCCATTTCCTGGAAGAACCTGGCCGAAGGCATGGGCCTGGACTCGGGAGTGGGCATTCGCCTGAACATGGGATTCATCCTGCTTCGAGTGGATATGGGCCTGCGCATCCACGATCCCGGTCGTCCCGCCGGCGACCGCTGGGTGGCTCCTCGCCTCTGGTTCCCGGAACACAACTACGCCATCCATTTTGGCGTTGGCTATCCCTTCTAATCATCGGCCTATTCTACCGGAATAATGACGTAGTCTTTTTGGGGGACGGTGAGGGTGTAGACGGTGCGAACGGCTTTGATGCCAAGATACTGAAGGGCTTCGGGGGGAATGCGAACGGTGAGTTCTTCCTGCGGGCCGAAGTTGGCGGCCAGAAGCCAGGTTTCCTTGCCGCTGGAGCGAAGCCAGGCGTAATGAAGATGGGGGTTGAAGGCCCCGTCCTGGCAGTAGCAAAGGTCGTAGGTGGCGCCTTCCCGGAATGCGGGTTTCCCAGATAGAGCAAGCAGGGACTGGTAGCGCTGCAGTACCGTTTTTTCATTTTCAAGAAGGCCGCCAGAAGCGTGTATCCAGGCCGACAGGCGCTGCAGGGAGTCTACCGTGCACCAGTCGAAGATGGATGTGCGGCCGTTGAGGCCGCTGAAGGGCTCGCTGCCCATGCCGCGCTCCCCTATCTCCTGTCCAAAGTACAGCATGAACGAGGCTGTGTTCTGGAGCAGGGATACGGCTAGGGCGGCATAGCCTCCCTGGGGGCTGCCGCAGAAGAAGTCGGAGGCAAGGCGCTGTTCGTCGTGGTTTTCCAGGAAATTGAGCATGCGGGGCTGCAGTGCATCGAGCGACTGCCAGTTCCAGGTAATGCCCTGGGCCGATGCATGGTCACAGGTAACGGCGCGCAGGGTGTCGTACAGGCCGGATTTGTCGTACAGGTAGTCGAATCCTACCTGGCTCACATACAGGGGATACTTCTCCTTTTCGTAAACCTCGGCAATAAAAATAAGCTGGGGGAATTCGGCCTTGATTTCCCGGATGAGCCACTGCATAAACTGCCAGGGAACCAGTTCCACCATGTCGCAGCGGAAGCCGTCCACGCCCTGGGCCGCCCAGAAACGTACAATCTGGCGCATTTTTTCCCAGGTTCCCGTGTAGAAGTCGCAGTAGTTGATTTTGATGGTCTCGTACCAGTCGGTGAGGGCGGGCGCCGGAGAAAAGCAGTTGCCGGATGCTTTGGCCGGATACTCGAAATATCCTTTTCCTTTATAGGGTACCGGCAGCATGAGGGGCTGCCCGGGGTAGTAGAAAAAATCGTTTTCCGGGGCCCAGTGCACCTGAGGATTGTCGTCGGCGCCCAGGGAGCGGACGCCGGAGGGCGCCGCCTGGCTGCTGTAGTCGCGGGCTACATGATTGGGAACAAAGTCTATGAGCACTTTGAGCCCGGCAGCGTGGGTACGCGAGACCAGCGCCTGTAATTCCTCCATTCGCTTTGAAGGAGTATCGGCAAGGTAGGGATTCACATCATAGTAGTCGGTGATGGCATAGGGCGATCCTGCATCTCCTTTCACAATTTGCGGATGCGAGGGGGTGCAGCCGTGGCTGGAAAGGGTAGTGGCGTGCCGGATAATGCCTGTGTACCATACGTAGTTGGCGCCCAGGGAGCGGAAATACTCCAGACTGGGGGTGTCTATGCCGGAGAAACGGCCGTTCCCCCACAGGCGGGGCAGCAGCTGGTAAACGATGTTTTTCATAATTGCCTTATTGCAAGGTCTACGTCGGCGATACGCTCTTTAATGGCCGATTTCAGGCGATCTACGGCCTCTTGGAAGGTGAGGTCTTCGTCGTGGTTCACCATCATGGTTTCTGTGTCGTCGGCCAGTGGATTGGGATAGCAGGGCCACATCTGGTGATTCCGGTCTTCTTCGGCGCGAATGAACTGGGCCCTGGCGTCAATGTAGGCGTCCATGTTTTCGAACTGGGGCTTGAGCACTCTCCATCGGGCTTTGAGCATACCGCTGAAGGAGGGCTGAGGAATGAGCTGATGATAGTACAGGCAATTCTTTAGCAGCAGCGGCCTGTGACCCGGCGTGAAGGTGGCCCAGTCGAAGTCCCATACGGGGCCGGCATACAGCATTCCGTCCCGCAGGTAGAAATAGCAGCTCTTGGGGTGGCGGGGTTCTATGTTTTTGCAAACCTCGTAGAGCAGATACCAGTCGCAGAAACTGTTTACGTCAATGCGGGAAGTTGGAGCCGAAGGCGTATAAATGCTTCTTTCTACGGCATAAAGTGCCTCCTTGGCAGGCTCTACCACAGCTTGCTCGTAGGCTTCCCGGCTGGGATAGTTCTTGATGTCGGGGTGCTTTAGCTCGATGGGGATATCCCCTATTTGCTCCTTGGTGGCAGAGTATCCGTAGAGGGAGTAGAAGGCGATCTCCTCTTTTTTGTTGGAACTGGTGTCGTAGGAATACAGGTAGTCGGCCTTGAAATTGGACCCCTCTACGTGAATGCGCTCTCCCAGCCAGTAAATACCCTGATACTCCCCATTTATATATAGAGTTACAAAGGTGCCCGACGGGGCCCATTCCAAGGAGGTGCGGCGGGCCATTTCGAAGGCAATGTCGTTCCTTAGCAGGGTTCGGTCCATCCAGTTGGCCAGCAGTGCCCAGTGGGTAGACTTGCCGCTTCCCACTAAATCGGCTTTCTGCGAGAGTAAAATGGAATAGGAATGCTTGGGATAGTTCCAGGAGGAGTTGCCCCGGCCTTTAATGCGCATGCCTTCCTGCTCCAATACGGTTCGCTCCTGACCGTCCTGCTGTATTTGGATGGAAATGTTCACATCCCCCATCCACTCTGTGCGGGAGGTGACGGGCTGGGGCAGTTCCAGATACACTTTGGGAAGGCAGTCTGTGCGGGGCGGAATGAGCCCGTCCGTTTGCGGGATGGCGGGGTTGTCGGGTGAAACGATGTACTCCCGCTGGCATGAGGCCACACAGGCTAATGTGAGCAGGAGTACAGTCCATTTTACCCAGAAGTGCATGGGCAGCCTACCAGTTCAGGATTTTCTTGAAATCGTAGGCTTCGGGGGCCTGCACAAACTTCTTGGCGGCCTCATAGTCGGCCGGGGTAATGAAGTGGCAAATATGGTTGAAGTAATTCTGGGCGGTGCCACCGTCAATGGCTACACGGCGAGGAGGAATTTTTCCGTCGGCGCCCTGCAGATCCTTCAGGTACAGCGGGTTGGCGTTTCCAAAGGCATCCACATACACCATGCAGCCGGTTTCTCCTTTGGCAAAGAGTTCATAGGCGCCCATGGCTAATTCGGTGCAGTAAGTGAGGTCGAAGCCGATGGGGTCCTGGCAACGGACGTCGTAGCCAATTTCTACGGGACGGGTCTTGATTTTGAGGCCAATCTCCTTGAACTTCTTTTCCAGAATGTCGTTGAACAGGACGGCTTTGGAGATTTTACCCAGTTCCGGGTGGCCATGTTCGTCGTAGGTCATGGACACGCCGGCGTTCTTGATTTCCTGGGGATCAAGGTCGTGGAAGACACCTTCGGCCACTACTACGGTGCCGTAGTCGATGCCCAGTATTTTGCGCTTGATGATGGCGCTGATGGCCAGGTTCACAATTTTATCCAGGGTGATGCCCGTCTTGTTGAACATTTCGGGGATAATGGTCATGGGGCAATGGGTGGCCTCGCCGATACCCAGGGCCAGGTGGCCGGCGCTGCGACCCATGGCGCTGATGATGAGCCAGTTACCGCTGGTGCGTGCATCTTCGTACACGGTGCGGGCCAGGTGGGCACCTTCGTCCTTGGCGCTGTTGAAGCCAAAGGTGGGGGTGTTCTGCGGCAGCGGGAGGTCGTTGTCGATGGTCTTGGGTACGTGGATGTTCTTAATGGGATACTGCTTGGCTTCCAGGAACTTGGCAATGCGGTTGGCGGTAGAGGCGGTGTCGTCGCCGCCAACGGTGACCAGCAGTTTAATGATGTTGTCCTGGAACAGGGCCAGGTTGAAGTTCTCTTCGAAGTCTTTGTCCGTGGGTTTGAAGCGGCTCATCTGGAGATAGCTGCCACCGCGGTTGAAGTAGGCGTCGGCCTTGAAGAAATCGATATCCTCTGTGCGGGGAGTTTTGCTGAACAGACCGCTGTAACCGCCATGAAGGCCGATGACACGGTAACCGTTGGAAAGGAACGTTTTGGCAACAGACATGACGACGGTATTCATGCCCGGAGCCGGGCCGCCGCCACACAGGATAATGATGGAATCTTTCATTTTGATTATGGTTTATATTTGTTTCCTTTAAATCATGCAAATATACCTATTATTTTGCATTTATCCTACTGTGAAGGGCGAGAGAGGAGTTCCAATAAAATGATTATCTTTGTGGTATTGATTTTTTAGCATGAATACCAAAAGCATACTGGTCCGTTACGGCATATCTACCCTGGGTCTGGTGGTAGTGGCACTGGGCGTGGGACTGTCCATCAAGTCCAATTTGGGCATTGCTCCCCTTTCGTGTATCCCCACCATCCTGAACCTAAAATTCCTGCACATTTCTGTGGGAACTTTTACATGGATTTTTAACCTGTTGTTCATAGTACTTCAGGCATTTATTCTAAAGAAAGACTTTAAGTGGTCGCACCTGTTGCAGGTGTTGCCCATTCTCATCTTCGGCTACCTGGTCGACGGCGCCATCTGGCTCTTCGACGCCCTGCAGGCTCCCGCCACCAATTACCTGGTTCAGCTGCTCCTTTGCCTTGCCGCGGTGCTGCTCACGGCGGTGGGTATTAGGCTGGAAGTGGTGGGCCGCGGCTGGATACTCCCGGCCGACAACACCCTGCACATCATCACCCAGCGCACCGGCGCCAAATTCTCTGTGGTGAAAGTGGTGATGGACGTTTCCCTGGTTGCGGTTACCGTGCTCCTGGCGCTGCTTTTCTTCGGCGTGCTCACGGGTAACGGCTACACCATGGTGGTGCGCGAAGGAACCCTCATCCAGGCCTTCCTCACCGGCCTGTGCATGCACCTCACCGACCCCCTCATCAATCGCTGGCTGGAACCTGTAGTTGCCCGCGCCCTCTAGCAAGGGTGGATATTTAAGGGAATTTTTGTATCTTTGTGTTTTCGTACGTATATGCGTACGCGCGAAGCTATGGACTATACGCAGGCAAAACAAAGGATAGAGCAGCTCAAGGCTATTCTCTGGGAGAACAGCCGAAAGTACTACGTGGAAAACGCTCCCACCATGAGCGACTACGAGTACGACGTCCTCATGCACGAGCTGGAGCAGCTGGAGGCCCAGTATCCGGAGTATGCCACCCCGGACTCCCCCACCCGCAAAGTGGGATCGGACCTGGAATGGAGCCAGCAAAGCTCAGGCGCCGGGGCGGGTTTTGCCAAGTATCCGCACAAGTACCCCATGCTGTCGCTGGCCAATACCTACAGCATAGCCGAAATTGAAGAGTTTGCCGCCCGGGCGGCAAAATCCCTGGAGGTGCCCTTCCACTGGTGCTGCGAACTAAAGTTTGACGGAACGGCCATTTGCCTCACCTATAAAAACGGGGTCCTGTTCCGGGCCCTAACCCGCGGCGACGGCGTCCAGGGCGACGACGTTACCGTGAATGCAAGCCGCATTGCCAATATCCCTCACCGGCTAAAAGGAAGCGGCTGGCCGCAGGAATTCGAGATAAGGGGCGAAGTCCTTATGCCCTACAACTCCTTCGACCGCTTAAACCATGAACGGGAACTCATGGAGGAACCCCTCTTCGCCAATCCGCGCAATGCTGCCAGCGGCTCCCTCAAACTGCAAAACCCCGAAGAAGTGGCCAAACGGGGCCTCTTCTGCACCCTCTATCATATTCCCACGGGGCAGGTAGATTTCCCTACCCACGACGATGCCCTTAAGGCGGCCGAGGCCTGGGGCCTTCCCGTCTCCCACGAGCGCCGGCTTTGCGCCAGCATAGAAGAAATTGAAGCCTTCATAGCCCACTGGGACACGGCCCGCAAGCAGCTCCCTTATGCCACAGACGGCATTGTGATCAAGATTAACGAGATGGATCTGCAGCAGCTGCTGGGGTATACCGCCAAGAGCCCCCGCTGGGCAGTGGCCTATAAATTCAAGGCCGAGCAAGCCTGCACCCCCATCCTTAGCATAGACTACCAGGTGGGCCGCACCGGTGCCGTAACCCCCGTAGCCAACCTGGAACCTGTGTTCCTTAGCGGTACCATGGTTAGGCGCGCAACGCTGGTGAACCAGGACCAGATGCGCTCCCTGGACATTCACGAGGGCGATTGGGTGTATGTGGAAAAAGGCGGGGAAATCATACCCAAGATTACCGGCGTAGAACGCTCGAAACGCACTCCCGGTGCCAAGGAACCGGATTTTCCTAAAGCCTGCCCGGACTGTGGCACTCCCCTGGTTCGGGAAGAAGGAGAAGCCAAGTGGTTCTGCCCCAACACCAAGGGCTGTCCCACGCAAATCAAAGGGCGCCTGGAGCACTTTGTTACCCGCAAAGCCATGAATATCCTTTGCGGCGAAGCCACCATCGAGCAGCTGTACCAAATGGACCTGCTGCACACGCCGGCCGATTTCTACGCGCTAACTCCCCGCCAGCTGGTACATCTGGAGGGCTGGAAAGAGCGTTCGGCCGCCCGCCTCATTGAGTCGGTGGCCGCATCCCGCGATGTGCCCTTCGAGCGCGTCCTTTATGCCCTTGGAATTCGATTTGTGGGAGAAACTACCGCCCGGGATATTGCCCGCCACTTTGGCAGCGCCCAGGCCATTGCCCAGGCCACCGTGGAAGAACTGCTGGCTGTGCCGGATGTAGGCGAAGTAATTGCCCGCAGCGTGCATGCTTTCTTCCAAGAGCCCCAAAACCTGCAGGAGGTGGAGCGCCTCAAAGCCGCCGGCGTGCAATGCAGCACCCAGGCCCGCACCCAGAGTTCCAACGCCCTGGAAGGAAAAACCATCGTCATTAGCGGCAACTTCTCGGTGTCCCGCGACCAAATGAAGGCCCTTATAGAGCAGAACGGCGGCAAGAACAGTTCCGGCGTAAGTTCCAAAACCTCCTTCCTGTTAGCTGGTACCAAACCCGGCCCGGAAAAATTAAAGAAAGCCGCCGATCTTGGCATCCCCGTCATCGATGAAGACCAGTTCCGTGCTATGCTGCCCGTGCAGGAGGAAGACGCCCCTTCCGTTGCAGAACCAGCCTTCGAAGGGCATGTGATACAGCCAACCCTTTTTTAGACCCATGTTCAAGCAATTGGCGCATAAAGTTTCCGTGTGGATCCGGTGGGTTTCTATCTGGATTACACGCATTGTGCGCTTTTTCGTGCACGACATCTGGTTCCTTAACGAGTCGGATTTTTCCCGGTGGAAGGCCCGGTTGGTGCGGGACGCCAAGACGGTAACCCTCATGCTTAATACCTTCACCGACCAAAAAATTGGTTATCAGGTTACCGCCCTGGCCTACAGAAGCATGCTAAGCCTGGTTCCGGCCATTGCCATCGGCTTTTATCTCACCGACGGTCTGGGCCTGCGGGAGCGTTTTGCCCAAATCCTGTATGCCAATCTGGGAGAAGAACGCATTATCGAAGCCCTCCTAAAGGCCGCCGACAATATTGTAACCACCGCCGAAAGCGGTTTGTTCGGCTTCATCTCCATGGCCACCTTCGTGTGGTTGGTCCTGTATCTGATGATTACCGTAAGGCAGGTCTTTAACAATGTGTGGAAGGTGCAAAAGGAGCAGAAGTTCCTGCGCATGATTGGCGTCATTATTGGCATTACCATCCTGGCGCCTTTTGTTGTAATCCTCTTTTTCTCTGGCTCGGTGCTCTATTCCCATGTGCTGGACCTGCTGTTCCCCGACAAACTGCTGGTAACCCAGCACTTGAAGACCTTCCTCACCTGGCTCACCTTTGCGGCCATGGCCGTGCTGGTGATGAGCGTTATGTACAAGTATATTCCCGGCACCAGGGTGCGGTACCGTTATGCCATAAAAAGTGCGCTAATTACGGGTATCATTTTCACAGGCGTGCAGTTCCTGTACTTGGAAACGCAGGTAATGGTGGCCAAGCAAAGTGCCGTTTACGGCGTGTTGGCGGCCATCCCCCTGTTTATGGTGTGGCTCAACCTGGGATGGACCATTATTCTGTATGGCGCCGAGCTAACCTATGCCTTCCAGAATGTGGAAACCCATCGTATTACCATAGAGACGCTGGATAGAATGAATGATGAAGCCGTGCGCATACGTAAGGAACGGCTTCAAAACATGAAAAACTTATGAGTTTCTCCGAGTTTACACAGAAAGACTACGAGATCATCGAGCGCGATTGGGCGGTGCTGCTCTCATCGGCCGAAAAAAGATGTGCCAGCCCCGATGAAGTGCAGGTAGTGCGTAAAGCTTTCGAGTTTGCCAACAACGCCCACCGCAACGTGCGGCGCCGCAGCGGCGAGCCCTATATGCTGCACCCCATTGCCGTGGCTCAAATTGTGGTAGACAACATAGGCCTGGGCTACAAGTCCATATCGGCCGCCCTTCTGCACGACGTGGTGGAAGACACAGACTATACGGTGGAAGACCTTCGGGAAGCCTTCGGCGACAAAATAGCCTCCCTGGTCGATGGCCTTACCAAGATTAAGAACGTCCTGGATACGGAGCAAAAGACCAAAGGCACAGACCTCTCCCAGCAAAGTCTTCAGGCCGAAAACTTCAAGCGCATCCTCCTCACCATGAACGACGATGTGCGCGTGGTGCTCATAAAACTGGCCGACCGCCTGCACAATTGCCGCACCATAGAGCACATGCCGGAGCACAAGCGGGACAAGATTCTGAGCGAAACCATGTTCATCTTCATTCCGCTGGCGCACAGGCTGGGTCTTTACAGCATTAAAAGTGAACTGGAGAACATTTGGCTGCGCTACAAAGAGCCCGAAGCCTACACCGAGATACAGGCGCTTATAGAGCGAAGCATCCAGGAAAAAGGCCGCGAAATGGCCGAATTCGTGCTGCCCATCGAGGAAGCTCTCCAGCAGGCCGGCTTCCGTTTCCAAATCAAAAAACGCGTCAAAACGCCCTATTCGGTGTGGCGCAAAATGCAGGAGAAGCAAATTCCCTTCGAGGAGGTTTACGACCTGTATGCCATTCGCATTATCTTCGAGGCCGACAAACAGGCGCAGGAGAGCGAGCGCGACCAGTGTTACCACATCTTCTCCATTGTAACAGGCATTTACCGCTATATGCCGGAGCGCCTGCGCGATTGGGTAAAGCATCCCAAGAGCAACGGCTACGAAGCCCTGCACTGCACCCTTCTTAGCAATGCCGGCGTTTGGGTAGAGGTTCAGATAAGGACCAAACGCATGGACGATATTGCCGAAAAAGGCATTGCCGCCCACTGGATGTACAAAAAGGAAGGTTACCTGGGCGAAGGCGACAACGAAATGGATAACTGGCTGTCCCGCATCAAGGACATCCTGGTAAACCCGGACGTGAATGCCCTGGAACTGCTGGATATCATTCACAACGACCTCACCTCCCCCGAAATCTATGTCTTTACTCCCCGCGGCGAGCAACGTACCATCCAGAAAGGAGCCACCGCGCTGGATTTTGCCTACCTTATTCACTCGGAGGTGGGAAACAAGGCCATTGCCGCCAAGGTGAACCAACGTCTGGTAACCCTGAGCCACGTGGTTAAAACCGGGGACAAGATAGAAATCATTACCGCCGAGGATGCGGCCCCCCGCCCCGAATGGCTCAAGTTCCTTACCACCCATCGCGCGCGCAGCATTGTCACCGACTATTTCAAAAGCCAGCGCAAACAAACCGTGGAATTTGGCCGCAAATCCCTGGAAGAGCAGTTGGAATCCCTGGGCTATCACGCCGACGAAGCTACGCTGCAGCGTATAGAAGTGGCCTATGACGCCCCCACCCGCGAGGAACTGTTCTATAAGATTGGGATTGGCAGCATTAGCCTGGATAAGCTCTCCGACGTCATGAAGCGGTCTACCGGAAGCCGCATGTCCTGGATTCGCCGGGCCCTTCGGCTGGGAGAGAAAGAGGCCACAGCGTCCCGCGAACAGGAAGCCAAGGAAACCTATGTCATTGGATCGGCGGCGCCCGATGCCCCGCACTTTGCCATTGCCAGTTGCTGCAATCCCATCCCCGGAGACCCTGTCATTGGTTTTAAGGCACCCGACGGAAGCATTACCGTACACAAGAAAAGCTGTCCGGTGGCCGAAGGAATTGCCGCCATGCACGGCGATTGGGTAGTGGTGCCCAAATGGCTGGAGCAAACCGAGGACAAGTCGTTCCTGGTACGACTTTCGCTCAAAGGCCTGGACCGCATGGGCCTGCTCAACGAAATTACCCGCTACCTGTCGCTGGTAATGGGCGTGAACATGCGCCGGCTCAATTTGTCGGCCGAAGACGGGCTGTTTGAAGGCTATATAGACCTATACGTGAACTCCCGGGATATCCTGGAGAAACTAATGAAAAAACTTTCCTCCATTGAAGGAATCAAGAACGTGACAAGGAGTGAGTTATGAACTGGAAGAAACTGATCCCTCTCATACCGGCGGCGCTGGTCCTTGGATCGCTCATGTTCCCCTGGGGCTGCGCCAACACCACCACCCCGCCCTCCGGCGGCGACAAAGACACCATTCCCCCCGTGATTACCAAGGTGTCGCCGCTTCCGGGAACGGTGCATGTGCCGGTGCATCGCGCAAAAATTCGCTTTACCTTTAACGAATATGTAAAGATAAAGGATGCCAACTGCATTTTCCTGTCTCCGCCGCTGGAAAAGAAACCCAACGCCGTTATCAAGGGAAAATCGGTGGAAGTGAGTTTTGAAAGCGACCTGGACAGCAACACCACCTATACGCTGGACATTACCGGCGCTATTGCCGACAACAACGAGGGCAACCTTTTCCCCGGCTATACCCTGGTGTTCTCTACAGGTTCGCAGATAGACTCCATGTGCATGACCGGCATTGTGCAGGACTGCCAAACGCTTATGCCCGTAAAAGGCGCCACCGTGATGCTCTATAAAGACCAGGCCGATTCGGCCATCTTCCTGCGGCGTCCCGTAGCCGCCGCCAAAACCGACGACTGGGGCTTTTTCAGCGTGCGCAACATTCAGGACACCGTTTACCGGGTGTATGCCATCAAAGACGAGAACAACAACAACCTGTACGACCCCGACAACGACAAAATTGCCTTCCTGGATACCCTGTTCCGTCCCAAGACCATGTATAACGACACCCTTTACGAGCTAAAGAAGTTTGACATGAAAGACACGCTGCTGTGCCTGGCCCGTAAACAGGACGTGGAACTGAATCTGTTCCGGGAGCGGCCCAGCAAGCAGCTCATTGTGAAAAAAGAGCGTGTGGGCGAGCGAACGGCCTACATAACGTTCATGGCGCCCGACGCCGTGATTCACGATATGCGCATCAAGGGCCTTCCCCGCGAAAAACTCATTTCCCAGTTCAATCCCCAGCGGGATTCCCTGGAGCTTTGGGTGAACGACCCCCGCAAGATGCCCGACACCCTGAAGCTGGTGGTGAAATACGACAAAACCGACACTACAGGCGCTCTAAAACCCACAGAGGAAACCGTTAAGCTGGCGCTGGACAAGAAACTGCGCGCCGAGCTCATGAAAAAATCCAATGACGTTCGCAGCCGCAAGCACGAGGATACCATAGCCGTCATGACCACCACGGCCGATCCCACTACTGTAGAGCAGTATGGTTTCCAGATAGAATTCAAGTACCCGCTGGTGCAGCAGGCATGGGATTCCCTGCAGCTTCGCAGCATTAACCCGCGTCAGCAGGTGGCTCAGATGAAATACTCGGTGGTTCGCGACAGCACCAACCTTCGCAAATTCACCATTATGCCCGAAACTCCCTTCCAAGTGGGCTTCGACTATGTGTTAAAGGTCCCCTACCGCAGGTTCAGGGATATCAATGGCTTCTACAACGACAGCACCGAACTCAAGGTAACCCTTCCCAAGGATGAAAAACAGAGTTCCATTACCCTGGAACTTAGCGGGGTACACAACAAGTATATCGTAGATCTGCTCTCGGAAAAACGCGACAAAGTGCTGCGCAGCTTCATTATCGAGTCCGACGGAAAACTGCTTTTCCCCTACATGAAAGCCGGAAAATACTGCATTCGCATGACCGAGGATGTGAACCGGAACAATTTGGTAGATACCGGCGTGCTCCTGGAGCATAGGCAGCCGGAGAAAGTGCGCTTCTTTAAAGTGGATGACAAATTCCTCATTACGGTACTGGAGCGTGCCGACATGGTGTGGAATGTGAATATGGAGGAACTGTTCCAATGATGAAAAAGTTTCTTCTTATAATGGTAGTCATGCTGCTGGGATGCAGCGCCGCCCGGGCTCAGGTGAACCTGGAAGCCGAGTTCTTCTCCCTTCCAGACTCTGTTTCCAACGAGTACCTGGACAGCCTGGACGTGCAGCCGCTCAAGCCCAACGACTATTGGATGGTGGGCGTGTACGGCGGCGCCTCCCTGGAGTTTGGCTACTTTAACCCCACCCGTCTGGTGTACTGGGTGCCCCAATACCCCCTGCTGGGATTTTCCTTCGTGCGCTATTTTACCATGTTCGGCATTTTCCCCAACATGGGACTGGAGTTTGGCGCCCAGTATAACTACGAAGGCTACGAGTTCAAGGTAAACAAGGAAACCGGGTATCGGGCCACGGAGTCGGGCGCCTACAAATGCGTGATGCGCGTGCCCGAAGCCTTCTTCCTAACGCATTTTCACGCCGACATAGGAGAACACTTCAAGCTCATGGCCAAGGTGGGCCTCTATGGCGGCTACCGCCTAAGCATCGAGCGCACCCTGGACGATTACTACGTGGGCAGCAAGTACGAGCAGTATGTGCACGAATTCCGTGACTACGACCGCCGATGGACCTATGGCCTGCAGGGCGGCGTGGGACCGGCGCTCATGTTCAGTCCCGTGGAAGTGCATTTGAACGTGCAGGTAAAGTGGGGCTGGGAATCGTTCTGGAATCCGGATTATTACAGTAAATACTACTATCGTTTTGCCTATCCGCTGGATTTGGGCGTTACCCTTGGCGTGTATTATCATTTAACGCCGCGTTACGGGCACACGCATTCCCAGCTCAAGAAACTGGCCCGTAAGATGGTTCAGGAACAGACTGCAGCAAATGACCATGAATAGTTTGGAAGTTAAAATTGGAAATGTGTGTCTGGGCGGGCAGCACCCCATTGTTCCCCAGACCATGCTAAACACCCATACGTCCAACATTGAGGCCACGGTGGCCCAGGCCGTCAGGGCCGCAAAGGCCGGCGCCGGCCTCATTCGTATCACCGTCCCCTCCCTGTCCGACGTAGCCTGCCTGGCGCAGGTCAAAGAGCGTTTTCGCGCCCTGGGGTACGACACTCCCCTGGTGGCCGATGTCCATTTCTCGTCCGAGATAGCCATGGAGTCGGCCAAGGTGGTGGAAAAGGTGCGCATTAACCCCGGCAACTTTCATCCTAACCATGAGCAGGCAAGAAGCCGTTTTGCCCAGTTCCTGGAAGTTTGCAAAGAGCATGGAACCGCCATCCGCATTGGGCTCAACCACGGTTCGCTGGGAAAGTATATCATAGACCAGTACGGCAATACGCCCCAGGCAATGGCCCTTGCCGCCATGGAGTGGGTTCAGATGTGCGTAGATGCCCAGTTTTATAAGGTGGTGGTGTCGCTCAAGGCATCCAATACTGTGGTCATGCTTAACGCCTATAGGGAACTAAGCCGCATGATGCAGGAGCGTGGCGTGGTGTTTCCCCTTCATTTAGGCGTAACAGAGGCCGGGAACGGCGACAGCGGCCGCATCAAGAGCGCCGTGGCCATCTCTACGCTCCTGCAGGAAGGCATTGGCAGCACCATTCGCGTTTCGCTCACCGAGCCCCCGGAAAATGAAGTTCCCGTAGCGCAGTATTTGGCATCGCGCTACAGTCCTTCGGCATGGGCTCCTAAGGACAAAATAGATGGCCTGAGCGAGCACGAACGGTACATTCTGGATGCCGCATGTACCTGGGGCGCTCCCCTGCTGAACCAAGAGATAGACGACGTTCCCATAGCCGATGAATACCTTAAGAACGAGCTGCTGCAGGCCTGCCGGCGTCGCTTCTACAAGCCCGAGTACATTGCCTGTCCCGGGTGTGGCCGCACGCTGTACAACCTGCAAGATGCCTTTGAGGCGGTGAAAGCCCGTACCTCCCATTTTAAGGACATTGTCATTGCCGTGATGGGCTGTATAGTGAACGGCCCCGGCGAAATGGCCGACGCCGACTACGGTTATGTGGGCGAAGGCGCCGGCAAGGTAACCCTGTACCGAAAAAAAGACCCCGTCCTTAGGCATATACCGGAGGACGAGGCTGTGGATAAACTGGTGGAGCTTATTACTGCCGATCGGGCAAAATAGCCAGAATGGATTCTACGGCTCTCACTTTATCTCCCACCTTCACTTTTACATCGGCTTCCAGCGGGACAAAAAGGTCTATGCGGGAGCCGAATTTTATTACGCCGCACTGCTCCCCACGGTACTCTACGTGCCCGGGGTCTGAGTAGCACACAATGCGGCGGGCAAAGGTGCCGGCAATTTGCTTGAAGAAGACGCTGCCGTACTCGTTCTCAAGGCAGGAAGAGGAATGCTCGTTGAGCTCTGACGACTTGGGATGGAAGGCCAGCAGGTATTTGCCGGGATGGTATTTGTAGTAGCTTACCTTTCCCGTGATGGGCCAGAAGTTGCAGTGCACATCGAAGAAATCCATGTACACCGAGATTTGGATGGCCTCTTTTTTAAGGAATTCCTTTTCGAATACTTTCTCTACAATTACCACCTTTCCATCGGCCACCGAGGTTACCAGGCGGGGATTCTCTTCGTCGGGGGTGTTGCGGTTGGGAACGCGGAAGAACCAGGTGATGAACACCATGAATATGACAAAGAAGGCGCACACGGGCACGCTGATCCACCAGATTTTGATGAAATAGGCAACCAGGAAGATGAGCAAGGCGCAGATGCACCAGCTGAAAAGGATGGTTCCGTAGGAATTGGAGTCTATTTTGATGAGGTTCTTCATATATTAGATGAGTCCTGTGATAAGGAGATAAAACATGCCGGCGGGGAAAGCGAAGAGCGAACTGTCGAAGCGGTCCAGCAGGCCACCGTGCCCGGGGATTATTTTGCCGGAATCCTTGATGCCAACAGCTCTTTTCCATAGCGATTCAAAAAGGTCTCCCAGTACACCAGCCACGTTCATGATGGCGGCCAGGGCCAGGCAGTGCCAGATGGGGAATGCTACAAGGCCGGTCCAGTAAAGGACAGCGCCGGCCAGCATGGCAACAAGCAGCCCCCCCAGAAAACCGGCCCAGGATTTTTTAGGCGATATGGCGGGGCACATTTTGGCAGGCCATATCTTTTGGCCGAACACCATGCCAAAGCAATAGGCGCCTACGTCTGAGCACCATATGATGGTGAAAAAGGAGAGCATGAGCAGTCCGCTGTACTGCCCGGTACAGCCCACCACTTCGTTGGAAAGCGCCAGCGGCAGGGCTACATACACCAAACCGGCATACAGATATGCGGTTTTGAGAAAGTGCGTATGCTCTTTTTGCAGTACAGAAGCAGCCATGAGGCCAACCACCATCAGAAGACTGCTGGCGGTGAGAACCGGCAGGGAAAGCGTTCCAAAAACAAAGCGGTTTACCAGCAGGAAAAACACGGTGCCCACAGCGATAGCGGCTGTTTGCAGCCCCCGGAAATCTTCTCCCATGGTCATGTGATAGAACTCATACAGCATGACCGCCGTAATGAAGGCGAAGAGGATGATGTAGGGTACAAGGCCCCACAGCAGGCCTCCTATCATAACAATGAGGAAAAGGACACCGTATATGGTTCGTTTTACTGTTGTGTTCATTAGGCTTCCTTTTGGAATTGGTCTTCGGGCGCGGGTTTGGCCTTGGGCCCCAGTATCTTTTCAATATCTTCTGCAAAGATAACTTCTTTTTCCAAAAGAAGGGCTCCCAATTCCATGAAACTGTCTTTATGTGTGTCGATGATGGCCCGTGTACGGTCGTGGACCTCCTTTACGATGGCCTTTACCTCGGCGTCCATGGCTTCGGCGGTTTTCTCGGAGTAGGGCTTTACCAGGTTGTAGCCGCGGGCTCCGGTGGAATCGTAGAAGGAAAGGGCGCCCACTTTTTCGCTCATGCCGTAGTACTGCACCATGGCATAGGCCATGCCGGTCATGCGCTCAAGGTCGTTCATGGCGCCGGTAGAAGGCTCTCCGTTCAGTACTTCTTCGGCCACGCGGCCGCCGATGAGGACGCTCATGCGGTCTATCATGATGCTGCGGCTCCAGTTCTTCCGTTCCTCCGGAAGGCTCCAGGTGAGGCCCAGGGCATTGCCGCGCGGGATGATGGATACTTTAAAGACAGGGTCGGCGTAGGGAAGCAACCAGCCCACCAGGGCATGACCGGCCTCGTGGTAGGCGGTGGTGCGTTTTTCGGCGGGTGTCATGATGGTGCTGGACTTGCGCTCCAGGCCGCCGATGATGCGGTCTACGGCGTCCAGGAAATCCTGCTGCATCACTGTTTCGTGGTCGCGGCGGGCGGCGGTGAGGGCGGCTTCATTGCACACGTTGGCAATGTCGGCGCCGGAGAAGCCGGGCGTATGCTTGGCCATGAACTCCACGTTAAAGTCTTCGCCCAGTTTGATGCCTCTTAGGTGTACCTGGAAAATCTCTTCGCGCTCCTTAAGTTCGGGCAGTTCCACGTGAATCTGACGGTCGAAGCGGCCGGCACGCATGAGGGCCTGGTCCAGGATGTCGGCGCGGTTGGTGGCGGCCAGTACAATGACACCGCTATTGGTGCCAAAGCCGTCCATCTCTGTGAGCAGCTGGTTCAGGGTGTTTTCGCGCTCGTCGTTGGAGGAGAAGCCACCGTTCTTGGCCCTTGCGCGGCCCACGGCATCAATTTCGTCAATGAAGACGATGCACGGCGCTTTGTCCTTGGCCTGACGGAAGAGGTCCCTTACACGGGAGGCGCCCACGCCCACAAACATTTCTACAAAGTCGCTGCCGCTTATGGAGAAGAAAGGTACGTTGGCCTCCCCTGCCACGGCTTTGGCCAGGAGGGTTTTTCCCGTTCCGGGAGGACCCACCAGCAGGGCGCCCTTGGGAATCTTGCCACCCAGGGCGGTGTACTTCTGTGGATTCTTCAGGAAATCTACAATTTCCATGACCTCTTCTTTGGCGCCATACAAGCCAGCTACATCCTTGAAGGTAACCTTGACGTCGTTTTTGTCGGCCTCACGGGCAGTGCTCTTGCCGGTGTTAAACGGGTTGAATCCCCCGCCGGGACCGCCCTGGGCTCCCCTGTTCACACCTCTGAACATGAGCACCCAGAACAGGATGAGGATGGCCAGCGGAAGAATCATCTGGAGAATATCCATCCAAATGTGCTCCTCGTTTTTGATAACCACCCTAAATTGCTCTGTGGGTTGGAGCTCCTGGTTTAACTGGGCAAAACGCTCTTCGGGGTCGAATTTGGTCGATACCAGGAAGAAGAAGTGCGGTGCCCTTTTGGGCGGGGTGCCGCCCCGGAATTTATCGGCATATTTAGCCAGACGTTCCGGGCGCACTTTTACCTCTCCTTTGAAGTCATTGCGAACAAAGGTTATCTCGGCGACGTCGCCGCTTTGAATCATGGACTGAACCTCGGGCCATTCTATCTTTTCGGGCGCTGCGCTGCGCTGGTTGCTAAAGAGCATGTATCCCACCCCAATGAGCAGGATCATGTACAACCAGGAAAAATTGAAAACTTTCTTCTTTTCGGCCATTTATGCTTCTTTTTTGGTGGCAGGAACCCTGCGCAGTTTGTATTCTTTGCGGGGGACGTCGGACCAGAGGTCTTCCAGCCGGTAGAAATCACGGTATTCTTTAAGGAAAATGTGCACAACTATATGGCCATAATCCTGGATAATCCAAAAGTTGTTGCCTTCTCCCTGGGAACGGTAAAGCGTGAGGCCGGCTTCTTTCATTTTTTCGGCCACGTTGTCGGCGATAGCGCCCACCTGGGTGGTATTGGAGCCCTGGCACACTACAAAGAAATCGGTGATGGATCCCTCTATCTTGCGAAGATCCAGCGAGACCACTTCTTCTCCCTTCTTGTCCAGGATGGCATCGGCGATGAGCCGAAGATCGTGTGTAATCATAGATGGTGTTTGAACTAAATCATACAAAGATATACAAAATCTTAGCCATGTGCAAGACGCTGACAATTTGGCAGGGAAAGGATAAAAAAAACCGGCCCTCATTGAAGGCCGGCCTTTGTGCGCTACTATTTCAAATTAAGCGGGTTGCGCTTTAAGTAGGTAATGACTTTGGCTATTTCCTTGTAGAAGGGAGTGTCTTCATGGATGGTGGGCTGAATGGCGCGAATGGCGTCGTAGGCTTTGCGGGAGGCGTCGCTCAGTTTGTCCTTGAGACCCAGGCAATCGGTGGCCTGGGCAAGGGCGATGAAGTGGATGCCCATAACCTGGAAGGCATTCTCTACGACCTGGCGGCACAGCAGGGCGCTGTTGGTGCCCATGCTCACGATATCCTGGTTGTCGTTGTTGTTGGGGATACTGTGCACGTAGTTGGGCATGGCCAGGGTTTGGCATTCGGCCGTAGTAGAGGTGGCGGTGAACTGGCAGGCCTGCATGCCGTAGTTGAGGCCCAGCGTGCCGATGTTCAGGAACGGAGGCAGGATGCCGTTGATGCGGTCGTGGAACAGGTAGTTCATTTGCCGCTCCATGAGCATGGTAAGACGCACCAGGGCAATCTTTACTTTATCGGCCTCCAGGGAAATATAATCGCCGTGGAAGTTACCGCCGTGGTATACGTAGCGGGTATCGGGATCTACGATGGGGTTGTCGCAGGCGCTGTTAATTTCGTCCTCCAGGATTTCGCGGGTGTCGGCTATGGTGTCGTACACGGGACCCAGGATTTGGGGCGTGCAGCGCAGGGAATAATAGGCCTGCACCTTTTTCTCGAACACTTTTTCCTTGTGCTCGCCGCTGTAAAGCTCTATTTCACGCTTGGAGAAACACTTGGAGGTGGCGGCCAGTTCCCGCATGCGGCGGGCAATGACCTGCTGCCCGGGATGGCGGCGGCACTCGTTAAGCGGCTGGGCCATGAAGTCGTCGTACGAGCCGGCTATCTCGTTCATCCAGACGCTGGCCAGGGTGGCCCAGTCCAGCAGCCTGGTGGCGTGGAACTGGTTTACCAGCGAAATGCCTGTCATGACCGAAGTGCCGTTGGTGGCCGACAGTCCCTCGCGGATGTGAATTTCCATGGGCTTGAGGCCGCACTCGGAGAGGACTTCGGCGGTGGGACGCCAAACGCCTTTATAATGCACTTCTCCCTCGCCGATGAGGGCCAGGGCAATATGGGCTAATTGTACCAGGTCTCCGGAGGCGCCCACGCTGCCGTGACGGGGAATGAACGGGTAGATGCCCCGGTTCACAAATTCCGTCAGGAGCAGGACTACATCGGGGTGAATACCCGATTTCCCCTGCAGGAAAGTGCCAATGCGGGCCACCATGGCGGCCTTTACGGAAGAGTCTCCGAGGGGCCTGCCGGCACCGGTGGAGTGGCTGCGGATAATGTTGTACTGTAGATCTTTCAGGTACTGATCCTCTACGCGCCACTGCGCCATGGGGCCAAAGCCGGTGTTAATACCGTAAATGACCTTATTTTTATGGAAGTCCTCCAGGAAATTGTAGCAGCGCTCTACCTCGGCCAGGGCTTCGGGCGAAATAACCAGTTTTTTGCCAAAGAAAACAACATCCTCGGCCTGTTTCAGGGTTAGAAATTTCATTACCAAATATTTTAACTGCGAATTTACACAGAATTCGGCAAATGTCCTAACTTTTTCGTTTTTAATTCGTATATTTACACAATAAATACTTTTTATGATGGATTCTGCCAAAGTACTCAGCATTTTCAAGGAAATCACCGCCATCCCGCGCGAATCGGGCCACGAAGCTCCCATGACAGCCTGGCTGCAGGAGTGGGCCAAGCAGCATAACCTTCCCGTTAAAACAGACAAAACAGGGAATGTTCTCATCTCAAAACCGGCCTCCCCCGGAAAGGAACACATCCCTGCATTGGCCCTTCAGGCGCATCAGGATATGGTGTGTGAAAAGAATGCCGGCTTTGCCTTCGATTTCCAAACGCAGCCCATCCCCTACGTCATCCAGGATGGCTGGATGGTAGCCCCGGAAACCACGCTGGGGGCCGATGACGGCATTGGCATTGCCGCCTGCCTGGCCCTGCTGGAAAGCAACCTTCCCACCGGCCCGCTGGAGTGCCTTTTCACCATCTCGGAAGAAACCGGCATGGACGGCGCTTTTGCGCTGGAACCGGGCTTTATGGAGGCCCGCACGCTCATCAACCTGGACTCGGAGGACGAAGGCCAGCTGTTCGTGGGCTGCGCCGGCGGCAAGGAAAGCAAGGCCAGCTACGAGTTCTCCCGCGAAGCGCTTCGAAAGGGATACAAAGTGCTAAAAGTGCATGTGTCCGGCGGCATCGGCGGCCACAGCGGCGACGACATTAACAAAGAGCGCATGAACGCCCTCAAGCAGCTTGTGCGTTTCCTGTACACCGAATTGCAGTACGACTTCCAGCTCATTGCCATCGAGGGCGGAAACAAACACAACGCCATTTGCCGCGAAGCCTGGGCCCTCATAGCCGTCCCCTCCGATGAAGTGCAGGACATGCAGGAAGACGTAAAGGCCTTTGACAAGATCCTTAAGGCCGAATTTTCCGGCAGCGACCCCGATGTAGCCGTAACGGTCCAGGCCGCCAGCTCAGAGTGGCAGCCCATCGAGGAAGGAGACGCCGCCGCCATCATTGCCACGCTTCTGGCCATTCCTCATGGTGTGCAGGCCATGTCCACAGATCTTCCGGGTTTGGTGCAAACCTCTACCAATATGGCCGCCGTACACACCCTGGACAGCCAAATTACCGTCCTTTGCTCGCATCGCAGTTCGGTAGTGTCGGAGCTAAGCGCTATTGCCGAAAAACTGGAGGCCACCTGCTTCCTGGGCGGCTTTGACGTAGAACACCACGGAGAGTATCCCGGCTGGAAACCCAATCTTCAGTCGGCCATTCTTGCGCAGTCGGTAGCCAGTTACCGTAAGCTCTTTGGTCATGACCCAGAGGTAAAAGCCATCCATGCCGGCCTGGAGTGTGGCCTGTTCCTGGAAAAGTTCCCCTACCTGGACATGATTTCCTTCGGCCCCACCCTGCGCGGCGTGCATGCCCCCGGCGAAAAACTGGAGCTTGCCTCGCTGGATAAATTTGTGGCCCATCTGGCCGATGTTGTTGTGAATTTTTCCTAATGCTTCACTTCCGGCACATGTCTTTTGAAAACCGTCGCTGCGCGACCCCTCCCATTTTTTGCGCTGCGCGCTTCATACAAATAGCCCCTTCTATGCTGTCGGCCGATTTTCTGCATCTGGAAAAGGATGTAGAGTTGGTCAATGAGCACGCAGATCTTTTTCATCTGGACATTATGGACGGCACTTTCGTGCCCAATATTTCTTTTGGTTTTCCTGTGGTGCAGGCCATTGCGTCTAAAGCCGTGAAGCCACTGGATGTGCACCTGATGATTGTGCACCCGGAAAAATACGTGGAGCGTTTTGCCAAGGCCGGCGCGGCCATGATTTCCTTCCACTATGAGGCTGCCCGGGAGGAGTCGGGCCAGGTGATAGACCTCATTCACAGTTTGGGGGTTAAGGCGGGTATTGTCATTAACCCGGACTGCCCCGTGGAAAGTATTTTCCCGTATCTGGAAAAAGTAGATTTTGTGCTCATCATGAGTGTGTTCGCCGGTTTTGGCGGGCAAAAGTTCATCCCCGAAAGCCTGGAGCGCATTGCCGCGGTGCGGGCCCATCTCACGGCTATCGGCCGGCCGCAGGTGCCCATTGAGGTGGATGGCGGCATTGGCCCGGACAACGCCGCCGATGTTGTAGCTGCCGGAGCCACTATCCTGGTGGCCGGCAGCGCTGTTTTCAAGGCGGCACATCCTTCCTCGGTCATCTCTCAGATGCGAGGCGTATAATAATAAAGGGGTAATTAGATTTCTACCGGAACCACCATCATGCCCTCGATGTCTTCTACCCATTGGCGGAAGAGTTTGTCGGTGGACATTAGGTCTTGAACCGTAGTGCAGGCGTGCAGTACGGTGGCGTGGTCTTTGCCGCCCAGGGCGCTGCCAATGGTAGAGAGGGAACTGTTGGGAATGAGGTTCCGGCACTCGTACATGGCAATTTGACGGGCCTGTACCGTTTGGCGCTTGCGGGACGGGGAAAGCAGGGTTTCCTTGGTAATGTTAAAGTATTCGCACACCGTCTGGATAATGGTATCCATGGATATTTCGGTTTCCTGCTCCCCTACTATCTTTCCGGTAACGCTGCGGGCCAAATCGATGGTAATTTCGGTGTGGCCCAGTGTGGCATAGGCTACCAGGGAGGTAAGGGTACCTTCCAGCTCCCGGAAATTGGACTGGATGCGGGAGGCAAGATAGGTTAGGACTTCTTCGCTGAGGACCACTCCCTCACGCAGCGCACGGGAACGCAGCATTTCCAGGCGGGTTTCATAGTCTGGCTTGGTAAGTTCTACCGACAAGCCCCATTTGAACCGGGACAGGAGCCTTTCTTCGAAGTTCTGAAGGTCTGCGGGTGCGCGGTCGCTGGTGAAGATGAGCTGTTTGCCGCTTTGGTGCAGGTGATTGAACACATTGAAGAAGGTGTTCTGCGAGCCCTGGCCCAGTAAATCCTGGATGTCGTCTACAATGAGAACGTCTATGCGCTGGTAGAAGGCAATGAAATCTACGATGCGATTGCCTTTTACGGCATTCATGTACTGGGTTTTGAACTCGTTTCCGGTGACGTACAGAACTACAAGGTCCTGGAAACGTTCTTTGATATCGATGCCGATAGCTTGGGCGATATGGGTTTTACCCAGACCGGGGCCACCGAAGAGGAAAAGCGGATTGAAAGGAGTTTTGCCGGGTGCGAGGGAAATGCTCTCGCCGGCGCTCACGCCCATTTTATTGCATTCACCTTCTACCAGGTTGCCAAAACAATAAATAGGATTGAGCCTGGGATCTATCTTGAGCTGCTGCACGCCCGGGAAAACAAACGGACTGGCATTGCCCGAGGGCTGGTAGGTAGAGATGGATACCGTGTTGTTGGTGGGTGTAGAGCTCTGGGATGCCGGAAGCAGCATACCCTTGCCGTCCTGGACGGGACGCACCAGATAGAACAACTGGGCATCGGTGCCGATGGCCCGCTTGAGGGTGAGCCGCAGGAGATTCCTGTAGGCTTCCTCTATATATTCACGGAAGAAGTCTGACGGGACTTCCACCGTGAGGCGGTTCCCCTCCAGCGACAGCGGCCTGATAGGCTTGAACCAGGTATTGAACTGTTGCGGATCAAGGTTGTTGCCAATGATCTGCAGACAGCTGTTCCATACCGCTATATGTCTTTCCTGGTCTGTCATCCGGGAGAACTAAAAAATGTACTTGTTAAGTGCTAATGGGATTGCAAAGATGGAGGAAAAAAAATGAATAAAAAAATGCTTTCCCTATTGCAAATAAAATTTTTTATGTTTAAATTAATTGCTGAGAGTGCCAATTTTTCAATTTTATTAATTATTTGATTTTACGTACCTTACAAAGGCAAATAGTGCCTAAACTGCTCATATCAGAATATATTAATTTTGAAAAATTCTAAAATAAAGATTCTTGTGAAAAAACCTTTTACTCCTTATTCAGATTAAGAAAAAATCAATGTAAAGGAGATGCGGTTTCGCTTTCAATCTTTACAAGATAAGAATCTGGAAATTTTTTCTGAATGGCGGGGAAAGCTGCCTTCACTTCTTTTTCTGACGGGCAGGTGTTGATAACATATTTATACCACTTGCCCGCTTTGAGCACCATGGGCTTGTAACCCTGGAAGAAAGGATCCTTCAAATCCATTTCGCGGGAACTCACCAGTACTTGCACGCCGTATAGTACGGCGCTGGCCTGATGCAGGGGCTCCGGCTGGGGTTCCGGCTGCGCTTGGAGATGTTCCGGAGCCTGTGGCTCCTGAACCGGCTGGCTATCCTGCTCCATGCTTACCGGCGTTTGTCCGTCCATGCGGGTCTTGTACTGGCAAAACGCTTTGAACAGGCAGTCGGCAATTCCTTCTCGGCCTACCTCGCTGCGAAGCGTGGTTAGATCTGACGGATTGGTAATGAAGCCCGTTTCTACCAGCACGGCGGGCATGGCGGCGCGGGCCAGGACCAGGAAAGGGTCCTGGGAGATGCCGCGGCTGTGCTTCACCGGGCCATTGGCCATGGCGTGGTCTATATCGGCCGCAAAGGAAAGGCTGTTGGTAAGATGGGCGTTTTGCATGAGGGCAAAAAGGATGGACGACTCGGGGTCGTCGGGGTCGTAGCCCTGGTAGGTGGTTTTATAATTGTCTTCCAGTTTCACGACGGCGTTTTCCTTCTTTACCAGATTGAGGTTTTCCTGAAAAATGTCCCGGTTGGGATTGGACGAGTGCCCCAGGCAGTGCACGGAATAGCCGTGCGGGCCGGTTCCTTTGTCGGTGGCGTTCACGTGGATGGAAATGAACAGGTCTCCCCCGGCGTTGTTGGCAAAGACGCCCCGGTTCTTAAGTTCAATGAAGCGGTCGTCGGAGCGGGTCATTTTGACGCTAACATCGGGGTAGGCGGCCGATATTTTCTGGGCCAGCCGTTTGGAGATATCCAGGGCGATGTTTTTTTCGTAGGTTTTTTTGTCCTTGCTCACGCATCCGGCGTCGTGCCCGCCGTGTCCCGGGTCTATGACTACTGTTTTAACGCTAATGCCGCCCTGGGGTTGTGCGGGCATGGGGATTGCAAGTAGCATGAGCGCTGCGACAGTGGCGATGGACAGGAGAAACGGCTTCATGGCGCTGCTATTTTGGAAATTGAGGAAAATAATCTTAATTTTGTAAGTTATATTGCTGCACAAATGTAGCAAAAAAAGCCGAATGTCAAGGAAGTTTCTGCAATATCTCACGGCACTTGTGCTGCTGCTCCCCCTTATGGGCGCGGCGGCCCACGCCCGGCGTGTATGGCAGGAGCCCGACTCCCTTGCCGTTCAGGCCGTTCAGGCGGCCCTGGACTCCTTGTCATCGGCCCGCAGGGACTCCCTGGATATGCTAAGCAAGAGTTCCCTTGAGCGGCCGGCTTTTACCACGGCCAAAGATTCCATCATCTCCGATTTCTCCAACGGCCGGCGCATGATTTATTATTACGGCGGCGCCACCGTTACCTATCAGAACATGAAGCTAACGGCCGATTACATTGCCTACGACATGAAAACCAATACGGTTTTTGCGCGCGGGCAAAAAGATCCCACTACCGGAGAGTGGAACGGTTTGCCGGAAATGACAGAAGGAGACCAAACCTACAAGATGGACTCCCTGCGCTATAACTTCGACACCAAGAAGGCCCGCATCTCCAATATGATTACCAAAGAATCCGAGGGCCTGCTGCAGGGTAAGAAAATAAAGATGATGCCCGATAAGTCCATCAATATGAGGGACGGCGTGTACACCGTATGCGACCTGGAGCATCCGCATTATTACCTGAAACTAAGTATGGCCAAGGTCATTACGGAGCCTTCCCAAAAAACGGTGTTCGGCCCGGCCTGGCCCGTCATTGCCGATGTTCCGGCCTTCCCTATCGTCCTTCCTTTCGGCTTTGTACCCAAGAAGCCTTCCCGGGCCACCGGCCTTCTGATGCCCACCTTCGGCGAGGAGCAGGCGCGCGGCTTTTATATCCGGGACGCCGGTATGTACTTTGTGATCGGCGACTATTTTGACCTTTCTCTCACCGGCGACTACTATACGCTGGGTTCCTGGGCCGTGGATATCAATTCCCGCTATAAAGTCAATTACAAGTTCAACGGTACCCTGGCGCTCACCTATTCCAACGACCAGGCCGGCGAAAAAGGCAGCACAGACTTTGTGCAGTCCAAGAACTTTGGCTTCCGCTGGAGCCATGCGCAGGATTCCAAAGCCCATCCCGGGTCGTCGTTCAGCGCATCGGTGAACTTTTCCAGCCCGTCCAACAGCCGCTATAACGCCACGTCGGTAACAGAGGCTCAGCAAAATCAGGTGAACTCCTCCATTTCCTATTCCCACAACTGGAACGGAAAGTTCAACCTTAGCGTGAACGCCCTTCACAACCAGAATTCCCGGGACTCCAGCTATTCCTTTACGCTGCCCAACATTACTTTCTCGGTTACGCGTTTCTATCCGTTCAAACAAAAGAACCGCGTGGGCAAGGAGAAGTTCTACGAAAAAATATCCTTCGGGTACAATACTGCTTTCCAGAACCGTATTAGTTTCAAGCTGCGGGACATGCAGGACTTTGTGCTCAATGAAGACGGCTCCTACGTGGTTCAGCAGGACGCCGATGGAAAACCGTACCGGGTAAAGGAAATGGGCGATTCACTGGGCGTCAAAACCCTGGACCGCCTTACCAACGGCATGACGCATACCTTCCAGATAGGCTTGCCCAATTTTACGCTGTTCAAGTATATCAATGTTACCCCCAGCATTAACTACGGCATGAACTGGATGTTCTCCAGCGGTACGCAAACCCTGGTGAACGAGCTCGATGAAGAGGGAAATCCCATCATGGTCAAAGACAAGGAGGGGAACGATGTAGTGGCGCAAAAGGTGGTCTCGGATCCTGGCCGTGCGTTCAATACCTTTGGCATCACGCACACCTACTCCGGAAGTATGTCCATGTCAACCCGCCTGTACGGCATGTATAACTTTGGAAAGCAGCATAAACTGCAGGCCGTGCGGCATGTGATAACGCCGTCGGTGTCCATGAGTTACAGCCCGGAAAAAGGAACCGCCTTCAATGGGTGGCGCCAGCTGGAACCCTATTACGACAAACGCGGGTCCTATCATCAGGAAACCTGGTATAATATATATAGTATCAGCGGGCATCACAACACCGCCTCTCCTCCCGGGCGCGGAAAATCAGGCACCATGTCGCTTTCTGTGGGCAACAACCTGGAAGCTAAGGTTCGGGACCTAAGGGATACTACGGGTACGGGCAGCAAGAAGGTAAAACTGCTGGACCAGCTCAACTTTAACACCAGCTACAATTTCCTGGCCGACTCCCTGAATATGCAGAATATCGGCGTTACCGCCAGCACCAATCTTTTCAATAAGATCAATATCAGCGGTAACATGAACTTCGACCCCTACGCCATTGACGAAAGAGGCCGGAAGATCAATAAGTTCAATGTGCTGGCCACCGGCAAGCTGGCCCGGCTCACCAACGCTTCCCTGTCGGCCTCCTTCTCCCTGAACGGGAAGGGCGCCACCGACGGCGACGACGGAAAGAGTGGCGGTGGCGGCGGCTCAGATTCCGATGCCAATTCCTATCAGCGCATCTACTATCATCCCATCACCGGAGAGTATATCCCCGGCGGGTATGTGTACTATATGAACTCTAATGCGCCCTGGTCGGTGAATGTGAGCTACTCGTTCAACTATTCCAAGAGTTACACATATCAGAATACCACCAAAGAGCTGGTAGAAAACAAGCGCTATACGCAAACCCTGAACCTGAGCGGGAACCTTAAGCTCACGCCCCGCATGAGCATCCAGGCCACTACCGGCTTTGATATTATGGCCATGCGCATTACTACCACGCAGATAAGTGCCACCTACGACCTCCACTGCTTCAATATTGCCGTCTCCTGGGTGCCCATGGGCCAGTGGAAGAGCTACAGTTTCAGAATCGCCGCCAACGCATCGGCCCTGGCCGATTTGCTGCGCTACAAGAAGAGCGATTCCTACATGGATAATATGCTCAAATAGCATTTGCTTTTTCCAGGCATTATTGCTACCTTTGCACTGGCAAACCGCTCGGGATGCCTTCTATTACCTGAAATACTATTCTAATTTATATGCCCCACAGCTTATTAGAACTTAACGCCATGAGCGAAGACCAGCTCAGGACGATTGCTCAATCACTGGACATCAAAGTGACCAAAAAAATGGATCGCTCAGATATTGGCTTTGCCATTCTGGACAAAGAAGCGGTCATAGAGTCCCAGAAACCTACAGAGAATAAGCCGGCTACCAAAAAGCGTGGCCGTCCCCGCAAGGAAGCTGCCGCCAAAGAGGCACCCGTGAAGGAGTCGCCTGTGAAGGCCGCCGATGCGCCTAAGGAAGCACCAGTGGCGGAAGCGCAGCCCTCCGCGGACTCCAAGCCTGCGGAAACCTCCAAGCAGCCCAAAAAGCGCGGACGCAAGCCCAAAGCCGAAAAACCGTCCGCCGAAGTTCCTGCTTCGGCCACTCAGCCGGCGCAGCCCGCATCGGCAGCAGCTGCCCCGGAGGTAGATGGAAAGCAGTTCATTCACAACCTCTTCGACGACCTAAAGGACGACGAAGCCCAGAAGGAAGAAAAGGAGCCGCAGAAGCCGCAAAAGAGCGCGCAGCCGCAACAGCAACAGCCCAAGCAGCACCAAAAGCAGCCGCAGCAGTCGCAGCAGTCGCAAAAGCCGGCCCGCATAGAATTCGAAGGCTCGGTAGAGGCAACAGGCGTGCTGGAAATCATGCCAGACGGTTATGGTTTCCTGCGCTCCAGCGACTACAATTATTTGAATTCCCCAGACGACATCTACGTTTCCCAGCAGCAAATCAAGCAGAATGCCCTCAAGAACGGAGACACCGTCACCGGAGAAATCCGTCCTCCCCGCGAAGGCGACAAATACTTCCCGCTGGTGCGCATCAAGTTCATCAACGGCCGCACCCCGGAATTCGTACGGGACCGTGTTCCCTTCGACTTCCTCACTCCCCTGTTCCCCACAGAAAAATTCAATCTGCTGGGGCACGGACATGAGAAAGACCAAAGCATTCGTGTGGTCGATATGTTCACACCCATCGGCAAGGGCCAGCGCGGTCTCATTGTGGCGCAGCCCAAAACCGGTAAAACCATGCTCCTGAAGGCCATTGCCAATGCCATCGCCGACAATCACCCAGAGGTATACGAGATTGTGCTGCTCATCGACGAACGCCCGGAGGAAGTAACGGACATGCAGCGCAGCGTAAAGGCCGAGGTAGTGGCTTCCACCTTCGACGAGCCCGCCGAACATCACGTAAAAGTGGCCAATATGGTGCTGGATAAAGCCCGCAGGCTGGTAGAATGCGGTCACGACGTTGTCATTCTTCTGGACTCTATTACCCGTCTTGCCCGCGCCTACAATACCGTGCAGCCCGCTTCGGGCAAGGTGCTCACCGGCGGCGTAGATGCCAACGCCCTCCAAAAGCCCAAGCGCTTCTTTGGCGCCGCCCGTAACATTGAAGGTGGCGGTTCCCTCACCATTCTGGCTACAGCCCTCACAGAAACCGGCTCCAAGATGGACGACGTTATCTTCGAGGAATTCAAGGGAACCGGTAACATGGAGCTCCAGCTGGACCGCAACCTTTCCAACAAGCGAATCTTCCCGGCCGTGAACCTGGTGCTTTCCTCTACCCGCCGCGACGATCTTCTCTACGATCCCTATACCAATAACCGTATCTGGATTCTGCGCAAGCTCCTCAGCGACATGAACCCCGTAGAGGCCATGACCTGGATGCAACAGCACATGGACGAGTTCAAAACCAACAAGGACCTCATAGATAACATGTCCAAGTTCGGGCGGTACGATTAATTCTCAGCGAAGTGAAGAATCTCTATCAGGACACTATAGTTGCTCCGGCCACCACACCAGGGACCGGAGCAATTTCCATTGTAAGGCTAAGCGGCCCAGAATGTTTTCGCATAGTTGATGCGGTTGTTCAATTGCGTAAAGGAACTATCTCAGACGCAAAACCTTATACTATTCATTTCGGGAAGGTGTATCATGTCCCGGGCGGTGGCAAGGAATCTCCTGCCTTGCTGGACGAGGTACTGGTGTCGGTCTTTCGTGCCCCACATAGCTACACGGGAGAGGATGCCGTGGAAATTTCCACACATGCCTCGGCCTACATAGTGACCGAACTCATTGGCCTGCTTATAGCTGCCGGTGCGCGCATGGCCCAGCCTGGAGAGTTTTCGCGCCGGGCATTCGTAAATGGAAAGATGGACTTGGCTCAGGCAGAAGCTGTTGCCGACGTTATCTCATCTACTACTGCAGCTTCGCATCGCGTGGCGATGAATCAACTTAAGGGCGGTTTTTCCAAAGAATTATCGGCCCTTAGGAGCCAGCTTCTGGAGATGGCTTCCCTGCTGGAACTGGAACTTGATTTCAGCGAAGAAGATGTAGAGTTCGCCGACCGAAAGCAGTTGGAAGCCCTCCTTTCGGCCACCCTCACGCACGTTGAAACCCTTACGGCGTCATTCCGGCAGGGTAATATGATTAAGAACGGCGTTCCGGTGGCCATTGTGGGCGCTGCCAATGCCGGCAAGAGTACCCTGCTTAACGCACTGTTAGGAGAAGACCGTGCTTTGGTTTCCGACATTGCCGGCACCACCCGCGACACTATTGAGGAAACCCTCACCATCGATGGCATCCTCTTCCGCTTCATTGATACGGCTGGTATCCGGGAATCGTCCGACACTGTAGAGCGCATGGGCATTGACCGCACTTTCGTTAAGCTCTCAGAGGCCGAAATCGTGCTGGGTATGCTGGATTTGACGGATCCTTTGAGGGAGCCTGTGGAGAATATCTGCTCCCGAGTCAATTTCTCGTCACAGCAGCTGTTTTTAGTACTTAATAAGGCCGATTTGCTCGAAGAAAGCGATATTAACAAAAATGTTACCATAATAAACAATATTGTTTCCTTGCTTCATTATAAGGTAAATATAATTCCTATTTCGGCCAAAAACGCGTTGGGCATCGACCTTCTTAAATCGGCCTTGGTGAGCGCCGAAAAAGACCTTATTCCTAATGCCGATTCCACTTTCGTGACCAATATCCGGCACTTCGAGGCGCTTCAGAACGCCGCTTCGGCCCTTCGCGACTGCCGCACTTCCCTATCGGCTGACATCCCCTCAGATCTGGTGGCCGAAGACCTTCGCCGCGCCCTTTCCTCCATCAACTCCATCCTTGGCACCGACCTTCTGGACCCCGAAACCATCCTCCACACCATTTTCAGTCGGCATTGCATCGGAAAATAAAATCTTGTTCTCGGATTATTCTTGCTTCCGATAGCTAACCATGGCTGTGACCGAGAAAAAGATACCCAGGATGACGAGTCCCAGGTAACTGCCGCCAAGTTCGGCGACCGTGGTCCCCTTCAGGTACAGGCTGCGCATGATGGCGATGAAATGACGCGTGGGGAAGGCCTGCGTAACCCACTGCGCCCAAGTCGGCATAGAACCTATGGGGGTGAGCAGGCCACCCATCAGCATGAACAGCATCACGAAGAAGAACATCACGAAAATGCTTTGCTGCAGGGTGTCGGAGAAATTCGCCACGGTGACGGCGAAACCGGACATGGCCAGGGCGAAGAGGAAGGCGGCCAGATAGATTCCGCCGATGCTTCCGGCCGGCCAGAGGCCGTACACCAGCCCCACGGTCAGGATTGCTTCCGTAATGACCACCAGGCCGATCACCCAGTACGGGATGAGTTTAGACATGGTGAAATCCAACTTGGAGACCGGTGTGACATTAATCTGCTCGATGGTCCCCTTCTCCTTCTCTTGTACCAGATTGAGCGCCGGGATGAAGCAGCACACCAGCAGGATCAGGATCACGATGAAGGCCGGAATCATATAGAAGCGGTAGTCCAGCGTCTCGTTGTAGAAGTAGCGGACGCTCATTCCCTCGGTCTGCAAGGCGGGATTCATCTCCCGGAGTGCCCCGCCTGCCGCAAGAACGGCATACTGCGCTCCCAGTGTACCGCGGGTGGCGTTGACGGCGTTGGCATCGACCTTGATCATCTTGGGCTGGCCACTGACGAACGAGCGCTCGAAACCCACAGGGATGGACAGGATTACATCGGCCTTGCCCGCCTCCAGGATGCTAAAGGCATCGTGGTAATCGTCGGTCACCAGGCGCAGGGAGAGATTGTCCGAGGCGCCCAGATGGGAGCGGATGCGGCCGGACAGTTCGCTGCGGTCCGCGTCCACCACCGCCAGTTTCACCCCCTTGACATCCATGTTGGCGATAAGCGGTGCCACCAGCATGATCACCACCGGGAAAGCAAAGATGAGCCGGGGAAGGAACTTGTTCCTCCGGA
>Ga0265300_10000220_pt1 | contig 61471 bp, 66 predicted proteins | sample AusTroGonzalo_MG_FD_193482 | JGI IMG/M metagenome (GOLD analysis project Ga0265300, IMG submission 193482) | Bovine rumen microbial communities from tropical cattle in Woodstock, Queensland, Australia - Gonzalo_03 | ecosystem: Host-associated > Mammals > Digestive system > Stomach > Rumen ... | reverse complement strand
CTTATTGTTTACCTCATTGATTGCTGCTACCAGGTTTGTCTTGGCTGTGGTGTCAAGATCACTACGGCTACCGGTTATGGCTGCCACGTCGCTGATGCCTGCCTTGGTGTCAATAGTCGCACTCATAGCGGCAAGTGCCGCATCCAGTTGTTGACCTGGAGAGACACTTACCGATGATGCTGATACCTTCGGCTCTTTCTTTATTTTATTAATTGGCATGAGAGAGAAGGGTTATGAATGGAAAATTTACTTGTTTAGAGATCAAGCGTAGCTACGCTTGACGCTGCCGTTGCATACTCCTCATAGAGAAGAGTGAGTGAGCTGCCGTTGAAGTTAAGGTGACAGTTGTAGTTGCCTCCGTCTGCACCGATCTCGAAGCGGCACTCCCATTTAGAGCTTGATCCGGCTGTGCCGCTGGCTGCGTCGGTACGTGCAAAACGTGCGAAGACGTGAACGGTGGCACCGTTGGTGTCAATATCCAAACAGTTTGTTGTTCCGATACTCATAGGAGCGAAGAACGCTTTTAGGCTATTGGAGTTGAACGCTGCGACAACGGCTTCCTTGAATGCAGACTCGGTATTGGTAGGGATAACGTCCTTATAGACTGCAACCTGCTTGAACACCTCCTTTGTCATTATACCGTCGTGAGTTGCGTCTGCCTCTGTCTCGTTACCCTGCCAAGGTACGTTTACGTATGCGTTGCCGTCGCCATCGACTACAACCGGATAGTTCTTGTTCGCTGCGTCCTCGGTGAAGCCGGTCTTGATGCCACCGAGTGCCTGCTGCTCTGCCACTGGGAGCACGTAGTTAGTGCCGAGATCGTTGTTGCGCCAGTCGTTAAGGAGCTTACCGAGAGATCCTGCAACCGGCTCTGATGCCGATGCACCTGCGCTTTCGCCCTTGTACGAATCCATGAGGTCCTCAAGCTCACCTTTGGACACATTCACGGTACCTACGGTGTTGGAGTCCTTGGCATAGGCAATCTTGTTCGCCGTAAGGCCATCCTTCTGTGCGTAGTCTTCAAGGCCGAGTGAGAGAGATCCTCCTGATACCCATGTGTCATCAACGTAGTTCCAGATATCAAGGGCATCGTCGTTTGGCTCGAAGTAGATAGTTGTGGCACTTGGTTCTGCTACCTGGGTATGATCCTCCACTACCTCAATGCTGACAATGCCGCCGCCGTTGACGTGGTTAAGGAGCCAGTTGTTGATGGTTTCCTGGGTGTATGATCCTGTTGCGCCGAGTGCGGTTGCAAGCGGGGTGCCTGTATCGGCAATCTGCCACATATTGTCTGAGTAGATGACTGGATATGCGGTCGTGCCTGTTGACAGGGTGAGTGCTAACTGTCCATTGGCCGTAGCCTTTTTGACAGTAGTATCATTGATTGGTGTGTATGTTGGCATAATTGTATGATTTTATGTTAGACAGTAATTGTTATGACAACCTTTGTGCCTGGAGAAACAGGCTCGGAGCTTACATATACCTTGTAGTCGCTCAGACTGATATTTTCATTCTTCGGTGATGTGAAGCCTTTGCCGGTATATGATGTGAGCGGAACAGGCAAGTTCATGGAAGTGACTGCAACGGTGCCTTTGGTCACAAGCCAGAGATACTTGTCGTTAGCTCCGCCTTGTGTCTTTGACTGGTTGGAGAAGCCTTCCGTGCGGCCGCCTGCCGTATTCAGGGCTGCTACCTGGGTAGAGATATCTGAACCGACGGTATTTGAGTCAAGGAATCCCCAGAAAGCGGTCTTCTTGATGCTGATAGCCTTCTCTGCAATAGAGCCGGTTACGTTGATGGTCTCTGATGATCCTACGGTGTAGTTGCCGTATGTGCCTGCTGGTACCTTGAATGAGAAGCTTGCAGCCTTCGCCTTATCTATAGGTGTGATAGGGTTAGTTGTAGCCTCACTTCTTGCATATACACCTGTTGCTGAATTGGTGTATGTGGTAAGGTCGCCCTTGGCTGTAGGATCAACATTACTGCCGTTGAACTTGATGGTTACAACACGGTCTGCCGTCATGTCAGCTGAAGGTGTCGTGTCCTCATAGAATGAGAGAGTGCCTACGCTGTCTGTGACATTGAACAGAGTTTGCAGATATGCCTTCTTCTGGTCGCCGATCTTACTTTGCAGATATGCCTTCTCATCCGGTGTCAGCATGCCTCCGGCAAGGTTCTCAAGCGCGGTATCAAGCTCCACGGTATCTGTGCTGATGCCTTCTACGTGGTCTTTAACGAGCACTACCGTTCCAATAGTCCTCGGAAATTTTTGAATCTTATTCATATTGTTTGTTATTAATAATTAGACATTACGTATTCTGTATAGGAACTTGTCACGGCATGACTGTCCTTGCTGATCTCAAGTTGTTCAATTCTCGTCCCGTCTATGTATGTTATGATGTAATAGCCTGGGTTCTCCATCACATTCAGCATGAATTTCTGGCCGGAGTTAAGCACGCCCACGAATATGGATCCTCTTGGCGACGTGCTCAGTATGCGGTAGATGGCATTGCGCTCAGTGATAGTGAACTCCTCGCCGTTGCTCGGCTCAATGGCTATCTCCACTATTGAAGGGGCTTTCTTCACCTGAAGGTCGTTGATAGTGTACTCGGCTGCCGGTTTCTCCTCCTCCAGCCAGTATTCCACTATATGACCGTTCTCGCGCACGCCTACCGTTCTTCCTGCCACAAGTGCCTTCACTCCTGCGGAGTTAGGTGTGTATAGGGCCTCGAAGGCTTCCTGCTTGGAGTCATACACGCCATACAGCGCGTCGATGTTGGGATAACGCTGACCGTCAATAGATCCAGCGTTTCTCACATCGAACAGGCCTGAGCGTTCCGATATCAATGTAGGCTTCTTCATGTTAAACTGTCTTTACGAATGTAATATCCTTCAGCTCAAAGGATCCGTCGATAACTGTGTATGCCAGGTTATACATCTCTGATGGTGGATCGAGCGGCATGACTGTAGAATCCAGGCCGTCTGTGCTCCATTCATTGACGTTGAATATATCTGAGCCCTGTCTTACAGTAACCGTAGGCCTTCCTGATATGCCTCTGTAGGCAATCCACAGCACTTGACGGGGAATTTGTGATATCTGCTCGTTGATATCAAGCTCAGGTGACTGGAGCTGCATTATGGTTGGGAGGTAGTTCGGGTTCAACGGATTGACAAGATCCGTAGATCCGTCGCCGCCAGGCTGGTTACATATAGTGAGGAAGTTTGCCACGTCGCGCCCCCATCCGATATACAGATAGTTAAAGCCTCTCAGATATACCTGGACCTCTATGTACGCGCTCTTGTAATATGTTGTCTCTGCCACCTCGGCACCTACGACAACATCCTTGGTGATAGTGATGCTTGTGGTGAAGTATATCCTGTTGTTACCCTCCTTATAGTAGTATCTGACATCTCCGTCATACACTGCCTGGGCAAGAATGTTCTCGCCTACGGTGAGTGTCGTGCCGCTGTCAACAGGTGTAGGAGGTGTGATAAGCCATACCACGCGGTTGTTTGTCTTGGCTGCTGCAAGCTGATATACGTCTGCATGTGCGGTGTCTGATACAACGCCGTTCATGGTTACGGTGGCATATACCGTACCTACCATGTGTCTTGATGTGACAAGGCTCCTTGGTACCGTCAGGCCGCCGGTGCTCGGTGTGAGGCCGTCCATACCGTAGAAATTGCATGTGGCATCTGTTGTGATAGGTGTAAGGGCCTCCGTGGTACCGTCCGTATATTGGCGTTCTCCTGCCTGGGAGTATGTGAATGTAGGAAGTTTGGTGTCTCCAGTAGCAGCAAAGTCCGCATAGCTGAACTCGGTGATGATAGGCTTGCCGTATGTCTCGTTGACAACGGCGCGTACAACCTTGAAGCTCTCGCTTCTCACTACCTCTGAGTCCGTCACGCCTTCCTTCTTCGCCTTCGCCACTATCTGATACGTGCCGTTTGTCTTCAGCTTGATAGGCTCGTTGTACTTGGTGAAGGTCTCAGGCTCGTTGCCGTTCTTCACTATCTTATACCACAGCTCGCACTCGTCGTCCTCGTGGGTGATGGTGACAAGGAAAATAGCATTGTAGTGGCCTGAAAGTGAAGGATAGTCAATAGCTGTGACATCCTCGATCCTGATAGTCGGGATGCTGACACGCTCTGCATACGGCTGCAACTGCCACTTGTTACCCATGTGGTCGGTAAGCACGCCGCCGTCAGTCAGTTCCGTGAACAGTGTGATGACGGGCTGGTTGTGATCTACCGGCACGTGCGCCTCGTTGGTGGTGAACATGCCCCTGCGGCGGTTCCATGTGTGTACCTTACCGGAGATAACAACAAAGTCGCCATCCTCGGCACCCTTCGGAAATGCCTTCAGGGCTTCCCATATATCTGTAAAAGTTCCTCTGTATCGCATTGTGTCTGTTTATTATTCTGTTTCTGCCACTGGTTGCTGCGGTGTCAGAGATCCCATACTTGCAAGCTGTCCGGCAATCTCCGTCTCGCCCTTTGAAAGCATGAGTAATGCTGCTGACTGATAAAGAAGCATATCATAAGCCTCATCTGCAATAGGTAAAAAGTCCGTGCTGTCATCCACTATAGGCAAATATTGGAAGTGATCAAGCTCATGGACGTATGTACCTCCCTGCTTGGCTGCACTCCAGTAGCGTATGCTGTTGTTATTGTCTGATAGCGTAACCATTGCCACCGGCTTGCTCGCACTTCCCCTGGTCCACGGGTGCATCTGCTGCTTGGCCTCAGCACTGCCTGGCTCTATGAAGTCAGTAACAGGCTGCTTCCAGCCGCGTAGCTGGAACTCAACGAGCGTGCCGAAGTCGTCCGGCATAGTCGCCGTGCCTGATCCGTCTGCACCTGCCGTCAGTGTTGACGTGAAATTCAGCGGAAGGAGGAAGGCACGTCCGAGATCCCTGCGCATCTTCTGAGCTGCCATGATGATGGCATTGCGGATCTCCGCGTCAAGGTCGGTAGAGAAATCCTCCGTTGCGTCATGTGCCACCTCGTCGATGAGTGTGCGTACCCTTGGTATGAGGTCTTTTTCTATGCTTAACTTCATGTTGTTATTCCTCTCCTATGGTGATCTTGAGTCCCTTGCTTTCAGCGTAGGCTATTGTCTTGCTTATAGAGCGTATCTCCGTCTTCGCAATACCGAAACGGCGGTGGAGATACTCCTTGGCAAGCGTGATGTTCGCAAAATTGAGATTGGAATCGTCCTCGTCAGTTACTTCCGGCATCTGAGCGGGTTCCTCTGCGGGCTCGTCAATGTCGTCCGGCTCCTGTTCCTCCGGCTTCACTTCCGGCTTCTCTACTGCAAAGCGTACCACTTCCTTCTCCTCCTTCTTGGTTTCCTCAGCACCAGAGAGTACCACTCTTCCCTTACGGAAGAAGGAATGTCCCTGGATTGCCTGAGCTACCTTATCATTGGAAGTAAGGAACGAGCTCACGCCGTTAGCGTCGCGCTCCGTGAAGTTCACGACAACCTTGCGTCCGTCAAGGAGCATGACCGTGAACATTAGCTGCGAGTCACTGACAAAATGGTATGTAGCCATATAGTTATGTGTTGGAAATTGAAAAAGGGGAAAAGGGAACTAAGCCCTTCCCCCCTTAATAATATATTATTGAGCAACTATTGAATATGTCTCTTTTAAGCCACCTGGAGCTCATCGGTCTCGCCGAGATCAGCGTTGAACTCTGGGCGTGAAACACGTGCATGAGCGTTAGGATAGTAGAGTGTCCAACAACTGAACTCCTCCATTACTACGGCGTTAGAGTTGCGGATGAAGAGATCCTTGAGGTCGTAGTCCTTACGGCTCCAGTCACCGAATACCCACTTCTCCAGGTAACGAGGATCAAGCAAGAATGCACGTCCGTTCATTGCCATGTAGTTAAAGCTATCGTGACGGTAGATAAGGATCTTTGTGCCCATTGAAGTGATTGACTCGAAGTCAAGTCGCCAGTTACGGTAGTCGTTCTCTGACTCTGTGATGAGACGACGCTGTGACTTCAGGTTACTCAATGCCTGGTAGATAAGGTTATCAACAAACAGGAGCTTGGTGCGTGAAGCGTTACCAGCGTCCTTGATTGCAGCTGCGATAAAGCCGTTAAGCTCCTTCTCGCTGATTACGTACTCATATACGTAGTTGCCGATCTCCTTCTTTGTAGCATCACCCCATGCTGTAGAACCTGTATGATCACTAACCTGCTCGTATGCTGCTGTAAGCTCATAGCTCTTGCCGTCGTAGGTGAGACGGGTGCCTGCTGCATATTCTTCAGTAGCGACGAAATCAGGGTACTCAACAGTAACATAGTCACCGTTCTCATCCTTCTTCTTCTGCCAGTGGCCAAGCTCGATATCCTTGCCTGCCATCCAGAAAATACCGTCTGTGGTGTAGATGTTACCGCTCTTCTGAAAACGTGTTACGCCGAGCTGACCGAACAAGCCTGAACGCTCGATACCACCACGCATATCATCCATTGCAGCACGCTCCTGGCGAGTGAATGTCCAGTCAAGCTTCTTTGCTGACATGCGCTCGATGATAGACTGCTCGCACTGCATGATGTAACGCTGGCAATACTGGATAGAACGCTCTGGGAGCTCATAGTATGAGCCTGTCTCAACGTCCTTCTCACCTGCTGCACGGCCGAGACGGAGGATCTTCGCACCTGCTGCTACTGCTGGGAGCTCCCAGTGTGAGCCTGTGCCTGCGTGAAGCTTACCATTGATTGCAATGATAAGGAGATCACCACTGCCGTCAACGCCTACAACGCGGCACATCAATGGACGGAGAGTGTCACGTGTAGTACCGTCTGCCTTGTAACCGAGTACGTCAGGGAAGAGGATTGTGTCCATAACGTCGATAACGCCGTCCTGAGCTACCTTGAGAACTGTTGGCTTACCGTTACCCTGGTTAGCTGAGATAGCACCGTTACTTGCAACAGTTGTAAGGATTGGACGCTGACCTACTGCATAGTATTCAATGCGGATAGAGTCAGAGTGGTTTACTCGATGCTCAGCACGTAGGATCTGGTCGATTGGACAACTCTCGAATTTCATTTCGACGATCCTTTTATCGACTTGCGTCTGATAGAAATCGAAGTCGCCTTCACCTTCCATCTGAGCACGCATACGTGTCTCGGTCATAGCATCCTGAGTACCCTGACCTGGACCGTCAAGAGGACCTACGCCGTCTGCTGGGTTAGCTGCTGGCTCGGTCTCGTCTGCTGCTGCGGCCATGGCATAGCCACCACCGCTAAGAACCATGATTGCTGTGAGCAACATGAATCCCAAAAATCTAAATAGCTGTTTCATTTGTGTTTGTGTATTTAAGAAATTATACTATATTTATACTCGTGACATGTTGTCAAGGGCTGCAAGTGTAGGATCCTTTGACTGTCTCTTGCCTGTGCCTCCGCCTCCTCCGAGGTTGGTTGGACGGCCCTCGCCGCGGTGCATCTCCCTGTTCATGGCAATGCGCTCTGACTTGCCGCGCTTATATCCTTCCTCGTCTGCCCTGGCAATATCGCCTTCGTAGTCAATGATACGGATGATCTTGTCGAAGTCCTCCTCCGTAAGCTCGTGTGCGAGTGCACGGATGCAAAGTCCTTCCTTCGGATCATAGATCCAGTTGATGAGATCTGCTACCTGGTCAGGCTTGTAGCCCGCCTTCTTCAGTGAAGCGTCAAGGGCTGCATCCTCTGCCTCGATCTTCTGCTTCACGGCATCCTCTTCAGCTGCCTCCTCAGTCTTACGCTGAGCCTCATCCATGATCTCCTGGTTACGTGTCTCAATGAGCTGCTCAAGTGATACCTCGTCACCTTCAAGGGCTGCCTTTGCGAGATCCGGATGGTCGCCGATAATATAGCGTATGATACTGAACTCACTGCCGTCAGCATTCCTGCGTGTCAGTATGCCGTTCATCAGACCAGCGGTAAGGCCGTCCTCGTCCTTCATCAACCTGTTGAAAGACTCACGGTCGCCGCGTAGGCGGTCAAGCTCCTCATAGTCCTTGCCCATCTGTCCATAGACGGCCTCATCATCAGCCTGGTCGATGTCCTTATAGCGAGAACCAAAGCCGGTCATGAAGCTATCTCTTGCAGATGGCTTCACGGGGGCTTGCTGCTCTGGCTGTTGCTGTTCCAGCTTCTTCTTTTCCTCGTCTGTCATGTTGTGTTTGTGTTGTTGTTTATAAGTTTGGTGCAAATATAATCATATTATGCGGAATAAGTGTGCAAAAATGCGCATTCTGTGCACTAAACGCCTGTTGGCTGCTCATTTTTCAGGTGATCAGCGGTCTCCGGTACCGTCGGTGCGCCTACCGTCTCTGGTGCCGGCTGCACTGGTGCGTATAGTGACATAGCCGGATTTCCTCCCATTGCCTGCTGCTGGGCTGCAAGCTGCTGCTGTTGCTCCTCCTTCTTCTCAAGCAGTCGCCTTAGCTTCTCCGCACCGATGAATGAGCCTGACTGGAGCATCTCTGCCGGTGTGATATAATTCATCTTCATGATGTTGAATGCCAGGTCGTCAATCTTCTCGCGGATTGTAGCAGAGTTAGTATCAAGGTCTATGGCCACGCCAAGGTCAACGTCTGCCATGGTCTCCTTGTTATAATAGGTCATGAAGTCCTCGCCCGTGATCTGAACACATCTGTTGTTATCGTAGAAGCACTGCATCGTCCAGAGCTGCTTCTTTGCCACTCTGAGCTTGAACTGGTTGAATGTCTCGATGTAGTCAGATACCGTGGTAGCTGCACTCTCACGCTCCATTCGGTATTGTACGCCGGAGGTGTTAGCTATGTGAGCTCCCTGGAGTGCCTGCTGTACTCCTGACTGCTGCGCTATCTGCTGCTCGGAATACTTGATCATCCAGTCAATAGTAGCCGGATTGCTGTTTGACTTCAGAGATTGCGGGAGGTTTCCCCCTTTCTTTGAGGAGTAGAGTATCACGCCGTCGATCTTGGCATACTGGTCCACCTGTTCCTCCCATGACTGTTCGTCGCTGACGGATTCCATGTCAACAGCGAGAACGCCCTTTGCCTCGTTATGAATTATGAAGTCGAGCATCACCATATAGTGATTCACTGCGTCCTGGCGGTCCTGCAATGACATCACCATACTCCTTATCTCGCCCTGCATACATGGATATGCAAGGAATATGTACGGGTGATAATAATAGTAATAGTCGTTACGGAGTACCTTGTAAGGAGATATACTCTCCTTCAGTAAGTGACCGTCAGGTGTGAGGAAACGCACATACCAGACCTCTTCCACCTCCGGCTCGAAGTCAATGATGTTCTCGCGCCGCCATTTCTCAGGATCTATGTAATACTGACGGTTGCCGTTCTCGTCAAGTAGCGGCTCGCCGTCTGCATCCCTTACGATGTTCTGCTGCCATCGTGCCACGTTCTCATCATGCAGCTTCATCTTGTTGGCAAGCGGCTGGTAGCCGCAATCGCCTGTCAGACAGTCGTGCACAAACAGGGCCTTGCGTCTTTCGAGCGTCCATATCTCCAGGACACGGTATCTGCCTACGGTGTTGCTGTGCAAGAAGTCGTCATGCCCGTCACGCTGATCAAGGCCGGTGCCTCGTCTGCCTGTGTCACGGCCCAATGACTGCAACGGCTGGTAGATACGCCTTAACTCGTCCTCGTCCTTGTCGGTGCGGGCAAAGTCCTTCAGGATCTTGCCCCAGGTGCAATCGTGCGCCTCCGCTATGAACTCCACGTCGGAGAGATCTGAGTTGGAGAATGGCGGTACGGCAATGTTGTATTTGTCAACGTTGTCCATCCATACGTCCTCGCGTCCCTCACGGAAGTCATAGACGACTTTCTTGGCCGGGAAACCGTCACAGAGATAATAGCGGAACAGCTCTGCATCCTGCTGCGCACGGTGGTTATTGTTATTGTTCTGGCGTGACATCTCGTTGAAGAGGGCTACAATATCCTGGCCGCGCTCATCTATTGCCTTATAGATGCTCGTGGTGTTCTGCTGCCTAACAAGGCTTACGAGTGCCACCATCTTGTCCGATATAAAGTCGTTCTGCATCGGCGGTAGTCCCTTCATCTGAAGGTACTGCACCGTTGACATGCGTCTGCCGTTGTAGATGAACTCGTCGTCAAGCTGCCGGCCCATCACGTAGTCATTGGCACGGTGCCAACGCTTGTGTAGGTCGTACATGTTATCGTAATACTCTTGCGCTGCCCTTACAAGTGCACGGGTGCGATTGTTGATCTTGAACTTGCCGCCTTTATTGCCTTTCAGCGTGTCCATTCCCAACTCCTCAGTGCGAGTATCGTCGTTGATAATATCTTTGTTTGGATCGAACATACTTGTGTCTGTGCTATTTTTCCGCAAAAATAACTTGCTTTTTTGAGAAACAATGGATAAAATGCGCATTTTATCGTGTGTTTAACGAAAAAAGCCTGTATCTTTGCCGGCGAATGGTATAAAATAAGGATTTAATAAGTGGATTTTAGTTAATAAGATACTATAAAGTATATTGTCCGTGCATCCTCGTCGTGAGACGCGGATGCCTTTTTTTTATTGCTTCTTACACGAAATGCGCATTTTTGCACGTGTTTACCAGATAAATAGTTTATCTTTGCACTAGAGTAATCTTTTTTTTACTAAGCAAAACAGGTTATTAGGTTTTACTATTGAAACACACTCTAACCAGTACCCCAAGCTGGTATTTAACTCTAAGATGAAAAAATGAAATATTTATTATTTGTTAAAGTTATTTTGACAGAGGTCAGAAACAGAAAAGAGAATATTGTTTAGGTTGCATCTGCGCTGTGAAGCGTAGATGTTTTTCTTGTGATGTCGGTTACATTTTGTAACCATCTTATTGACGGCAATAACATGGTCATCATCTTATTGACGGCAATAACATGGTCATGTTGCCGGCCTCAGCAAAACGATACACATTCGGAATTCCCGAATTTCTTTCCAGCCTGGAGAGTTTTGGAAAGAATTGGAATACTTAAACCTGTTTCTTAACCGTCGTGCGGAAATATCTGCCTGATAGTGCATTTCATTATGCAATTAAAGTGATACTTTAATATTTTCGGTCTCGCCTCCCCTGGCACTTTTACAACAGAAAACATAAAAAAACTTGAAGAAACTGCAAGAATCTAAAAGTTTTTTCATACCTTTGCAGAACGAACCAATTTAATAGATTATAATTGACAACTAAAAATCCCCGCTGTCGTGATGACACCGGGGATAATTTATTGATTATAACCAATCAAAATGAAAAACACTACTCTTCTTTCTTGCCGTCCTTGGCATTGCCGCGCTTCAGGGCTTCATTGCGGAGCTGCCTTATATCGTTCATCAGATCAATGCGCTCCTCCGGCGTTGCATCCTTCAGATCCCGCTTGTCCTCGGAGATAAGCTTCTGTAGGTCCTTCAGGCGTTCATACTCGTCAATCTCTGCCTTGTGAAGACTTGTATATTCCTTCTCCTGGTCTATAGTTCCTTCGTCCTCGATCTCCTTGAGCTGGTCCATTACTGGCTTGAGATCTGCAATAGCCTCCTTCAGCATCTCGTCGTCAATAAGGTCGTTTGACGTGCATAGTGCCGTGTAGATCACGTTCTTCGCTGCACTCTCCTTGCCAAGCAGATTTTCCTTCGCCTTCTTCAGGAGATCCTCCGGCGTGTTGTTCTTGGATAGCTCGTCCTTCATGTTCTTGATGATCATGCGGCCGATGGCCTCCTTAATCTTCACGTCGGCTTCTTTGTTGTATGCGTCAGTCAGTTCTGCCGTCGTCCTGAGCTGGTCGAGCTTCATCTTGGTCACGCCCTTCAGCTTGCTCTTCTCCTCGTCGGTGAGGTTGTCAAAGGCGAACTCCTTGTATATCTGCATCTCATTCTTGGCCGTCAACAGCTTCATGCCAGGCAATAGTGCCAGGTACTCGTTATCAGTATATTTGGATGCCTTCATGATATTGCTGACGTAGGTGTCAAGCGGATAGTCCTTATACAGCTCCTCTGCCACTGCACGTCGGTTGGTGTCAGGCGTGTTGAGTACAAGCATAAGGTTGATCATGAAGTCTGAGTCCTGATTACCGGTGAAGCCGTCCTTAATAAGACCTTTCACTCCCAATAACGTATTGATATGAGTACGTGCATCGAAGCCTGTTAGAGATTTCAGACCACGGTATAGAACCTGCGTTGATATGCCTGTATAGTCATCGTTCTGGATACATCTTTCTATGTCCTTTTGCATGTCCTCAAGCTCATCGAAGAGTAGCAGAGGATTGTTCAAGTTGCGATTTACCAGTGAGCTGAGAACATTCATGCCTGTAAGGCCTCTGCCTGGATAGCTGATTAGCTCTGCCGCCTTGTCGTAGTAGTCGCCTGCAATTTCCCTGAAATCCTTATCCTCTCCTGTTGCCTGACGCAGTTCCTCCTCCCTGTCCTTCTTCTTGTTGGATGAGTACCACCAGAATCCGAGTAATCCCTTGCTGCCGAGATCCCACAGCCAGTTCATCAGATAGCCATAATGGAAGGCATTAAGAGCATGGTTCGCTGCCTGGTTGAGTAGGTATTCTCTGGCTTTGAACATAGCCTCATCACGATCCATGTTAGGATCCTCTGCCATATAGCGGCGTGCATACTCGTTCTGAAGCTTCTTGAAGTTCGTGGCTATTCTATAAACAGTCTGTGATGATGATACCGCCTTACGCGCATAGCCGATACTTGCGTTCTGATACACGCTGAAAGCACGGTTTATCATCGAGCGGCTCATCTGCATAGATGACATGAATGCAGCGTGGTTACTCTGCTGCGTAGCGTTGTAGTAGATATCTGCATCCATTATAGCCTTGCGCCTTGCCTCCTCAAGTGCCTCTGCCTTCTGCTCAGGTGTCAATGAGGTGTCTTTCTCTATGGCTTCAGATAGTTTGCCATACCTGTAGTCGAATATGCTCTTTATACCGATAGAACAGGTGACGGCATCAATCATCTGGTTGGTAGCCATACCGTAGTCAAGGAATTTATCTACCATCTCACCTACCTTGATCTTGAACTTATGATCCATGATGTTCAGTTCTACCGTGCCGTTGAGCTTCTGATCCATATACTCCAGGCCTACGGTGCCTTTCAATACACGGTTACGGAATGACGGTACGTTCTTCATGCACCACATCACGTTTTCACTCATAAGGCTCTTCATCTTACCCTTGTCGGCAAGCTTGAAGCCGGCCTTGCCGCTTATGCCGAATGTAGCCATGTTGGCGAGTACGGCCGGAGCGTTCCTCACGTACTGCATACCAATGTTGGCCGTCAGGGCTGCCCAGAACTTAGGATCGTAGCTGTAACCGTAGAATGCCGGTACTGAGAGTATCTGCTTCAGGGCTGTAGAGTGGCGGAATGCGATGTTACCGCCTACGAGTCCCTTAGTCAGCCATCCCACTACCTCATCCATGTGCTCTGCCTTGTTAGGCTTGTATGCGTGCGCTGCTATTGCCGATGCGTCATACAGTTGGTTGTACCTTCCTGCTGAGTTTGCGTTTAACTGTTTGCGTATGTATTTGTTTGACAATACATAGTCGAGATCCCTTCTCACACGGGCAAAAGCGTGCCATTCCTCCATGTTGTTGATGTGATCCGCTATTACGGCGAAAGCATTCTGCGTGATATCCACCGGAGAGAGATTGAACTTACGCTCAATGAGTGCGCCTGCCTTCTCCTCCAGCGTTTGCTTCCTTCCGCTGTCATCGCTCAGGTTACTTTCACGCTTCACCTCCGTCTCAAGGATCTTCAACGGCACGTAGTTCTCTATGTTTGCCATAGAAGTATTGTAAAGCTCCACATACAGGTCGTTGTACTTGGCACGGCGGTCCTTCAGGAACTCTTCCTGGATCCAGTCGGCAAACTGCATGTCCTCCGGTGATAGGAATTCCCTTATCTGAGCTATAGACTCGTCGGTAAAGCCCTGGTTCTGGAGCTTCATCTTACCGTCCGGCATCTTCCATACCATGTAGATATACATAGCCTGGCCCTTGGATAGCGGCTGCTCCTCCTCTATCTCCATGCCGTCGGAATCCCTGTAGGTGAATACGCCTGAGTGGTAATCCACCTCTGCGGTTTTCTCGGATGCCTCCAAGAATGAGCATCCGTATATCTCCTGTGCCTTGGCATCAAGTTTATCTACAGCATCACGCAATCCTCGCTGATGATTGTTCTCAGCCTCCATCACGCCGTTCTTGCCCTTGATGAAGTAGTTATAGAAGAATCCGTCCTCACCAAGGCTGTTCTCGTTGATACGCTTAGCCAGATACTCGAATGAGTGAAGCTGTGAAGAGAAGAATTTCTTGAGCTTCTTTTCCTCCTGCTGGTCCTTCTGCTTCTGCTGGTCGGTCGGTATCTGCTTGTCGCCTGCAATATCAGTTATCACGCCGTGAAGAACTTCATACTTGTGGTTGTTCTCCGCTTCTATCTTGTTCTGAAGCGATGACTTGCCTTCCTCGATAAGCTCCTTGACAACATCAATAAGGTTGCCGTTCCGGCCGATCAGCTCGTCTGTGGCCTGGTTGATAGCCTGCTTCATTCCCTGGACCTGCTGCTCAAGCTGCTCCATCCTCTGACGTGGGATATAACGCTGTGGATGACGTGCCGCTGCCTGGTACCTTGAAAGCGAGTCCTCCAGCTCTGCAAGCTTACGCTTCATATCCTCTATCTCACGGCGTTTGCCGTCGGCCTGCTGCTTCAGCTGTAGTATCTGTAGGGCTGTCAGCTTCTCGGAGTCGCTTGGTGTCCATGTGCCTCGGCCGGCTACATGCTCGTCCATCTTCTCCATGAGCTTGGCAATCTCCTCTGCTACGTCTGCATCGGATGCAAGTGCCTTCGCACTCTCTGCCTCCTGCTTCCTTACCTTCAGATCTGCAAGCTCAGCCTTGTTAGCCTCAACCTGTGCCTCGTTCTCCTTGATCTTAGCCTCAGCCTCAGCTATCTCAGCGTCTATCATGTCCTGGGTACGTTCTGCCGTAGGCTCTTCCTTCTGTAGCCTCTCAATAGTCCTTCTCAGACGCATATTCTCGCCTGGAAGGAACCAGTTTTGACGACGGAGCTGTGTCATGTCCTCCTCGTAGCCTGTTGACTTCAGATCTACTATACGGCCCTGGATCATGCCCAGGATGCGCCTTACAGAGTCGCTGACGTTCTTGGCAATAGCCATGCCCTTGCCGTTCTGGTCACGTGTCTTCAGCTTCATCAGATCCTCAAGCTGACGCTGCTGGCTCTTGTCCGTGAGGCGGTCTATCTCCGTGCGGATAGATGTCACAGTCTGCTCGATGTTGTCTGCGTCGGCATTCTGCACGTCCTTCAACAGACGTGAGAGTGTTGACTTGTTGAAGACGGTAAGGTGCTGATCGTTCATGAGGTAGTTGATCTCATCGACGATCTTCTTGCGTAATGCCTTCTGTGCGTCGTTTATCTCCTTCTGCTGACGCTTCCTGTCGCGCTCATAGGCCTGGCGGGCACGTTCTTCCCTTGAGAAGGAAAACTTCTGCTGGTCTTCTGCCGCCGTCTTCAGGGCCTCAGCCTTGCGAAGAACCTCCTCGAAGGAGTCACCTGGCTTGATCTGGTTGTCAGATATGGTCTGCTCAATCTTCACGAGCTCGTCTGCATCACGCACGGCCTTAGCCTTGCGGAGTACATCTTCGTAGGTGTCGCCTTCACGTACCACGTTTCTCCTCTGTGCAATGTCACGGTCCGTCTCGGCCTGCATCTGTGCCTTGCTCTTACCTTCAGGTACGCGGAAGGAGAATTTAGTGTTATCGACTATCTGAGCATCATTCTCATTAAAGATGACGTAGTTGTATGTGCCCTCTTTGTTGCCGCCTGCCTTGAAGTTTGTTGGAATTTTAATACCTGCGAAGCCTGCCTTTAATAGGAACTCACTTGCAGCTTTAGGCGAGCCTAAAACTCTTGCCAATTCTCTATCATATACCCATTCGCCTGAGTTTGTGCTGAAGTTAGGCACCAAATTGCCATTATCGTCTCTATAGGCGAGAGAATAATCATCCTTGCCTTCCTTAGCTGCTTGCTCTACGATCTTTCTTACCTGCTCCTCGTTCAAAGGCTTCTCCCAGTCAAGGTAGTTATTGCCGTTATCGGCTGGAATATCCACATGATAGATATGACGCTCTGGAGTTTTCCAGTTAGACTTATCTTTTATGGCTTCTATTGTCTCTTCGTGATCGCGTATGTTATTGGCATTATCTTCTTCCCTTATGAGCTGTTTCAGGAACCTGATAGCCTTGTACTCACCGCCTTCTTGCTCGATATAGTACAATGCCCTTTCTGCCGGATCGTCACTCCAAGGATCTTTATTATTTACTGCTTTACCCTTGTAAAGTGCTAATTTCTCTGCGTAGAGTTTTCCGATGTCTTCAACCTCTGTTACATAAGTGCCCCATCCGTATGACTGGTTGCCCTCACCTGTACCCATAAACTTATGGTCAAACTTGTCAAAGTCCGCGGCACTGCCATGGAATACACGGATAGACGACTTTGGATCGCCCTTGTATGCAAACTCAATGTTGCCCTCCTTGTTCTTCTTCGGAGATATAGAGAACTTGATATTTGGCCCAGGTTTGATGCCTTCATCAAAATATCTGTCTATGTCGGCAAATATACGTGCTGGTTTTGCCCCGCTATATTCCACATCATGCTCTGTGTCCCATCCGTTGCCGAAGTCAATAATCACATCACCGTCATTGCGTGCAATTACCCTTCTGAGAATGTCCTTCTGCTTGTCTGTCGGCTTCATAAACAGATTGATGTTGCCGTATTTTCCATCAATATGGATAGCACCACGCTCGATAAAGTCTGGCATGGAGGTTTTCAAGCCTGTCTCTATTTCCTCGCCGTTCTCGTCGTACTCGTATGCTATTTTGCTAATTTCTCTGTGATCTGTGTGCCTCTGGCCGCTTGCTGTACGTTCATCAGCACCTTCATGTCTGCCGCTAAAGTCAAGCATAGAGCCATCGGGAAGAACATAACCAGCTTCTCGTATATCGTTTGTAACACCAAAATGCTTCTTGGCTGCATCAAACATGGTTTTGCTTTCCTCTGCCTCGCGCTTTTGCTCACGTTCCTTTTCTTTGGCTAAGAAAGAGAAACGTATATCAGCGTTGTTGCGGTCAAAGTTGCCGTTGTTCTCGGTTGCGGACTTGATTTGGTTAGGATCGAATACTACATAAGTAGTGGCTGGTTTAGCTTCATGATTATCAATGTGTGAATCTCTCACATTCTTAATTATCACACCATCATTTCCATTTTGTCTCGCCTTGGTTACATACTCGCCAATTCGCTTAACACCACTTCCTACCTGAACACTTTCAATCGTTGTGCCTTCGCCTTGTTTTTGAGCAAAGTCTTTTGCTTCTTGAAGATTTAAGAATGTATTGACAGTCTTGCCCTCGGCATCTTTCACCTCATAAGTGAATTTCCTTCCGTTCCACCATGAACCGTCAAAGTCAACGACCAATGGGTTCTTTATATTCAGATACACAGAATATGTACCCTTTTGCGTGTTGAAGCCCAGTTCCTCTGCTGTCTCTTCATCTTCATAGCCAGTAGAGTTCTCTTTGTCAGAGCTAAAGAAAATGCCAACTCCTTCTTCCCTGTCAACATCATAGTTCCATTCTCTTCTTTCTTTGAAAGTGTTAAAACCATAGCTACCAGTTCCATGATAAACCACTAATGGCTCACCGTTCTCATCCACAACCTTACTTGCTTCCTCTGGATCATTCTCCCAATCGCCAAACCATTTTTTGAAATTATTGGTGCGAATGTAAAGTTTTTCGCCCAAAAATTTGTTTAATTCAGCAAAATTGCGTATCTTTGCACCAGAAGAAGATTCTTGATTCTTGGGGGTTTCCGCGATTGGTGCGGGGTAATACAAGAAATCAAGAGTCTTTTTCTCGTTTATATAGGTTGCCTTACCATTGCGTAGCCAGTCTTCTAACTTTTCTTTTCCCTTACCGAATACCGATGAAATAACATTGAAATCCACATCTATATTTTTGCCTGTAGTTACAGCCACGAGGAAGTTTCCCCGCTCTGTCTTCAGCTCGGTGAGGATAGAGCGGTTTCCTTCTTTCTTATAGTTGTTGAACACGGCGATTGGATCAGCCACAGCAGAAGGAAGGTTCTTTAGTTCTTCCAACTTGAAGCCGTGCTTCTTCATCTTCTTTATTACCTTATTGCCATACAGCTTCATAGGCTTGTCTTCCACACCTGCATCCTTTAGGATGTCGGAAGGAGAGCCGAGAGATAGCGTGATATTGTCTGCATTGTCTTCGTTGAGCTTCGCAAGTTCGGAGTTGAAGGTTTCATCAGTCTTGGTTATATTGTCAGAGAGTGAGAACATCGGCTGTCCCTGGCTTACGCTCTCCTTCATCTCCGGTGTTACGTCCACGGAGTGCATTACTCTGTCTGCCTCGTTAGGCAAATCAAGCTCTACATCCTGTGTTTTTACGCCCCACTTCTTACCATATTTGTCCATGAACATAGGTAACATGCGGTCGTAAAATCCCTTCATGCCCTCGCCGCCGATCTTTAAGCCTTCACCGCTGATTACATTATAGTCATAGCTTACATAATGCTCGTCCTTATCTATACCCCATTCAAGGTTTTCGGTTGAATTGGCTTCACCTTGCTGCATACGACGAGCCAAGTCTTTACCTGCATTACGTTCTACCTCCTCCCAGGTTCTACCAAGAGGCTCGTAACTACCGTTTTTGAAGTATGCACGAGCATCAATCTCTCCATTAGGAAGAGTTACATAAGATATGTGGTCCACAACACCACTGAGATTATATCTATCAGCCTGCTGCTCACCAGTAGTCCACGCAATTTTGTCATAGCCGTTCTCTGCGGCATAACGAAGCATACGCTTCAATGCAAGTTCGTGCCAGTTCTTCTGGAATGGTGCATCAGGAACGCCATGATCTTTTTTTGCTGCCTCTTGTAGTCTCTTCATTTCTGAATATTCCTCGTCTGACAGTTTTGATTCAACTTGATAACGCTCCACACCAAACTCTTTTGCCTTGGCATCCATCCAGTCGTTATAGGCTTTAACTGCCTTGCTGTCAGCATATCCCTTCTCTCTACCGTCCTGGTGCCTCTTGCTCTGGATCTCGTCAATGACAAGTACCTTCTGCGTTGACTTCTTCTTCTCTGGGTGTTCCTCGTAGTAGCGGTTCAATGCATCCTTTGCCTCCTCAAAGGTATCATAGTGCCCTTTGTCGCGGTTATTGACCATTACGGCAAAGACGCTCTTTCCGTTTACGTCCTTGGCATTGAGGATATACTCCTTTCCCCAACCAATCTTTTCACCTTTAGGATAATAGAGTATGCCACCACGTCCATTGTTCCAAGGCTCTTCAAACTCCTCTACATGCTTTGGCACGTCCTCTGTGACTGTGTGAGTAGAGTCGCCGAACCTTATCCACGCAACAGCCCTTCCACCTCCAGCATCGCCGAAGTGGATTTCGTCGTGTGCGTTGTAAGGCTCGATAGTAGGAACGGTAAGGGCAATCTCGCGCTTGTTCTCCAAGCCTTCGGTGGTGTAGTCAAGGCGTGTGGAGTTGATAGGCTGTTGTTCAAACTCAAGGAAGTACTTGGCTGCATCTGAAATCTCATCGTACATATCCATTACAGGCACTATCTTATTAACTCCATAGTCAATCTCGAATGCTTGTCCGAAGTCGTCACCGTATTCTTCTATCATGTCGCCAAATGCAAGCTGTTCAATGCCGTTATCTTTCAGCATGTCATAGCGGCTTGTCAGTTCGCGGTTACGCTTACGGTCTTCCTCGCTGAGTTTCTTCAAATCATTAGCCCAGCCTTCACCGTATTTCTCGAACATCTCATTATCGAAAGCCTCCATTTCCTCGTCTATGGCTTTCTCTTCCTTGCGGTACTTCTCAAGGGCTTCGCCATATTCCTTCTGGAACTGCTGCATCTTAGGATTGTTGTCAAGGTCATTGACCTCTGCATACTCCACGTCCTCAACCTTGACGGCATTCTCGGCAATGAACTTCTCCACCTCTTCCTTGGTGACTGATTTCTTGCCGTTCAACCAGTCTGTGAGGCCCATCCACTTGTCTTCCTCAGCCTTCAGGCCACCATTCTTCTTGAGCATGGCAATCCATTGATCTCCGGTAGCCTTGTTCTGTTTTATTTCCTCGGTTGCCTTGGCTGCATTAGAGTAGAACGGATCTGAATTCTTAATACTGAGCGAGAACCTTACGTCTTCCTTATTCTCGTTAAATCTCTCGCTTAGCGGAATAAGATTGCCGTTCTCATCGTATGTAGGCTCCAACAGCTTGCGGTTGTTCTCCGTATTCTTGTAGGCATAGCCCTTGCCGTCATCATAGCCCCATTCGTTGATGTCGTTGCCGTCCCACCATACATCGTCAATAGACACTTCCTGCTCAATTATACGTCCTTTCTTCCAGCTCTGCAATTCAGTGTGCCACTGTGCATACTTCTTGCTTGGAGTTATCCAGTCACCATTGCGGAATGTATTTTCTTTGATGTCAGCATCAACGGCACGGTACATCTTTATAGTCTTCTTGCGGCCTCGCATTACTTTCTCCAGTGCCTCCGCACTCTCCAGAAGGGCATCATCGTGTGGACCGTTTCTGCGACGAGCCAGCCTTCCTTGAGCTGTTACTACATCCATGAGCCAGTCCGGTGATATACCTGAACGCATATCACCGAGTGAGAGATCACCATCTAACTCTTCATTTTCGTATGCCTCCTTGCGCTCTTCTCTTGTTGCATAGTAGCCATTTACAGAAGGTGCTGCACCATTAAATGCAAGGCTACCCTGGTAGTCGCTATTATCGCTATAGCCTCTCTTTGCCGCCTCTTCTCTGAGCATAGCGTCAATCTTCTCATCGTCACCAGCTGCAACAGCATCGGCATACTCCTTATCACGTGCTATAGTCTGAGCATCCTTACCCAGAGAGAAACGTATATCCTGGTTATTACGGTCAAAGTTACCGTTGTTCTCGGTTACTGACTTTATCTGCTCCGGAGATGTTGCAAGTACCTCTATGGCATTTCTGTCAAAACGTGAATGAGTAATATCCATTGGGTTCCTCACGTTAAGATAGTAAGCTCCCACATATTGCTCTACGTCTTCATCAGATATGTCTTCAGGATCTTTCGGGAAACCTTTTGTTCCTGCAAGTTGTTGCTTGGCATAGTCGCACGCTTCTTCATAGCTGCTTGTGAAGTATGCGCCCTTGCCCATAGATCCGTCAAGCATCTTGAACTGGTCAATATCCTTTGCCTTGGCCAAACTACCATGGTACATTACCATTGGCTTGCCTTCCTCATCCACAATCTTACTTGCATTCTTAGGATCCTTCTCCCAGTCACCAAACCAGTCCTTGAATTCCTTGCTTTCTGTCTGCTTGTCGCGCTCTGAGAATGAGAAACGCATATTGCCATTATCATCAATGTATGGATATTCTTGTTTCTGTGCCAAGCCTGTCTCATCTACGTATTCGCCGTTTCTGATCAAGCCTTCGATACTTTTGACGATAGCCATAGATGCGTCCTTTGGCGAAATGTTTTCCGGATGATAGATATACTCTACATATCCATTATGCGCTCCTCTGTCCTTATGCTCACCGTCCTTGTATATTACAATGCTGATCTTATCATCCACTGGAGCATTGCCTATACGTTTTCCTGTTGCTGGATGTGTAGAGATACGAACTCTTACAATTTTGCCGTCAACAACAAAGTCACCTTCATAATAGTCTTGGTAATATGACTGACTACTACCTGATTTTTCAAGGTGCAAACTATGCCCAAGCGCACTAACAGCTTGTGCCGCAGTGTCGGTTTTTCTCTTAAATTCACCAGAATTTATGATTTTTTTTGCAGAATTGATTGTTGTTTCAGAATTTTTTTGTAACTTTGCAGCATCTTTTGGAAGCGTAAGTGCGCGATGGCTTAGGTGCTCGCTGCCTTCCAAAGGTAGATTCTTGGAAGATGGGTTGCCTGAAACAGCACCGCCCCTCTCGCCAAGAATTGTTTTTTTATCCACCTCAAGGCCATTTGCAATAGCCTCTTCAATCTGCTCAGTCTTATTTACACCCTTCTCAGGCTCGCCGATCTTTACTCCGAGCTTTTCAAGTTCAGCCCTAACCTTCGGAGTCACTACGTTTTCTGGAATAGACACGTCCTTATCGCCGATGAAATCCTTTATCATCTGCGCTGTCTCTGCATCGGTAAGTGTTCTTCCAATCTTACAGTAGCGTGAAAGATACACCTCTCTGCCAGGATGGCCTTGCTTTACCAGCTCACCTGTCACAGATCCACTCTTCCAAGGAACCATGCCGACTGCATCCTTTGCATACTTAGCCTTATATCCGCTTGTCAACTCAGATACAGGTATCTCACATTCCACAGTCACCAGGTTCGGACGGATCCAGGCACTCTTAAACTGGTCATTCATAGGAGAGTTTGAAGTGTGCCAGTATGGATTGTAGCGTGCTGGAACGCTTGACGCCTTTCTTCCGGTTGCATCCTTGCTTCCCTTGTCAAGAATAAACTGAGGCTTGCCGTTAATCATCTTGATAAGCTCAGGATGCTCGTCTGCTTTCAGGATATCACCTTCTTTCGCGCTCTCAACGAGCTTGCCGTCAATCTTTGCAGCCATAGGAGGATAGAGCTTGCCGTCAATTACCTGCATAGCGCGATAAACGGTCTTTGTCTTTGTCTTGTCGCCGCTATTCAGATCCTCAATAGCCTTCTTGTCGTCTTCTGTCAGTTCCTTGTCACGTGGTTTAATGATAGAGAACTTTGGAAGACTGAATGCCTCATCTCCGGCCTCTGCATTGCCAATCAGATCCTCACGCTGCTGTGCAGCGACGAGCTCATACATGTCTGCCCAGATATCACGCGCACGCTCCAGGGCCACACGGGCACGGCGTTCCGCACTTGTCGGACGTGCCAGGGATTCGAGATATGCAAGCATCTTGTCGATGAAGGCACGCATACGCTGGATGATGGATGCTGAGTCTGCCTTGCTCATCTCTACGCGCTTTACGAGATCTGTAATGAATTTCTCGTCGGTAAGGATATGCTCGCCAACGAAATCACTTGCAACCTCTTCCATCATTCCTTCTCTTGTCGGCATCTTGAGGTTAGCATAATGCTGTGCATACTCCAGATCTTCAGCTGAAGGATTTGCTTGCTTCAGAATACTATCCCTGCGGCTAATTATTTCTGCTATATGGTCGGTATATAGGCTCAGCTTCTCATCCACAAGTCTGTTAAATTTTTCTTTACCCATGGATTCCTGCACGAATGTAAGGAACTTATCCCATACTCCTCTTACATCCCTGCTGCTTGCCTTGATGGCATGTGTCAGCTCGTGGCCTGATATCTTACGGGTAAATCTGTCACCGTTCTTGACTGTTTCCGGTGATAGGAATATAACATCTCCTTGGCTTATGCCGTCGGCACCTACCTCTATTACTCTTGGATCTACTTGGAATATTTTTCCAAGCTGCCTTCCAATAGCGTCAAGCAGATTCTTGGTTTTCTCTTCGAGGGGTAACGACTCAGTATCGAGTATAAGGCCTCCCACTTTTCGTACCCTTTTGTTATGTCTCTGCCTGTCGGCTTCTGTTCTGATTCCTCTGAAGCTGAATGGTGCTTCTGCTGCTGATCCGCTGAATGGATCCTCGGCTGCTGAGTATGTTGGTGCTGTTTCATTCTCTACCTCCTGGTTATGTTCTGCCATCGCACGCTCATACTCCGCTTCTGCTGCCTTGTTGGCATCATATACAGCCTCAGCTTCACGTATTCGTGCATTGTCTATATAATGTATGATATGATCTGCATTCTGTGCCTCAGATAACAGCTCAATGATAAGATCTCTTATGTCACGGCTGCCGTCTGGAGCCTGTTCCTGTAATGACGGTGACAAATTCTCGTATATGCGCTCTGCAAGCGTAGAGATATCGGTTGCACCATTCTCAAGCTTACCCATGAAGTAACTGAGCTTCTTCAGATCCTCTGCCTCCATGCCAAGCTCGCCTTCAAGGCCGAGATGCTTCCTTCCGTATGAGTCGGTCCAATTCTTCAGCACGAGGCCGTTCTTTGGAATGAGATCTGCAACAGCTTCCTTCAGCGTGCGTGGCTCACGGTTGTTCTCCTCAAGGATCTGCATGGCATCAGGATCGTCAGCCATGCGCTTGCGTGCATCGTTGATAGGCTTGTTGAATGCTGCTATGCTGCGCTGTCTCTGCTGCTCACGCTTCAGCTTCTCCGCTTCCTTACGCTCCTCTTCCTTGCGTATTGCCTCCTCACGTGCTTCAATACGACTTATCTGATCCATCCAGAAGGCTTTCTGGTGTTTCAGCTCATCTATACGTGCGTTGCGCTGATCCTGACGGTCCTCCTGGGCAAGCAATGCGTCGATACCGTCAGTAGCTTGTTCCTCGTCTGCTGCTGCCTCATTCTCTTCTATGGCTTGCTGCACCTTGACAAGTTCCTGCTGTGCCGCTGTCTTGCCTTTAGCTCCAAGGTTCTGCAACAGTTCTGCTACGTCGTCCGGATTGCTGTTGGTATAGTCAATAGTATTGTCTTCCCTGCGCTTCAGACGGTTCAACGGGTTCTTGCGACGCTCTTCCTCTGCCTTGCGTGCTGCTTCCTCCGCCTGTCGTCTTGCCTCTGCCTCCGCCTGGGCTTTCTGCTGTGCCTCGGCCTGTTTGCGGGTTGCTTCACGTGCTTCCGCCTCTGCCTGGAGTACCATCCCATAGCCTTCTTCTTTCGCGTCTGTAGCCATTTTCTCTGCGTCGGCACGTTTTATGGCAATTACCTCACCTGTCTCTGACTGGAAATTGATGCTGCCGTCGGGATTTACGCTTACAACGGTAGCTTCAACGATGTTCTCTCCATCCTTCAGAGCTACTTTCTTTCCGATCTCGAAGTTTGTAGGTGATACTGCATTATCGAAATATGCGTCTATCTCCTGCTGTATGCGCTTGCGCTCGGCAAAGATCATGTCCTTTACCTTCTGTGTAGGGAATACACGCTTAATCTGCTTCACATGCACCTGGTGTGGCTCACCAACAGGGTTGTCGTTTGCGTCGAGGTCATGGATCATGACCGTTCCGCCCATGTTATCCAGGTCGCCTTTTACGAGCTTCGCCTTCTTGCCGCTGTTGTCAAGCACGACAATAGTCACATCCTCGCCGTTCTCCTGGGCCTGTGCCTCAACCTTGGCCTGATACTCACGGATCCGGTTGCTCTTTATCTCCTCCATGGCATTGTTAATGCCATCCATAGATGCGTCAGCGTCAACATACTGGCGTAGTGCGTCTGCCTGCTCCTCCGGCATAGGTGTGCTATCAATCAGAGCATGTGCCTCTGCATGCTTACCCTGCTTTGTCAGGCTCAGTATGTTCTCTATAACAGGATTGGTGTTCTTCACCACATTGTTTACACGCCTTACTGCAAGCTCATGGTTGTCCTTGATTGCCTTGACTGTCGTGAGATCGTTTGCTGACACTGCATTGTAGCCGCTTGAGTATGCCTTGCCGTGGGATGTGTTCTCGTTAATAGCATTCTGAGGTGCTGCTGCCGGAACTGCTTCTGGTTGCACTTCTGGTTGCTGTACTGGTTGCACTTCTGGCTGCTGCACCTGTGCCTCCGTTGTAGGTCCGTTGTAAGTCCGTTCTTCCTCCGTTCCAGGCCCGTTCTCTGCAATCGGTGTTTCGGGTGCCTTGAATGCTGGTATGATGGAGTCTGGAGCACCGCCTTCTCCCATCTGATAGAGACCTTCCGTGTCGGGCTGTGCCTTTTTCGCATCCATGCCTTCAACGGTCTTCTTTGCCCAGTCATAATAGTCGCGTATGAGCTTGTCCTGCTCAGCGGTGCGGATGATGCCGTCAGGACCAGTCACGAGGTCAACGCTTGTAAGGCCGCTGTTTAGCAGCTTGTCGCGCACCTCGTCCATGCTCATACCCGGATAGCCCTCTATTGCCTGTTGCAACGTGCCTAACGGCATGTTGTTCTTCAGCTCATATACTTGTTCTATGGATAGTTTGCTGCCATCATCGAGAGGTATGCCTACATCTTCCCTCCACTCGTTTATGGAGTTGAGCTGCTGCTGGTACAGATCACGGCTTGCACGCTCGTTTGCCTCTTCCTCTGTGCCGAAGTGGTCGGTACGTACCGGCACACCGTTCTTGGTGTACTGCACGCTCGCCGTGCCGTCACCATGTTTCAATACCTTTATCTTGTCTGCACCGTCATAGCCGAGTGTTGCCTTGTTAAGATCTGCCTCAAGCTCTGTTATCTCCATATCGGTAAGCTCACCCTTCCTGAAACGGTCGAAATATTCCTTCATTCGCGCTTTCTGCTGAGCCTCCGTAGGTGCGTTTCCATCTGCGTCCGGCTCCATAGCATAGCGCATGGCTCCTGCTGCCACGGCATACTCACCGGTCTTGCCGAGTGCCGAGGTCTTACCGTAGATGTTACGCATGCGGAGCTTGTTCTGTGCCTCCAGGCCAAGATCTGCATCATACAATGGCACGCGCTCGTTGAGCATGCCGGCTGCATCGCGGTATTCCACATATTTCTCGCCGTCTGCTCCTGTGACGGTTGTCGTCGTAACGCTTGGGTTAGCATGATATTTTGCACCCATGATTGCACACAGCTTCGCCTTGTCGGCTGCTGTCAGCTCTCGGTCGTGCATTATCTTATCCCAGTTCTGCTGCATTACACTGCGCTGCTCCTCACGCAACAGATCGTCCACGCTTCTTGAACGTGTCTTGCCGTCGATCCTGCCTGCCTGGAATGGAAGAGACGGCATGTCGGATGCCTTTGGCACACCACTCATGAGTGCATCACGGAGGTTGTCTGTGCCTGTTATCTGCATCAGACGGCCCTGGCCTTCCTCGCTTATACCTGAGCCGAATGACTTGCCGATTATCTGTTGTGACTCAGATAATGGAGAGAAGAATGAGCGTATTCTGTTGGAAATATCCGTGCGGCCTTCCCTTGTAATTACATTGAGATTATGAGGGCTTGTACCACGCATCATCAGATCAAGCAGAGTGTTGTCTGCCCATTGCTGCATGAATGACTTGCGCTTGCTGTTGCCTTCTGCGTCAACCTCCATAAGCTCGTCCTCGCCTCCCATCATCTTGGATATCTCATTGATGGCGTTGCTGCTAAGAGTGAGTGACAATCCGTTAGCCGGTATGCCCAGGAAGTTACTTATTATTTTTGTTGCGCCTGTCAGCTCGGATGTTGCTCCTGCATATCCTCCAGAGACGGCACCGAATATAGCACCCTTGCCGGCACCTTCAACACCTTTAAGTGCTATCTTACCTGCATTGAAGTCATCATCACGCAACTGACGCGCTGCCTCTGACATACTTTCGAGCGTCGCAAAGTTTGCGGATCCTGACACGGATGACTGCACGATCCTTTCTGCCACACGCTGACCGAACTTGCTTGCAAGCTCTGAGGTTAGTATGCGCTGTGCCTGCATCCTGGTAAATCCCTTGGCCATGATATTCTGTATAGCCTTGCCGCATACCTTCTTCGTGACGGCCGATGCTGCGCCGCCTGATACCACAAACTCCGGTGCACTTGACAATAGTCCTACGGCTTCACGCGCAATCTGCGTGCCTGTAGAGGCATCATACTTAGATAATGCCATCTGCTTATATGCGTTCTGCTTGGCACTCTTTGTCAACCAGTCGCTCAGCATGCCGGTGATACTGTTGGAGAAACCGGAAAGGATATACTCTGCATCGTCCTTCGGCATGTACTGGTCGGTCATGAACTTGTCAAGTGCACGTGCCGCATTCTCCTTCAGATGTGGAGCAACGTATGTATTGAAGTATTCCTTTGGATTAATGCCGTATTTGCTTGCCTGTCTGTAAACTTCCTTGAATGTTTCCTGTAGCCCGTCCTTGTCAATAGCATTGATGAGCTGTGCCTGGAGCTTGTCTGGATCTATCTCCTGCTGGTATGCTCTTTCTCCAGCCAGCTCATTGGTCAACATTTGCAGATCTGATTGTGCTCCGGCATATCTTAGCGGCTCTATATGTCTGGATCTTGCAGCCTTGGCCTTGGTGAGTGCATCACTAAATACCTTGTCGATGATCTTCCTGCCCTTGGTCACGGCTGCCTCTGCCGTTGGTATGAGAACATTGTCTATGCCTTCACTCAACAAACCTGAGTCCTGCAAGGCATCCATGTCATAGCCCTGGCGTGCAAGCTCCTGCTTTGTAGCTTTCATGGCATCTGCAAGTGCTGTCTCACTCTTTGCACCAACTGCATTCTTAATGGCTTGTGATACCATTTCCTTGTACTTCTGACGGTCATCGCCTATGCTTCTCGAAAGCTGTGGTGCCTCAATGTCAGGGAAGGCCGGCTGATTCATGGCGGTCGTCTGCTGCTCTGTTGCACGCTGCTGTCGCATGAATGGAGTATTTTTCTGCTGCATGCGGAACTCTTCTGCGTTCTCCTGGTTCTGCTCTGCCACATTAAACTTCTGCAATGGTAAGCCATTCTCCGGTTTAGCAATAGATGCTGGTGGCTCCGGTGCCTGTATTGCTGTTGCAATCATGCCTTGTGGCTTGGATGTCTGCTGCTTAGGCATGACAAAGGAAATAAATTGATCCTCTGTACCAAGGTCTTCATAACCGTCGTTTTTAAGCACACCGTATAGCTTCTTTACGTTAGCTGAGTCATTGACAAAATTACGGAACTTCTCTTCTGTGCCTAAATCTTCATAACCGTCGTTTTTAAGCACATTATACAGCTTGTTTATGTTGTCTTGCATAGTTATGTTTGTGTTGTAGTGTTATAGATGATTGGCTGAATAGCTTTAGTACAAACCGAGTTTCTTCTTGCCTTTGTTGTTCGTTTGCTGCTTCTTTTCTGCTGTCTTTTTCTTTGCAGCTTCTTTAGCTGCTTTTTCTTGAGCCGCCTTCTTTTCCGCACGCTTCGTAGCATCTTCTTTACGCTTCTCAATAGACTCATCGGCGGTGCCCTTCGGTACATACGATTTCGTTGTCTCTATTGTCTTTGTGCGGCCGCGAGCGTCTGTTTCTTTCTTGGTAGTGACCTCATCTTTCTCTTGCTTCTGCACCTGAGTTGCATGATTGTCATGGGCACGTAAAGAACTGGCTGCGGCATTTGTCTTAGAGGCTTCCGCTGCCATACGCCTGCTTTCTGCATTATATTGTATAAACCTTGTTTCTTCTTCAAGCTTTCTCTGTGCTGCACCATTCTTGTCAATCTGAGACTTGTAATAGTCAACCATCGCCTGATTCTTGTCTGCTGTAGCTGCTGCAAGCTTATCCTTCAAGTCAAGGGCCTCTTGCTGTAAGCGGATCTTTTCCTTATTGTAGTATTCCTTTGCGTCAAGCTGTCGTCTCTTGAACTCGTCGGCTCTCTTTGCCTGGAGTGCATCAAGATAACGCTTGCCGGCTGCCTGTCGGAGTGTCCTTACACGGTCAACCTGCTCCTGCTGACGCTTGGTAAGGGCTTCACCGCTTTCAAGCGGAATGTTTGGTGCACCTCGCATAGTGCCCCATAGGTTAGCGAGACTGGTGAAAGCATCGCCAATCTTCTCCCATTTATGCTGAAGCGCGAGCTTCCTGTCCTCTTCTTCCTGCTGCTTGATTGACTTGGAAAAATCCTTGTCACCATATCGTGCATATACATCCCACGGATTCAGCTCTTCTCCGCCGGTGTCCTTCTGGAATGCATCGTAATACCTTATTGCATCATGTATAGGGATATTTGCTTCTGCTGCATTGGCAAAGAAGTCACCATTGTTGGCACCCCAATTCACACCTCCATATTTCTGCCAGAAAGAATTTTCCTGTGCTTGCTGCTCTGATGCCGCTTGCTCATACGCTTGTTGTGCCTGCTCTTGCGCCGTCGGCTGTGGCTGTTGTTGAGCCACTTCTGCCTGCCTACGTGCTGCTTCTTGCTGTTGCATTGCTGCTACCATAGCTGCACGATCCTGTTGCGCTTGCTCTTTAGGTGTAGGCTGTCCCGTAGGCATCTGCATCTGCGGAGCCTGTACGGCTGGCTGTTGCGGGACTGCCGGCTGTGGAACTGCGTCCGGCTGTACTCCCGACTGCTCCTGTAGCCATGCTGCGGTAGCTACATCATTTCTCGATTGACCTATCTGTTCCTGTGGAGTTGGAGCTGCGGGGGCTGCTGCCGCCTGCTGCCTTGGCATAATGTTTGGTTCTGTTTTTGTAAATACCATGACTGCTGATGTTTATTGTCTAAATGGAAATACCCTTGGCCGAGCTTGCCACCTGTGAAGCTGCCTGTGAGATCGCCTGAGCCTGGGCTGTCCTGGCTGCTGCAATATCCTTACGTGTGGAGTTGAGATAGTTCTGCCACTGCTGCTGCTCCTGCTGCCCCGTAGCCCATGCACTATCCTTGCGTGCCTGACGCTGCACGGCCTGCTGCTGGCCCATCTGTCCTAACTGCTGAGCTGCCTGCTGCTTGGCGAGTGCTGCTGCCTCCGGTGTGGATCCTACCACGTTGTTGTTTGCTGCCTGGATGCTCTCTGCCATGATCTCACGCATATTCGCCTTGGCTGCCATATCCTCGGCCGTCTCGCCTGCATACATGGCTGCATCACGGTGAGCACGGCTCTCTGCCTTCTGAGATTTGATTTCCTGCATCTGTTCCTGCAAGTCCTTGATGTTCTGCTGCTGTAGCTTGGCTCCAGCAATTCCTGCACCGATTGCGGCGGTGCCGCCTATCATTGATCCTATTGGTACCATACTTTTTTATGTTTTTCGGCAAAAATACAGTCTTTTTTCGGAAAACATGTGATAAAATGCGCATTTTGTCGCGGGTTTGTGAATGGAACATTGTATCTTTGCCCCAAACAATAACACACAAACACATTTCACATGGAAAAAACAACAAAGAAAAAGTCTTCCGGTGAGAATAAGCGCGGCCGGAAGAAGGGATGTGCGAAGACTGGCGGCCGTGTCGCCGGCACTCCTAACAAAATGACTACTAACCTGCGCTCTGTCCTGGGTGAACAGCTTGCACCGCATCTTGCAGACATCGGAATGCTCATTGCACGCATTGAGGATGCAAAGGAACGTGTCTCGGCTATTGTGTCACTGCTTCCGTTCTTTGCACCTAAGATGCAGAGTATTGACATGAATGCCAAACAGGAGCACGATGTTAGAGTGGAACAGAGCCTTATCGAACTTGATGAGCAATTCTCTGAGAAAAAGGCTGAACTTCAGCAACGTAAGGTTAAACTCGTGAACTTCGATTGATTTTCTACTTTTTTCTACTTTAGAAAAACAATGGCAAATAAAGCCCTCCATGTCTCACGACACAGAGGGAACAAAATTGAAAAACATTCTTACACTTATTTCCAAAAAGTTATCATCTCTTAATTAATACTTTTAACAATATTATTATGCCGGTTAAAATAAATATCCACGTAATTATATCCGATATCCAGTGCATTAGTGAGTATTTCTTTTCAACCTCCTTTATCACCTCAACGGGATAAGGTATTGAGTCTGTCTGGATAAACGTGTCTATCTTGGAACGGTACGCATACTTGTATATCGTCTGGATCCTGTCCTTGAATACAGTGTCACCTTTAATATACTGGTTCACATACACGTCGTTGTATATTGAATCGCGTATCGTATCAACGCTGTGGGTGTAGCGGTCAACAACCTTCTCCACCTCTACGTACTTGGTCGTAGTACATGATCCTGCTATGCCGACAATCAAGCTTGCGGCAATTATTATCAGGATGGCCCACCAGCCTGAAACAGGCTTCTCGTCTTCATCAAAATTCTCTCTTTCCATAATATACCTCCTATATTTCAAAGTATCTGTTTGCCTCCCATTGACGGCGTTTAGCCAGTCCTGCAAGCACCTTGCCGCCTGCCTTGTTCCATCTGAGCATCTGATATCGGATGATACGCTCGTACATCTCTTCTCGTGAATACTGTCTGTCAACCTTTACGGCAAGTGTTTTACATACAGCATCAAAGTCCTGTTTCAGTATAGGGGAATTAACGCCGGCACGGATCTTCTTCAACAGCGTTGAGCTTCCCAGGTTGCCGGTGCCAAGGTTATATGCAAAGTCCACGAGTGCATCAAACTGCCCCTGTGTCTTGCATACGTTTAGGTTATTCACGTATCTCTCGAACACCTCCAGGTCCTTGCGAAGCCTGTTCTCTGCATCCTGGTATGTTATGCTAAGGCCGGAATATACTCCCTTTGTGGATCCATAGCCGATAGTCCATACTCCTGCCGGACATTTGTATGCCTTCAGGCGGCATCCTTCAAAGCCCTTCAGTGCGTTTATCAACTTGTCGCTTGCTTTCATTCTGTGTCTGTGTTGTAGGTTTTAGTGTTGTCCTTCTTGAAAATATCTGCCACGGGATCTATGCCCAGTAGCGTCACGCAACAGGCGGAGAGGAACTCTGTTACGTCTGGCATCTGCAAGCCCTTGAAACAGCAATAGGCATAGCATAGGAAAATTACAATCAATCCTCCCAGTCCGGCCGCTCTCTTTGTCGAGAGGTCGCCGTGTGCCGATAGCATGTTCTTCAGGCTTTTCCTCATCATTTCTTGTTTTCCTTGATGTCGTTTAGATGCTGTACTCCTGCCTGGATCTGGTAGAGCATCTCCTTCATCTGCTCAATATCCTGGTCTGTCTTCAGGATTTGGGCATGGTCGCTGCTTACCTTCACCTCAAGGATTGCTATCCTGGAGTTGAGCTGGATCCACGCGCCAACGAATGCGCTCACTATTGTAATGAACGCTCCGATGAATATGTTACGTACTGATTTTTCCATTGCGTGTAAGGTTTATATCACTGCTAATTCGATTATTTTCTGCAAAGAAAAGCATTATTTTTGGAAAACATGTGATAAAATGCGCATTTTATCGCTGTTTTTTCTCGTTTACCTATTACTTTTGCTGCATGAAACAGAAATTTGATATTAAAAGGTCTTCCATAATGGATATGGTGTCTGCCATCACGGCCACCATAGCGAAGAATAACGGCATAAGCCCTGACGTTCTCTGGGCATCTGAGGATGATTACGCACAGTTAGATGTATTCTACCATGAGGCAATAGTGATCCTGGAGGCAAAGCTTGCCAAGCAAGTATCACCGTCGGCAAAGTTCATTTACCTGACTGAAGGCACAGACTACAGCCTTGTCGTTGATCTCACGCCGAGGTGGAATTCCAAACTGCGGCCGCTGGTCATCAACCGGCTCCAGGAATATCTCGTGCACAGCATACTCAACGCATGGCTTGCCGGCTTCCCAGGCGAGATGACTTCACTCAATTACGCTGAGCTCGCTGCATCTGACATCTCCGTCATCATAGATCTCCTGCTGCGTGTGTCATTCTCCCAGGAAGGTGAGGAGCAGAAACAGGATAGCATCTCCTTTGAGGGCGACGACGAGTATGCCGGTGATCCGTCAGATATGATGAGAAGGCATGAAGACTTGTCGTGCGTTCATACAGACGCATATAAACTACACAAACGATATGAACACAAATAACATAGCATTAAGTTTCTCGTTGGAACAGGTATGCAATGATCTGCTTTCCAACTGCAACCTTATCAGCAAGAATATGGTTGACGAGGCGGTAGCTGATATCCGCGCCGATATCCAGTCACCTGACTCCCAGGAAACACGTAGCCTCATCTGCCGCGCAATAACTGAGGCTTGGGGTAAGGTAAAATACCAGGCACAGCGGTATCTCACCTCCGGTCGCGCCGTTGACGACAACAGCCTGGAGCGTATCGCCTCCTACGGCGACGTGCCTATCTTCTGGTCACGTATTGACAGTGACTTCAGTAAGCTCGTCGGCTTTAATGACTTCTCACAGAGTGATATCCTCAACGTGGAGCATATCAAACCTACGGTGCGTATCAGCGGCGAGACGGATCAGGATATCGTCGTTGCAATAGCTGACGGCATATCATTTGACGTGTATGACCATCACGGCAATGCCCTTGTCCTGGATGCAAAGAGTGATAAGGACACGGTGAACTTCTACGCCAATGCCTACAGCCTTGACAGAACGCGCTATAACGTGTGGCGTTTCTCTGACTGCGATGCCGTCAGCATTACTTTTGACGACAGTGCCTTTCCTATGCAATATGAGAAGCTCAACCTCTTGCTTCACATTGATAACTTCAACCTCGGCGTGACGGATGCGCTCAAGTCATCCATCCACAAGTTCCTTGTCGATTACGTCACAGCACGCTTCCTAAAGGACCTGGCACCCGAAAAGGCTGCGGAGTATGTTGACTCCGCTACGGCCGATCAGGAAAGCATCCGCATGTGCCTTAATGCACGTGCCCGCATCTACACACGACGCGCCTCCTGGTTGTAATTACCTTGTATTTTACCTAATTTACGTTGACATATTAAAATCCCCGACTGTAGAGATACAGCCGGGGATTGCCATTTACTCAAAATCATTATCTAACAAACCTCTCAACAATATCAAGTATAACTCCGTGATACAGGTCGTTGCGCTTCAGGTTCTCGAACTGTACTGCCAGGCGGAAGTATTTGTATATCCTTCCTGGTAGCCTGCCCATCTGCCTTGCGTTGCTCTTGCCTACATAGTGCCAGGTGCGGTTGTCATCACTGCCCCACAGCATAAGCATAGGTCGAGCCTCAGCAATATCATAGTCCTGGATAAACTCACGGATAGCGTTGCGGTAGCCTTCAGACTTCAGCGTGCGTGACACTATCAGTCCTGAGTAGTTCCCTTCATCCTTGTTGTCGTATGGCTCTGACAGGCATATCAGAGTGCCGTCCGTCTTGTGTATGTACGGGTACGGATATGAGTTGTAAACTCCCTTCACCACGTTACCGAGTGACTTGAACGCCCAGGCGTTGTCGTTTGCCGAGAATGTAAGCACGTCACCGGTATATGCGCCGTCTTCCATGAGGAAATACAACAGTCTCTTGTTCACAAAGTCATATATGGCATCAGAGCTCTGCACTGCTGTTATCAGGTCGCCTACAGCCTTTGTCTGCGGGAGATTGACAAGCATGGTGCTCAGATCTCTCAGCGGGCCGCTCAGCTGTGTTGACAGGTCGTTTACGTCCGACTCTATCAGCTGGCTTATCGCACGCTTCGTAATAAATGCTACCGACTGATCAAGCTGCAACAGCGCGTTTGTGTTTGTTATCACCTCACGACTGATAGGCTGTATGCCGCTGTATGAGCCTGTAGAGCTTACCTCCAGTGCATATATACCATCTGTAGCGAAGGCAATCAACGGATATTGTCCGAACTGGCCCTGAGACAATGCCCTTGTCGTTGATGCTATTGCCTTTACCTCTCCCATACCGACGGCGTATCTGTGTGCTGCCGGATAGACAAAAGGATTGCCGGAGGCCGAAGTGAATATGTAATTGCGGAGGTCAAGGATCGGCTCGTCTGTTATTGATGCCGGAGGATTCTGGTCCGATGGTATCACATAAGACAGTTCACCACTGGCGAGATCTCCTATGTGATATGCTCCGTTGAGCAGTGGATGCTCTGTAAGCATAAAATGACAAAAGAAGCTGCTAAAGCTGTATATCCACATCTCTTTAGCTCTTGTGTCAGGGTAATATACGAATGCCCTGCTGATAAAACTTGTATCTCCCTGGTAATTTTCAAACTCCCTCTGCACATAGATGTTCTTACCGTTCTCTTCGAGCCTTATCACGATCTTTGTAATATATTGACCGGTCGTGCCTGGTGTGTTTTCGGGAACGAGGTTGTGTATATGGAAACCGTTAAATAACACCTCCTGGATGCCTGTGAGATTTATACGGTTGTTGTATGTGTAGGCGTATTTTGCAATTATCTTGTTGTGGGTACGGTAATCGTCCGGAGCTGTGGACGTTATCATCTGCTCCTGTGCCTCGATATTCTCAAGAATACCGTCATCTATCGGAACTTCTCCCGTAACAGGTGTGTTGTCTTCCAGGAGGTCATAGCGTTTAAGGAGATAATAGGCGTTCTGTTCTACGAGTCGTCTGAGCCATTGCTGATCTCCTAATTCCTTTGGCCGGAATATACCGTAGGCCTTCGAGTAGTCCTTGCTGTTATCCCTTCCTGTAATCCTGAAGTCTGTTCTTACTCCTGGAACTCCCCAGCCACCTTCTCTGTCAATGTGAAGGATCTGATTGACTTTTGAACCAAGAGTCATTCGCTGAACATTCATGTCGGTAAGTGCTACAGACTTGATGTTCATTAGATTATCTCTATCTGACGTGTAATAGTATAAATGCTCGAATTTACCTTCCCACGGATAATCACCGCCTTCTGGAATGTCCACGGTGATAGAGTCGTTTCTTCGGCTTATTCCTGGTGTTATATATATGTCAATGCTCTTGATGATATCTACCCAGTCAGTCTTGATGGCATTTATCACCTCATTGTTTTCATCCCATACCTTCATGTGGAGCTTCTGCGGAAGGAGTAAACCGAAATTCCAATGGTCATTAGTTTCCGTGTCATATCCCACCGCGACTATCTCAGGATGAGTCACGTCCGAGAACATGAGAACGGGAGCAGAGTGCATGATCTTACGTTTATCCCATAGTCTGTAGCAATAGCGGATATAGAACGGTAGCGCAAAGTATTTTGCCTTGTTGCATATCGTCTTTGCCTTACCAAGTGCCGCTTCCATGGCATCCTCCCTGACAAGCAGATTCTCTCTTTCGTAGTATTTCACCTCGTGGTCCACGTCATAGCGTGATTTAGTCATCATTATATATGACACCTTTGTGAGGTAATCATGTACGTCTGACCATGTGTATTCAGATCCAGCCTCAAAGTCGCTTATCATAGTCTCGCCTTCGCTCAATGAGAACTCAATCTCAAGCTCCGGCATGTCACCAAGGTACTTGTACGTGTTGTTGTACCAGCGAAAATACTCCATTCCGTTGGTTGTCAGCAATACGAGCGTATTGCCGTTGCTCGTAATAGAGTTAATGACATCACGCTTTAATGTCGGATCATCACTCAGGAGTATCTCCTCCTGCTGCTCTATCGGCTTCGTTATGTCCTTGTAGTATAACTCGCCAAGGCTGTTCGCAAAGATCGCATTCTTCTGTCCGGTTGTCAGCTCGTGGATATACAATATCTCACCGTCAATAACCGCCTTGTCCTCGCCTTCGATGACACACGGCCGGAGGGCACCGTTATGCACCTCCATGCCGTCACATACGGCCAGAGCTCCATTTTCGACGGCCTGTTCATCTACAGATAAATTCAAGCCGCTAAATCTAACATTCTGTTTCATTCTCTTACTGTTTATTTGTGTTTGTGTGTATATATTACCTCTTGCTCAGGTAGATCCTGATCTTACGCATAGGGATGCTGACATTATTCAGATAGTATTCTACCCATGACTGCTGCTTCTGCTGCATCAATAGTATGTTGTCACGGCATCCATGCGCTCCCCACGCCGACTGTGTGTAATAAAACGAGTCTGCTTGGATATCCTGCTGCTGCACTCTGCGAGTTGTCCTGATGTGCATCTTACCCATCTGTACCAGTCGCCTCACGCTCAAACAGTCCTTACGGGGCTCATATACCAGGGGCATCCAGGCATCATTCTTCGTGTTATAGAACAAATAGAACCTTGGCTTGCCGATCTTCTTGTATGCGAGATCGCACGCCTTTACTCCCTGGTGCCATTTCTTAACGGCACGCGCCTTCTCTATCCTCAGTACCAGTGGCAACCATAGCCTGCGTACCAGCTTCTTCTTGATGTCTGTTCTCATATTACTTTACTTGCTCTTGTTATAGTTATGTCTATCTCTATCGGTTCTTCATCCTCCCATTTTGGGTTTATACCACCTGGAAGGTCTGTTTCGGAGATTTCAAAAAAATCATAAGCACTATCCCAGCATTTATACCCAAAAATAGAAGTCTTATAGGGCTTGTGGTTATACAAACAAAGGCTATTATCCTTGTCGCGTGCAACCCATGCTCTCATCGTTTGCCCTCCTTTACTTTGATCGTGATTTCTAATTCTATTGGTTCTTGATCCTCCCAACGAGGATTGATGCCTTCAGGAAGTTTCTCTTCTGGGATGTATTTATCATCACTTGTAGAGTTATCCCAGAAGCCAAAGTCTTTCTTTATAGGCTTTTCTCCGAAGAACATGAAAACCTTTTGGTCTTCATCCCTGACTACCCATGCTTTTATCTTCATATCTTATCCTCCTGTTCTTTCATTTGAAGTTTATGTCCTGCTGCTGCCATTGCAAGTGTCATACTGCCTTGGTCTGTTTTAGCATATTCATCAGCACGTACACTTATTTTTTCCATTAACTTGGTGAAATATTCCTCACCTTCTTTACGGGCATAGAGATGAAGAGAAAGCACACGTGCCAGTATTTCCACGCCAACACTCTCCGCCTCTTCCCATGTCATACCCTTCATCCGCTGCTCGACACGCTCATACGGTGTCATGTCAGATAGTTTCTTTCGTGCCATCTTCTACTTTATGTTTTTTTAGTTCATTTACCATCCTTCCTAAAAAACCGCCTGCCTCCAATAGCATCTTGAACAATGAATTGAATGGATTTGTTTTGTCAGCATCTAAAAGAAGATTGGCAAAATATATCTCTTCCTTTATCCCTATTTTCCTTTTCAGCCTTGGATTGCGTCTCTCCTTTTCGAGCTGATGGAAATATTTTTTTGTTATTCTCTTCTTCATACTTCTTCCTCTTCCTTTAGTTTCTGTACTAGCGTATCGAAGTTGCCGTCTCTTTCCTCTACGACATCGTTGGAGAAACAAATAGGCAGTTCCCTGTTCTTCAAATAAATTTTCATAACATAACGCATTTCGCGTATCTGCTTATCGTAAACATCCTCTTTGACGACATACTCTATCCTACTCAAGCGAATTATCGTTTTTTGGGTTTCTAGAAATTTGCTCATGCGTTATTCCTCCATTGCTTTATTGCTTATATAATTTCTTAAAACACTTTTTACAGAATACATCCTCTCCAAACCATTCCATTTCTTCGAGTGCAATAGCCTTACCGCAATGACAACAGAATGTGTCTTTATCCTCCATCTTTGCGAGAAAACGTATTGCTGCATCCCATCCTGCCCTCCACACAAAGTAATTTTCCCTTGTATAGCGTTTATTAACCCTATCCCAATATTTTTTACGTTGTGCGGCTATGTGGGTTTTGCTAATTTCACTTAGTCTCATATCTATTCCTCCATGTCGTTCCAATGTGTTGTTATGTAATTGCGATAGCAATCCCACTCGTTGAAATGTACGCTACACCTATTTCGCTCACGATACTCAAAAAGTAATTTGAATATCTTGTTGAGGGTTTCATTAGAAGGAAGTCCATGATGCTTGTTAGCTTTCTGAAATTCTACCAATGCTTCGTTTCTTCCAAGCGCAACACCTGCCTTGTATCCTCTAAGGTAGTCTTTATATGCCATATTAACCTCTTTACTTATACTTCCAAACGCATACCGAACAATCCTTGCCCGAACACCAACGGCATTCGTTGTTTATGTTCGCAATGATTTCTTCAATACTGCGCTCATGAATTGTTGTTATTCTTTCAACTTTCAACTTTCAATTCGTTACAATCCTCCGAGCACCGTAGTCATCGGCTTCCTCTTCTTACGAGCCTCAGCCTCCTTCTGCTCCTTGGTCTTTATCTGTACTACTACCGGCACGGGCATCTCCTTCTCCACGATCAGCCCAATTCCTCTTGCCATCACGCGGTCGTCATGCTTGCCTGGTATAGCTCCGTAGGTTCCATCCTTGTCGTTCTTCATAAAGTATGCAAGCTCATTGAGTGCTTCCGGCTCACGCTCCAGATACGAGTGTGTCCTGACCACTGCCGCATAGTTCATCACAATAGCCACCTTCGTGCTCCTGTTGGTGTTGTAGCCCCATTTCTTCTCCCTGGTAGGATGCTTCAGCGTCTTGCTGGCATTGCTGCAATACACGTTGTCATACAGCGGGATGAGTATCGGGAAGAACAGTTCAGAGATATCACCGTCCGTATTGTTCATGCGGCTGTATGCCGTGTTGTTCTCCACTACAAGTAAGGCGTTCTGATAGTAGATGGATATCTGTGCACATCGCCTTGCCATCTGATCAGGATCACCATGTCCGTGCCACTCTGCAACAATAGCCGGAACACCGCCGTACATCACATCGTATCTGTCCCATACAACTATACACCAATAGTCGGAAGTCTTGTGACTGCCACCGATATCCACGCTTACCAGGTAACGGTGTCGTACCGTCTCTGAGTTGTCCGGCATATCCCATATCTGGAACGGACCGCCTTTCTGATCCACGAGGTGAATATTCACGATGCAGTCCTTCGACGTTGTGTCCTTGCTCTCTCCTTCAATGTCGCCGACGAATACCGGAGGCTCGTTGCAGTCCTCCTCCATCGCCTTGAGCTTATAAGGATCGAATACTGCATGTCCTGAGTATAGGAAGGCCTCAACATCGTCTGAAGGGTACTCCTGCTTCATGTCATCCAGGCTGTCGTACTCCTTCGCTTTATTCACATACCAGTGTATGCCTTCCAATGACGCTCCTATCTCAAACAGGTGCCAGTAATACTTGCCATTGCCCTGCGTGTCGTTCCGGTGCTCCCAGAGCCATATAGCAAAGTCTGCCTTCTCATCCTCTGTCTTGAACTTCAGGATATAGTCCTCGATCTCAAACCAGGCGACGAATACCGGCCTGTATGCTGACTGCCTGTTACCGTCCTTGTCTATAGTGTTACTACGTACCCAGGCATCGTGATAGGCGTTCTCGCGGCCGTTAGGCGTTGACTCGCGCACTATGAATGTGTAAGGCAATACAGGTACGGATGACGATGCCGCCTTGAGCACGTCTGCCGGTGTCCATACCTCTGTGTCTGGAAAGAAGGCCTCCTCGGTGATATGTGCAAGTGCCGCGTCACCTGAACGGCATGACTCCGGGTTACGTGCTGAGCCGGTCTGGATCTTACAGTCGCGGGGTATCAGATACTTGATGTTCTGTATCGTACCGTTTGCCTTCAATACCTTGTCCGTGTCCTTGTGCTCCTCGCCGAGATCATAGAACAGCCACATCGGTATGTTGTCCATCAGCTTGTTATACATGTCGAAGACGTTGGCTGCTGAGCTTGACTGGTGTCCTACGATGTTAGAATTCCAGTTCGTCTTCCAAAAGATTTGGATCCAGGCCATATATATGTCGGTGCATGTACTTCCTCCCCACTGACGGCATTTCAGCAATATGACTCTTATAGGCTCGTCTGCAAGCCTCATCTCCTCAAAAACCTTCACCAGCTTACGCTGTGCCGGACGGAGGTAGAACGGTATGTCGGCACCTCCTGACTTGTTCTTGATCCTGGCATAGGCATAGGCGAAGAAATAGAAGTCATACTTACAGCGCATCCTTATAAAGCGTTTCATCAACAGATCTGCTGTGCGCTCGTAGTCCTCCGTGTCAGGAAGGTGTTTGTTTATGTAGGCCCTTATGCTTCCGCAGGCCATCAGATCCAGGATGAAATGCTCGCAGAGCATCTCCTGTGGAAGGTATATCGTCCGACTGTCCCATAGCTCCTCCAACGAGAAAAGGAACCTTACGCCTGGCGCATTCTCTCCTGTCAGCGGCGAGTACGGACGGAATAGCACATCTATCCTCTCAGCGTCAAGCTTGAATATAATAGCCTTCCGCTCCTCCCAGTCTATGCCGGGCTTGTTTATGTCAAGTGCCAATGCTGCCATTCCTCGTGTGTTTGTGTGTTTGCTCCGCCTTCTTCAGTCATTAACACAGTACGTCCAGGTAGTCTGTACCCATCTGTCTATGAAGAAGAATACCAGGCCTGCCACCGTACATAGAAGGTGATACATGCCTGCCAGCTGTGGAATAACAAAACCGACGGATATACATGCACAGATAGTGATTATGCTTGCCCAGCCGCCACGCTGCTTTATCCAGGGCATAGCATAGCCGGTCATGAACATGATCACCGTACTTGCACCCACTACAGGCAATTCAGGATAGTACACATAGCTTATGAGCACGCTTACTACCCATGCCACCGCCACACGGTATGCCATCAGTATCTTATGCAGCATCAGCAATGCCCATGCGTTGATGCCGATGTGTATCAGATTACCGTGGGCAAACATGTATGTGAGGTGCGTCCACCATACAGAGCCTTCCGTGACTGCCATCTGCTCCTTGTACGGCATGAGCAACAGCATCACGAATATTGCACATATCGTGTATTTCAGCCTGCGTATGTTGTCTTTCTCTGTTTTGTCCATCTTCATTGTGTCTGCTTAGTCAGTCTTTCTATCTGTCGGCGTATGCCGGCCGGGGAAAGCCCAATACAGGGAGCTCTCATCATCATCGCCTTATACATTAGCCGCTTGAGCTCTATAGGCACGTAGCTTGCACGTAACCTGAGTGACATCACTATGTCGTAGAGTCTCTCGAATAGTATGCGTCTGTGGCGTGACTTCAGGTGTGGTGTCCTGCCCTTACGCCTTGACTGTATATAACGCCATGCCGACTCTTCACTGACGTAGAATCCATTGCACGGGAGGGTGCTTACGAGATCGTAGAGATCCTTCATCTGGTATTGCTTCGTCTTGTCTTCATAAGCATACTGCTTGGCCATGTTCCAGAGCCTCATCAGCTCCAGGTCCCGTTTCTCTATGAAATCGCTTGAAACGCCTTTCTTCCTCATGTGTATTGGTTTTTTAGGTTGGGATTTAGGGAAATATATATTCAAAAAGGGGTTGCTCTCAGTTCGTCTATCAGTGACTTTTCATGTGTGTCACATGGTCCGTCTTTATCAGAATTCCAGTGGCTCTATGGATCTCAGGAATGCGTTATTGCTGCGGAATATTATCTCTGTGCCGTCTTCCTTTCTCCAGGTCTTTGCCGTGGCGGCGAAGTCAACGTCTATCTTCACGCTCATGTTCTCCCTGCATTTCTCCATCTCGGCTATTACTGCTTCTAATCTCGTCACAGCTGCTATGCTGCATGAATAACCTCCGCTGTTCTTGTAGCCGAACACTGCCGTCTTCTCTTTCCACTCGTTGCCTGTCGCTTGACTTACACCCTGTTTCGTAGGCTCCAGGATGTTGATTGTTGCCTCTATGATCATAGTTCTTTGGTTTTGGTTATGTTATTATTGTTTGTTGTTTGTCTCAGGGGTTTCTTGTGCCATGTCTGAGCTGTCACGTATAGGATCGATGCCTAAAAGGTCGGCATTGAGCTTTTGGCATGCTTCAAGTCTATACTTCAGCCTTGCTATGTCCTTTCTTGTTACAAGGGTTTGGAAATATTCCTGCATTTGGAACAGCTGCTTTTTGAGCAAAGTGAGTTCCGTGAAATCAAGCATATTTGCATTATCACTTTTCAGGAAATCCTCAAGGCGGCATATCTTCTCCGACAATTCCACGCACTCTAATTGCATACGGTCACGGAATGTCTCAGTCCTAAAGATCTTCAGGCCCAGGTAGTCCACGCTGTACCACACGTATTTGCCTCTGATCCTACATAGGTAGCCGGAATCATCATCGTCCTTGCCGCCTATACACTCTATTCCAGGTGAAAGCTCTTTTGCCTCACTTCTCAGGAACGTCATAGCCTCAACATCAAACTTGATCGTATGCGTTTCTGCATACTTGTCAAAGATCTCGTCAATGGTTCCTTCTGTCTTTTTAATCTCTTTTGCCATATTGTTATCTGTAATAATCTGTTACTGTTGTCATTTTAGCCTTCTCCTCCAGCATCTTACATGCCATAAACCTCGTCTTGCTGGTGGTGGCATTACACATAAGCTTACCAAGTCGCTCTACGTGCTTGTCTATCTGCTCACGCTCGTATCTTATGCGCTCAAAATCCGACACGTAAGGAGCAAAATGCACCTCAAACTGTTCTGTGTCCATCCAAAGGTATGTGCCAAAGATCTTGCAGAGATAGCCATGATCTTCTTTTGACTTGATTTCAATCTTCGGTACCAGCTTCCTGGCAAAGCTCCTTGATACGTAGATTGCCTGCACGTCTATCGGCTCTATTGACGCAAAGTGTGCCTCTGCAATCTCGAAAGCTGCATCAACCTGGGTGAACGTCTCAGGATCATACATGCCGCTCAGGTTCTTCAGTAGCGGCTCTGTTATTTCATTTCTCTTCATAGTCGCTCAAGGCCATTGCCTTCTTTTAAGTAGAACTAATTTCTTTTGCTCCTTTCTTACCGCCTCCAGGTTCTCCAAAAACCTCGCCTGGGAAGGTGTCAGAGTAAATCCCATCGCCTGAATTGCACGGGCATTCTCTTTCATGATCTCGTATTTATCCTTTCCCATCGTCGCATTTTTTTAGCTGGTCCTTGAATGTGGCAAAACATTTGATGATCTTCTCTGTGCTGCGTATAAACTTGATCTGGTTGGGTAGCTCAATGTTCAGACAATCCTTGACCGGTTGGTTGTCACGCTGCTTTATTTCCTGTAGTCGTTTTGCCATTTCCAGCTGAAGTGCCTGTAGTGACATGAGCTTGATCGTATCGTGATCGAATGGGGTAAAGTGTGATAATATCTCGGTTAAGTATATAGCTCCATCAATCCAGAATAGTGCTCCGCTGCCTGTAGTAACTATATATCCATCCTCGTCAGTTCTGCCGATAACGTATGTTATGTATTTCTTGACGCTTTTATAGTTATTTACATGCGCTACCTTGATGTTGAAGACGGGGAACCAGGGCACGAAAACATGAGTCTCAGCTATTATTTTATCGAGCTCTTCTTTAGCCATACACCTGCCTCCTTTCTTTCAGGCGTAGGATCTTCGCACTTAGGATTGTACCACAGACGGAAATAATCGTTATAGTCCTCGTTCTTGCCACGTACCTTCACGTATTCCCTGGTGACGTAGAACTTCATCGACTTCATATCCGGACGCAATCCGTAGTCAAAGAACAGCTGTGCCGGCTGCACGTGCCCGTCAAAGCTTATCTCATAGCTGTAGCGTCTGAGCCATGCAAAACTACGCTTGCGTACCTCCTGGATAGTCGTGACGTTACCCATAGCCACCTGTGCCGGGACTATTGCCCAGGATCCGTCAATAGCGTTGGTGATACGGACAAACATACACACTCCGCTCGTCATCACCTTAGCCAGCTTACCCTTGCATAGGATCTTATAGCATCCCTTACGATCAGGAAGGAGCTCACGCTGCTTGCCCTGGATGTTGAGAACCTTGATCGTCGTCTTCATAGGCAATCGCTCCATGTTCACCTTCTCCGGAAGGTTAAACTTCTGGTGCATCTGCTTGATACGCTCGTCGATATACTCCTTTGCGGAGCGGCTCACCTTCTTCAGAGGATCTATATACCCGTTAATAAGCGTCTTGTCCTTCTTGTTCAAGGCCTCAGCCTGTGCTTCCGTCATCACACGGTCGTTCTTGCGGAGCTTCTTTGATGCCCGCTTTGCTGCACGGCGGCCGTGACGGTTGGTGTTATATTGTTGTTCCTGTGTCATAGCTTCTCAACATCTTTGATGATCACATATTTATGAGTGCAACAGGCATGGTGCGTGCTGCCTTCAATCACGTTATAATACGGGCATGGTAGTACGTCGCCTGGTGTCAGAGCCGAGATAATACACTTCTCACACGGACGGTATTCCTCCCGTTCATGTTCGCACTCATAGCGGAAAGCCCATTCGTCTATCTCGTCAGCATCAGGTCTGATGCCTGTTTCCTTCACAACAGCGGCTATCCATTCTTCCCGTGCACGGATCTTCTCCCGCATATACTTTACATCGAGCTTGTCCTGCTCAGCACTCACCTCCCGAAGCTCAGCATAGGTCATCGGCTCCAGGCGCATAAGCCTGCCATGATGCCTGTATATGGCAAAGCGCGAAGTCTTGATAGGCCTCGCTTCATTGAGCTGCGGAATCCTGTAGCCAAGCTTCTTCCTTATCAGGATGCTCAGCCTCAGCAATATCTTGTCTATTTGGTTCATTCGGCAAAAATAAGCATAAAATTCATACTTCGCGCGATAAAATGCGCATTCTCTGTCAAAAAGCAATGCGTGAGGGGCGTGGCGGTCCCCTGCGCATGCTGAAAATCAATAAGTTTCCTACTTTTGTAGTTAATACACTGTTAAGTAATTAAAACAATACTTGGCTGCCACGGCCTCGTTTATTTCATGTTCAACATTCCGGTATCATGACGTGCGGCGTATCGCCTGGCACCGTTGTATAACACACCTGAACAGTAAGATAATTATATTTGTTATTGCTTGCCGCATACTATTTCTCTTTCAGCGTGTCAGGTGTCAGGAACCTCGTAGCGAAGCCGCCACGTGCCGGATCCTCCACGTTACACACCACATAGACAAATCCCGACTGTACCTGGTCATAGTCAATCACCTCGCATTTCTTGCCGAAGTACCAGCGTATAGCACCAACTGGATGCTTCTCCCGGATGCTCTCCAGCTTCTTTTTCTTCTCTTCTTCTGTCATAGCTATTTATTTTTAGCAGTTTTTAGATAACTAAGTATTCCCTCAATGTTATGAGTGCCTACTTTTTGTAGCCATTCTATTTTGCGAAGCATCTGACTATTGTCTGAGGGTTTGCCGATGCTATCAGTAAACAATGATTCAAAGATGCAGTTGTCCGCTTCATCAATAGTCTTTTGTAGTTCCGATATTCGCCCTTGCAAATGTCTTGTATAGCAAGCGTTAATATCTGTAATGTCAATCTCGCCTTTTGTCATAAGTCGAACTATCACGTCACAGATTACTGCCTTGCCCTCTGCAATTAAAATATTTTCTATTTCTTCTCTTGTCATACTCAATCCTCCTTATTTAACAAATCCAGACCATACATTTCATCCATCTTCTTCTGTCTTTCTTCACGACTGATATACTGGATATTAATGTGAAACTCTTTAATCATCTTCTCAGCGACCTCACGTGCAATGTCGTATTTAAGGGTTTCAATAGAAGAACGACATCCTGCCTTGACTTGATGGTTTTCAAAAAGATACCCATCAAGTTCATCATCAAATGCCCCTTCGTATTTATAGAACTTGCAAAGTTCTGCACTAACAGCACTATATGGAGTAGAATATGTAACGTCACATCTGCCTTTGCCTTTTTCTGACCTATTCTTAACCTTTACAAGATGAAAGTGTGCACAATTACCACATTTTGCCATACTCAATCCTCCTTTGTTGTAAAATAACTTTCTGTGTCACCTCCTAACATTTGGCATAATCTGCTATCGTTAGCTAACAGCAAGTTTCCATACGGATTGCACTTTGCATATAGTGAGCAATAGTTGCAGTGTATTACTTCCTCGCAAGGTTCACTTACGAGCCGGTGTTTTACTCCATCAATCTCAACTATTATTCTTCCCATGTTCCATCCTCCTGTAAAATAGAAATTATACTGTCCTTTACTTTGACATATTGTTCTGAATAATTGTGATAATCTAAAATTAACAACTGCCTCTCAACCTTCTTAATGTCAATGCGCTTTTGCTCTTGTGCACCGGCACAGAACGCTGCCTGCATAAGCTTGGATATGTTAGCCATGTTCTTGTCTTCCCATCCTTCCACTGGATAGGTTTCCTTGGCTTTCTTCTCTATTGCTGTCATAGTTTGCCTTCAATGTAAAGTTGTTGCTTGTAATGCCTATGTTCACGCATCGTTTCTGCCCATTGTTCTTTTGAGGGTTTATAACTTCCAGACTTTTTACGTTGCCTGAATAGTTCCCTATTACGAGTCTCCTTCTCTGGTGATATTACAAAAGTAATAAGCCTGCGTGATACTCCAAACATAGATGCTAACTTACGTTGGACATCTTTTCCTCTTCATGAAGCCAACGGATATACTCCTTTTGGTCTTCAGTCAGTTTCCTACGTCTATCATAGAAAGTTCCGCTGATATTTATCTTCTCTGATTTATAGGGCATAATCTTACTCTCCTTCCAGTTTCTTTACAAGAGCATCTGCGTATTCGATTGCTTCTGTTGCGCAATCATCGTATTTTTTGTGAACGTCACACAGCATATATTTACCTTTTTGTGTAGGGATTATACTTTGCATGGCTAACATAGCCGCTCTTTCCCTGACATCTTGCCAATGGTCGGAGATTGGTTCTTGCTGTTGCTCAAACTCCACATCATCGACATAAAATGTACCATTTACACCTTTCATTGTGAGAGTTTCTATTTCTTTGAAGGGATCATCAAAACCTTTAATTTTTGCTTTCATACCTTCTCCTCCGTTGTTCCTCCCTTCTTCCTCCCATCATGCTCTTATTCCACGATGGGAGTAGAAAGGGAATAGATTAAACATTAGTGCTCATACACATCCATGATCTTGGTCTCTACGTTGCCGACTACCCTGTATTCCAACATCGAATTGCTCATCACCTCGTTGATGTACTGGTTTGCTGTCTCGGCCTTATCTGCCTGAAGGAGATACGTCGTGGTCGTGCGCTTTTCCTTCTGCGTCCTTTCATCATAGCTGATAAACTGAAGCTTGATCCTGAACCAACAGTCATCCGTGTTCTTGTCAGAAAAGAAAACTTCCTTATATGGAGCCGGATTGATGTTCTTGATTTCAAACTCTCCCTGTATGTACGCGGCCATCTCGTCCGTAATGCGAGCCTCAGCTTCGGCAAATGACATTGCATCCACCGTGTAAAGCTCATTAACTCTCTTGTTCGTGCCGTTCTCCTGAAGCTTGTCAAGAACCACCTGGCACTCGAACCATTTACTTGTTGTTGATCTCATAGTCGTTTTGTTTTAATTTTTCAGCCTTTTCGCCGCCTCTGACGGCGTTTTGTACCTTTTGTGGGGTTATCCCACACCTCGAAGCCTTTTCGCCGTCAGAGACGGCTTATCCAGCGTTTAAGCTCTATCGCTCGTACTGTGGGGTTGTCCCGCATACAACGGTTATAGCCGGCGAGGTATGCCTTCTGTGCTATCTCCAGGTCGATAAAATCATTCTCTGTCAGGTTGAAAGTCCGTTTTGCCCACTTCCTGCCGAGCTTCATTATCTCCTTGCTGTCCTTGCGCTTTTTCTTCATCTTTCTGCACTGCTATTAGCTTGTTGGATATATCGCGTACCATCGCCGCAATATTTGCCAGGCATACTTTTAGCCTGTATATGTTATTGCGTTTTGCAGCGTCATCAACTAACTCGTTTGTCAATTCAGATCCACAGCATCGCTTAATGAAATCCGCTGCCTCGTCGATTATTCTCCTTTTGTCCGTCTCGTTCATGTTGTTTTACTTGCTATACCAGAGCATCGGAAATAGCCTGGATGATAGTGTCCTTGTCCGTGAGATACGGAATATTCAGGTAATGCGTCAGGAATTCCCGTAGCCCGTCCTTGCTGTTTGCCTTGACAAGTTCAACAGCTATAGCGGCATCATTGCATGAGTCGCCAAGGTTCTTCCACTTGCTTTTGCCTTTGAAATCTTCTTTTGCATTAGCGGCATCATCTGCAATTACCGTGTAGCCATTATCCTCCAGCCACTCGATGATCTCATCCTCATCAATCTCTACGCTTACTTCTGTGTCAAAAGTTCTCATACTACATCCTCCTATGTTTTGTTTCTGTATCTGGTAACATCCCCGCCGACTTGGCATCTTCGTAAATCAATTCGTCTAAATGATTTGCTACGCCTTTAGGCCGGAGCTTGTATAATAACCGATAATTCAATCTGCGTTTACTCAACTGAGTGAAGAATTTTCTTACAACTCTCTTTTTCATACTATATCCTCCTGCGTTTTGTTACTGTATATCTCTGTCATACATCTTCCTGATCCTCTCCGGGCTTTTCATAAGCCATTGGAAAGATCCGAAGCTTGTATCTTCCATCTTCATTTTCACAGCTGCCATGTTCTCGATGGCACGGACAAGGTAGTATTTGGCGGCATTCTCCATTGTCCGCCCCTCTTCCGTCTTGCAGCCATACAGATCAAGCACATCGTTGGCTACTTCTTGCGTCAGGCCGCCGTAGATCTCGCGCAACATTTTGTTAAGCCTTTCCTCCGCATCGCTTGGCAAATCACCAGGCTTGATAAATTTCAGACGGCACGGTTGTTCGCGTTCCTTGAAATCGTTGCAGATATTATTCCACAATTTCCGGAAGTCCTTTATTTTCGCCTTCGGCAAATTTTTTTTCTTCCTCGCACGCGCGTCTTGTTGTTCTTGTTGTTGTTTATAAATATTATTATTATCCATCCCGTTAGGGATATCGTAATCGTAATCGTATATGGTATTCGCTGGTATTCCGTGGTATTCCGTGGTATTCCGTGGAGTACCATTGTTTACATCGGTATTCGTTGGATTTCCATCGTATTCCGCGGTATTCCGTGGAGTACCATCGTTTACCAATTTAGCCTCGGCATTTTTCTTGTCCCAGTAGTCCTGTATGCGCTTTTTCTGTTTCTCACATTTCTCGGCGTATTTTTTCAAATCCTCGTCAATATCAGAGAATAAACGCTGATACAAGCTTGTAAGCCATCCTTTCTCCGGCAGCGTGTCTATATACTTCTTCATCTCCTCAAGGTGACTCAAGGATTCTTCCGTACCAGCGGAGTACCAGACAATCATCTTCAATATGATGCCTGCCTGCTCGTTGCTCATCAAGTCGATGTCGAACATCAAGTGCTCGAAGTGTATGCTCACATGCCTCGGCTTGTTCTGTTTCTTTTCGTTTGCCATATTCAAATTGTTGCGAACCATTTTATTTCTACATACCGTCACTTGCGAGTATCGAAAATTGCCTTTATCGCCGCCATTGTCTCAGCATGGTATCTCCCACGCCTCTTGGCATTGATCTCCTCTCGGCGGTCCCTGCGGTATGCCGCCTGATAAGCCAGCACCCTCTCGCGGTGACGCTCCTAGTACCTCCTCCTCACCTCCTTGATCTTCTCAGGATGCGAGTATCTGTACCGGTCATTATATTCGCGCCGTGCCTCTGCCTTGTCAGCCTCGGTCACGCGCCTTGTATATGCTCTTGACATGGTATCAGAATGGTATTGCAGCCCGCACGTTTCTGTCGGTGATGGGGAAAAACACCAGCTTGCTCTCTGAGCCTCTTACGCCTGGCAACTTCTGTTTTGCCTCCTCTACTGCGTCTTGTATAGCAAAGATCCCGTTGAAGGCCTTAACCCTTATCTTGCCAACGTATCTCTCGCCAAGGAGCACGTCCATTAATATGTCGTGCGGCTTCCTCTTTAACTGCTGCACACTTCTCTCTAAAAGTGCGCGTTTACTGTCTTTGTGCTTCATGCCGTTTTTGTTTTAGTTCATGAAATAGGTAAGATTGTATTATAAGTGGTGGAAAGTGGGGAGTCGAACCCCTCTGCAAAAGCCTGCCGGTAAGCTTTTGAGTAGTCGCCTTGCTGCTTTCCGTTTCTCGCCGTCATTGGCGTTGCGTCATTGGCTGCCGAGTTCGGCTGCCTCATTTCCTCTTCTGGGCATCTATGAGCTCTTGCAGCTCCTTCCGTGCCTTGGCTACTGATTTTGCCTCCTGCTTCTTCCAGTCTTCCAGGCGTATCTTATCAGCCTCGGCCGATACCTTGCCTATCCTGTCCGGTAAGCCTTTCGGCATGTGCTTCAGATAGTCAGTCACTACCGTCTCGAATTCATCAAGCGTCCTGACCAGGGTGTATCTGTACCCGCATACCTCCATCCTCATCTGGCATATCCTCTGATGGATGCCGTGCCGGCCGCGCCGGCCGTTCTTCAGCTCTATTGCAAGCCCGTGGACCTCGTAGAACTCCTCGCCATCCTCGGCCCTGTATCTTGCCGGAATGAAAAGCATGAGGTCGGGATATCCGGCTACAACGCCCATTGCCGCTCCTATCTTACGCCTCGTCCTGTCAGGCTCCTCGTTAGGGATGTGAGTCATATAGTCACCTAATATAGGGTATCGTGCACGAAACCACTTCACGCAACGGGACTGCAAAGTGCTCTCCTGCTGCCTGCGTCGCGTCGTACTGCTCACTGTGGATGCTGCCGCCGCAATAGCCCGATACTCCTCAGCTGTCATCTGGCAGTTATTATCTAAGTTAGAACCATACGTCTGTCAAGGCCGTCATTATAGACTTACCCGTGACATAACGCTTCATATTGGTCTTCCGGACCTTTGTCTTCAGCTTGTCGTCACGGATCATATTGTAAACCCATTGACGGCTCACCTGCATCATCTTCGCTGTCTCAATAACAGAGTACAGCCCGTTCTCCTTCAGTTCCTCTGGAATCGTCGGTGCCATACTTTTATCTCCTTTCCTTACTTTTGTCCCGGAGGCCTGTTACGGCCCCGGAATGGTTATACATCCTGTTACGCGCGGCGGAATAGGCCGCCGCACTTGAGTGCCTTCAGCACAGTGGCGTAGCACACATTATATTTCTCCGCCAGTTCGCGGATGCAAGTTGAATTGCAAGAGAAGGGATCTTCGGCCTTCATTCTCCTGTAATCGTCGTTGATATCCTGATAGCGATCCAGCTGCCTCTGCCTGCCTTCAGTCATCGGCAATACTACTTTACCTTGCGTCATTTTCCTTGAGATTGAAATGTTATTACTACGTTCTGAGTTTGTTGTTGATGTTGACATATTAGTGGAGGAAAGCGGAATCGGACCACTTCGGATGTAAATCTCTTGACTAATAATTTTTTGCAATTCATAACCCTATTTAGGATTTCTTGCCGTCCTTGGCGTTGTAGTAGCCCCACAAACCTTCATCCGTCAACCATTGAATTTCCTCCATGTAGTAAGGCGGCAATGACCTCACGGCTATTGCCGCCCTGGCTTACTTATAAATTTTTGTTCTTAATAAAGGTGTAAATAAACTATTTTTTTATACTCTGATCAATTAAAGTATTGATTTTGTGCTGCCTTAGTTTATTCCCATCGCATTTGCCATGTTAATCACCATGATGGTGAGAACAAACATAAGGATGGTGAAAAGAACGGTGATGATGCCATCCTGCACCTTCTCCCGCTGACTGTCTTGCATCTTTGACATAACAACTAATTTTAATAGATTAAACTTCCGGAGATCCGTCCGCCACTCCTGGCTTCCGCATTCATGCCTTCCGGCATCCCCGCATTAATGACAACTTACTCATCCCCTCCTGAGTAGGAACGGGTACCGTGTTGGTTCCCGTCCCCGGACGCTCTGGTAGCCAGCGTCCGCTCGTAAGGAGGATGTATTTCTTTCAGGCTTCCTACGCTCGCCTTTGTTCAATTCACAATTTTTTACACTAATTTTCTTGCATTTCTAAGATATTTTACATACCTTTGAAGCAGAAAATTAAAAATATTTCATTTTTTTACGTTGCAAAGATAAATAATATTGTTGTTAATAACAAGAAAACTTGTTGAAATGGCAACATTTTTAATGGTTTTTAACAATAATCCTTGTTAATATGGACAAGATGAGCAAGAAAGACCGAATGATAAAGGTCTATAATGTATTAAAGGAAAATGGCCACATTCATAGTCAAGTTGATTTAGCTAAAGCTGTTGGTGCATCTGAAGCAACTATCTCGAAAGCTCTTAAAGGTGATGAGCGTTCCCTTACAGATAGTTTGTTAAAGCGAATTAATAAGACGTTTGGCAATATATTTTCATTAGATTGGCTGGTAGAAGGTATTGGTCAAATGATGTGCGGCTCATCTTCAAATCCAAACGCACCCTTCAACATCAACAATCCTGATAATACAAACGGAGATACAAGTCAAGATGCTTTGGTTCTTGAAAATAAGATGCTGAAGAAACTCCTCGAAGAGAAAGAACGCACCATCCAGTTGCTCCTCTCGCAACGGGAAAACGTGACTTGATTTTCTAATTCATTAACTTAAATGTCTAATATAAAAAAATGAAAACATGGAAAAGGAAGAAAGCAGACAATGGGAAAGTATGTACACATTAATGTTTTGTGCAATCCCACCAACACTAAGAGATCATACTTGCGAGAAGTTAATAGAACTTTACAGCAAGAATTATTCTCTTGAGCCAATAGATACATTTGTATGTATGAGTGAAGGAGTAAAAACGATTAAAGAAAAATATATTCCTGATCTATTTGTTTCGATGGGCTATATGGCTGCTTACTTGTTGAGGGCTCGTGATACCGCAATTATGATGTGTCGGGTATATTGCGAGTTGAATGATGTAAGACATACGTCTCAAACATTATATAGATTTATTGTTGAGGATGCTTCTATTCGTGATGCGTTGTTTGATAAGTATGGCTTTTTCATGAAACCGCATGATATAACCCCAAGCGAGCAAGAAATGCAATAAGAAACAACCTCTTCACCTCCGATTCTGCGAAGGGACTTGGAACGGACTTACAACGGACTTGGAACGGACTTACAACGGACCTGCTTACTCTCCAGCCCAGCTCAGTCACACAAATCCCTCTCAATCGTTGTAATTTCACAGAAAAATATTAACTTTGCACAAAAGATAAAGATATGACATTCAAAAAATCATACCCAGAACTAAAACCGGCAAACCAGGAACCACCTCCTGAAATGTCAAAAGAGACGCGGACAGAGAGACGTCTAAGAGAGTCGTCAGAAAAGATGGATCGCTTATTGTCAAAGCTGATGGAGCTCCCGGAGAAAGATCGGCCGCATCTCCCTTGTTTAACACCATTAGTAGATATGTTGCTTCCTGAAGAGGATGATGACAACGAGGATCCAAAGAAATAACCTCTTTAACCGGCATCATTATACACATTATATATAAAGAAAACATGTTCGGAATATCCCGCATCTGTCGCTATCTCGACACGCGCATCATCCGTAAGATCGGAGTTATACGCGCACGCCGTCTGGCCCGTTTCTTGATCGGCTTCATTCCCACATTCGGAGTATTATGGTTTTGCGGCAATCTGATATACAGCCTCACCGGCGGACAAAACGTGGCGATGTACTTCCTGCTTCGCTACGCCTTCATGACGTGCCTGCTGCTCACCATCCTCAGCATAGCGTATGAATTCTGTTTTGTACACCGGCTCTTCATCCTATACAATTACATTATAGGTCTCTGTATTGAGCATCAATCTCGCGTGGGCTTCGGTGAGTGGCTCTTAACTGCTCGCGTGGTATCTCTCACCATCGGCCTGTTCCTGCTCTTCCTGTTTGTGAAGAATAACTGCTGGAAAGATTTTTTCCATAAGCAACGTGAATTTAGGTAGGGACATTTTGTCCCCATGTAGAAATATAAGAACAATGAACATACATATACGTGGCAAAACGTGAATTTTCGTGGCCAAACGTGGTCAAACGTGGTCAAACGTGAATTTTCGTGGTAAAACGTGGTCAATATTCATCTGAATTATTGCCGTTCATGCCTCTATGCTTTCACTCCAAACGTGCAAATTCCGTGCAAATAAAATTGGTTCAAAATATAAACGATTGACATTTAGCCGCTTACGCTCCAAGTCCTAACATCTGGGGGGCGTGTGGTCGGCAGTTCGAGTCTGCTCACCCCGACTATCTGAAAATCAGTTAGTTATCCTTCTTTTGGGGCTTATTTTTTTGCGTATTTATACACATTTTTTGTCCATAAATATACAAAAATGTAAAGTTCTGTCAATCTATCCGTGCAAATTCCGTGCGAATAATTTTATGGTTGTAAATTATTATCTTGATACCCGTAGGATCCGTAAGGATGGCACTGCGCCTTTGAAACTTGTCATTCGTAATCTTGGACGGGTGGCACAGTACAACATGGGTATATGCTTTCCTCCGGACCAGTGGGATGAGGAAAACTCCAGACTGAAGGATTTTCCCAAGCATAAGTATAAGGAGCATCCACGTAAGAAGGTGCTTAATGATTTTCTGGAGAGAACCATGGTGGAGGTGCGCACTCACGTTGACATGCTGCCTCTGAAGCTTGACGTGATGGATATCCGCGACTACATCGACAAGCTCCTGAATAATACCGTGTATGAGAAGAAGGAGAGAGAGGCTGCTGAGCTGAAGAAGAAGGAGGATTTTTTCCTTACCAGGTTCCTGGAGTTTACTAATCTCAGGAATGCACCTCGTACCCGTGCTATCTACGAGCACACATATAATGAGATAAAACGCTTTGACGCTAAGGCTGACACGCTCGCCTTTGAGGATGTCACTGTTGACTGGCTACAGAAATTTGACCGGTTCCTTGCCCAAAAATCCCCTGCTGTCAATGCGCGTGCTATCCACATGCGTAACATACGAGCTGTGTTCAACCATGCTATCAAAGTCTGGGAGATCACAACGGCATATCCTTTCTACAAGTTCAAGATCCGGCATGCTGAGACTAAGAAGCGTTCCCTTACCATTGACCAGGTGCGCACACTGTTCTCTGCTTCAATATATGACGGCATGCGTCCGGATGACGCTATCAAGCTGCATAGGTATGTTGATATATTCAAACTGTCACTCATGCTTTGCGGCATCCGTCCTGTTGACTTGTGTAAGTTAAAGAAGGATAACATCATCAACGGCCGTATAGAGTATGTTTCCAAGAAATGCGGCGTGCATTATTCCATTAACGTGGAGCCTGAAGCATGGAATATCATCAATGAATATTGGGGAAAGCATGAGTATATGCTTGATATCTTCGATCATCATCAATCTGAAAACGGGTACCTTAACTTCCTGAAGCATCTTAATCATGCCTTGCAGAATATCGGGAAGAGAAGGAGCCGCAAAGGTCGTGGCGGTGGCCATCTGGAGGGTAGCTCAATGTTCCCAGGGCTCTCCTTGTACTGGGCACGTCATACCTGGGCTACGCTTGCCATTGAGTTAGGCTGTTCCATGGAAACAGTATCCGCCGGCCTCGGCCATCTGCACGGCGAGCGCGTCACTCTTGTATATGTGGCATATCGTCAGAAGTATATCGACGAGGCAAACCGTAAGATAATAGACTATATCACCGGTAAGAAGAAACGTAGATCGAAGAAGTAAGTTAGCGGAAATTAGAGGGGAATTTCCGCTATTTTTTTCTTAATATGTCACATTTTATATATATAAGGATGTTTTAACATGCTTAATTTGTTGTGATTTGCATAATTATTCGTATCTTTGTAGTGATACAAACACAAACACAATAACTATGGAAATCAAATCTATTATCACAACGGACAAAGTACACCATTTCGTGTACTCGTATGCAATCACGAAGGCATTGCGCACATTCCTGCCCTGGTATTATGCTGCCGGCATCGCTCTGATCATCGGCATCGCCAAGGAAGTGTATGACAAAGTTACCGGCAAAGGATGCGCTGAGTGGAAGGACTTTGCAGCTGATGCTGCCGGCATCGCTGTCGGATGTGTACTCTAAGAACAAAGGCGAACAGGAAAATACCTGTTCGCCTTCTTCTATCCCAAACCAATCTTTCTATCCTTTCATCATTCCTTCAGATAGCGATCAGCCTCATGCTTGGCACAGAAGTAACGCCACACTTTACCGCTGCATCCTTCTGAACTCCAGTCCTCATCAGCAAAGAAAAACGTATATGCAATGATAAGGATATCCTCGTCGGCGTATTCCTTGCAGAAATCGTGGGCGCAAGCGTTATAGGCTACATATAGGTCCCATTCAGTCGTCCCCTTTGGATATGCCTTACCGGCTGTTGCAGCCTTGATCTCCTGGAGTGTCCAGTGTGCTCCGCTCATCCCGTGTCCCGACTTGTCGGTGGAATACATCTGAGACACTTCATATTCTGCAAACTGTTTGTCAAAATGCTGACCATACAGATCTTCATGGGCGCGTCGCATAAATATCCAGTATTCTTCCGGCTGTTTCTCTTTCATGGCTTCCAGAAGACAATCTACATGTGCGACGCTCTTCCACATGGCGGACTCAGAAGACTTACCATCCTGCTGAGCCTGCTTGATTAAGTCACTGTACTTCATCGCTTACAAGGTTATGTTGTTGCTGCTGCTGCCGGTGTCACCTTTGCCACCGCGTTCAAGATCTTCTGCTCTGAAAGCTGGCTCTGGAGAGAATTGATGATACCCTGCTGCTCAGTCGTCCAGTGAGTGTTCAGCGTGTCAATGATCCTCTGTGTGTTTGCGAGTGAAGTCTTCTCGATCTCGCAACCGAGCATTGCCACCTGGTTGCCGACTGCGGTGAAGCCATTGCGCACGGTATTTGTAAGATCCTGAGACTGCTGGAGAATCGTGTTAGTTTGCTGGCAGTTGGCCAACTGATTTTGATAGCCCTGACTAAGTATCTCGGTCTTGATCGCACAGTTACCCTGCTGCATCTGACCAGCCATTACGTTGATAGCGGCTGTTACGTTGTCGGTAGATGTGTTAAGCACACCTGCAAGCTGAGTGATAGCGGCTGTGTTACCAGCAATAGCCTGCATTGTCAGATCGTTGTTATGATTATCCGTCACAAGATCCTGGAGGTTTTGGATCTGTGCGCCGTTCACGAGAGCCTGCTGGTCTGTAGCTCTGTTTGCACCACCGAATCCAAATCCACCATTACCCATGTATGAGAGCCAAATAAGGTACATGAATGGGTTATTCATCCAGCTGTTTGCACCATTGTTGTTGTTTGCTAAAGCGGCAAAGTCCGCATAGCTCATGTTGTTGTTGTCCATAATTATTTGTGTTTATGCGTTTCTTCCCAACATCGGGAATTACTGCAAAGGTAGTTATCAAGGTACCGGTGCCCTAATTACGGTCAACAAAAAAAATAATGCGCATCCTCACGGACACGCATTAAACTGCTTATCATTAACAAAAAAAATTAAAAACATGGAAACATTCGCCTTTTACAGGCTTTTATTCTCATTAATGTATTGTTCTATGTCTTCTCTCTTATATGACACTGCCCAGTGCCCGTAGTGTTTCGGACGTGGTATAAGCCCTTCCTCTACCCTTCTGCGGAGCGTCCTGGGAGAGATGCCGAGCATCTTTGCAGCCTCATCTGTTGAGAGATATCGTTTAGCACAAAAAAACTTGATGAATTCCTTGACAAGCATCGTCAATGCCCAAAAGGTGGCCGCGCCCATGCCGCACGGGTTGTCGTCAATTATCTTGATGAGACGGCCAATAGCTTCCTTCAGTTCATCTTGTTGCTTCATGCTACGTGTTAATTTTTTACGATTTCTTTAACATGTTCTCTTTGACGTGGTAAAAAATCGGGGATTTTTACCCATGACGGAAAAACGTGTGTAAAGATCATGGATTTTTACTCATATATTTGTTCCGCTTATTCAGGATCCGGATCGAAAGAAGTCCATGCAACAGCCTTTGCACCTTGCGAGATAATCTGCGTATAGGTGTCTGTGCTTGATACCTCTATCTCTGGCACGGTGATAGTCTCTGTGGTAGGGGTGGCAAGTTCATAGATTATATCGACATCAGCATTAGCAGTTCTAAATTGTTCAGCAGTAAATTCGTTCATATCCTCATTGACTATACGAATTATTGCGTCAGTACCATGACCTGCGACACCTAATCCTCCGAAATTAGCAGGAGAAGTGTTGTAAGAATATGTAGTATATATTGCTGACAGTATATTATTAGTAGCAATCTTTATGCCACTATCATATATAACGAAATATATAACAGGTGAGCTACCTTTGCTTATTCTTGCACTAGACCAATCCACACTTCTTAAGTTGCGAGTAACAAGTGCTTTACCCTCAGTAGTAGATGGGAACTCAATAGTATCTGCAATATCATTAACCTTCCTCAATGGCTCAGTCAAAGCTATATCAAACACCTTACCATTACTACTTACATAGATGTGATACTTATTATCCGTTGTAGATAATTCTCCACAAGACCATATCTCTGTTGGCTGAGGATATAGCTTGTAAGTAAAGCTACCACTACCTGCTGAGTTATAGTATGCCTGACTATTAATGACATCGTACATACATGGAGTATCATTGCTGTCAAGACAAGGAATTAAGCGATATTCTGCATTAGCCTTTTTGTGCCTATACTCGCATATCTGACATTCAGTAGGAGTATTATAGCCGAAGAATAGGCGAAGGTTGGCAGTTTCAGAGTCAAATGTACCACTTGATACATCTTTAGAGCCAATATCTTCCAATGTAAACACGTAATTCTTGTATTGCCAAATATGAGCGTTTGTATCAGCAGTTGTTCGAGGTTCTAAAAAAGTTGCCCCTGTAGCTTGATTACCATAGGCACAACACCAATTCTGATTTCCCTGAGTTGTAGAGCCATGCACACCCATAGCAAATCTGTTATTTCTGTCATTCCATGTTTTTGGAGCAATAAAGTATTTATCTGGGTGGGTAATATCAAGCATTGCTACTTTAGCATATACTTCATCTGTCTTATCAAAACCGAAAGGCACTTCTATATAAGCAGTACCGTCACTTTCCAAATACTCACACCTCTTATATCCACTTGGAAGTACAACACCATCTGGATAAGGCAAAGTCTTAACCTCTGAATTACCAACAAGTCTCCATGCGGTGAGGTATTGGGTAGCAACATAATCCTCGCTTGCTACCTCGGAGTCCGTCATGCCGCTTTTAACAGCAATCGCTTTAATCGTGCAGCTCTGAGTGAGGGTGATTGCGCTTGAATACTCTGTACTACTTGAAGTAGGAGTTGAACCGTCAAGAGTGTAATATATAGAAGCATTCTCGGTCTCGCAAGTGATAGTAGCCGTTGTGTCTGTAATCGTAATTACAGGCGTTGCCACTACTAAAATAGGCTCAGGTTTCTTACCCACGCCGCTGCCACCGACACTGAACGTCCGGATGGACGGAGTGCCGATGTGCGGAGTACGTATGTATGGTGTACGTATGTTATCCATAACCGTTTAGCTTACCTGGTTTAAGATCGCTGCTGTAACCTCTGTTTGGGACACAATCTGGAAGTCCATGCTGCCGGCTTCAACGATAAGGTTGAAGCATACGTCTGATTGGTACTTTGCAAGCTCTACGTCTGTTGGGACCTTCCAGGATGTTGCACCATGTGCTCTCTGATATACAGTGATCACGCCCTTCTGGTCACGCTCAACGTCAACATTAGCTGATGCTGTAAGCTCCTCAACGGTGGCTACGTACTTGCCATTAGTCAATGAAAAAGATAAACTTGCCATATCTATATTTTTTTATTGTTTATTCCTGTAATTATTTATCCTTGAAAACGTGCCATAAGTACCATATACCCACGGCAATAGATACTATTATGCCTGCAATATGCCACAGATTAAGTTCTTTTGACTCTGCCTTGCAAATACAGTAGCCGAACAATGCGAGTGCCGCAACAGCTATCGCAAACTTTCCTATGTTCTTTACGTTCCTGCTCATGAGTTATTTCCGCTTAATTCTGCTATTACCTGCTGTACGCTCTTAACACCACTTGC
>Ga0265300_10000216_pt1 | contig 62354 bp, 37 predicted proteins | sample AusTroGonzalo_MG_FD_193482 | JGI IMG/M metagenome (GOLD analysis project Ga0265300, IMG submission 193482) | Bovine rumen microbial communities from tropical cattle in Woodstock, Queensland, Australia - Gonzalo_03 | ecosystem: Host-associated > Mammals > Digestive system > Stomach > Rumen ... | reverse complement strand
TGACGTCGGCCTCGAGATGAGCGGCGCCGCGCCTTGCCTCCACCAGATGATCGAGACGATGAACACCGGCGGCAGGATCGCGCTTCTCGGCATCCACGGACCCGACACGAAGGTCAACTGGAACCACATTGTCTGGAAGGGGCTCAAGATCAAGGGCATCTACGGGCGCGAGATGTTCGAGACCTGGTACAAGATGGGCGCGATGATTCAGGGCGGCCTCGACATATCGCCCGTCATCACGCACCGCTTCAAGTACACCGATTTCGAAAAGGGCTTCGAGGCAATGATCTCGGGCAAGTCCGGCAAGGTTATCCTCGACTGGGAATAAGAAAGGAAAGCGAAAATGTACGGCAAGTTCCAGACATATCTTCAGGAGACGATCGCCGACCTCAAGGCGAAAAGTCTCTACAAGAACGAGAAGATCATTGCGACTCCCCAGGGCGCGAACGTCCTCCTCGAGAACGGCACGAAGCTTCTCAACATGTGCGCGAACAACTACCTCGGGCTCGCGAACCATCCAGAGATAATCGAGGCGTCGCGCGAGGCGACCGCGAAGTACGGCTACGGCATGGGCTCCGTCCGCTTCATCTGTGGAACGGACTCGCTCCACAAGCAGCTTGAGCGCGTCGTCGCTGACTTCACGAAGACAGACGACTGCATTCTCTTCGGCTCTTGCTTCGACGCTAACGGCGGCGTCTTCGAGGCGCTTCTTGGGCCCGACGACGCGATAATCTCGGACGCCCTCAACCACGCGTCGATCATCGACGGCGTCCGGCTCTGCAAGGCGAAGCGCTTCCGCTATGCGAACGGCGACATGGCCGACCTCGAAAAGCAGCTGCAGGCCGCGGCCGAGGCGGGAGCTCGCTTCAAGCTCATTGTCACCGACGGCGTCTTCTCGATGGACGGCATCATTGCGCCTCTCAAGGAGATTTGCGACCTTGCTGACAAGTACGAGGCGCTTGTCATGGTCGACGACTCTCACGCTGTCGGCGTCCTTGGCGAGACTGGCGCCGGCTCCGTCGAGGACTGCGGTGTTACTGGTCGTGTCGACATCATCACCGGCACATTTGGCAAGGCGCTCGGCGGTGCTTCGGGCGGCTATGTCGCGGCGCGTCAGGAGATCGTCGACATCCTTCGCCAGAAGGCGAGGCCGTACCTCTTCTCGAACGCCGTTCCGCCGCCTGTCGCGGCTGCGTCAATCAAGGCGATAGAGCTCGTGAAGACGCGTCCCGAGCTCAGGGCGCAGCTCAATGCCAACGCGAAACGCTTCCGCGAAGGAATGGCGAAGCTCGGCTTCGACCTTGTCCCGGGCCACCACCCGATCGTCCCCGTTATGCTTGGCGATGCGGTCATAGCCGTCAAGATGAGCGAGAACCTCTACAAGAACGGTGTCTATGCGACCGCGTTCTTCTACCCTGTCGTGCCGATGGGCAAGGCGAGGATCAGGACGCAGATGTCCGCCGCGCATACGGCTGAGGACATTGACTTCGCGATAGACGCGTTCGCAAAGAGCCGCTGAATCCTTGCATGCTGCTCCTCGCCGCGAGCCTCTTCTTCACGAACCCGTCTCCGATGGAGATGCCGCGGGCGCAGGCGTATCTCGTTAAGGAGAAGGGCGTCTATCGCCTTGAGGACCGGTTCGACAAGACCGACCTCTGGATATCGCGCACTGTCGACGGCTCGTGGCGCGACGACGACGGACGCGAGTTCCTTTTGGCGACGCTCGCCAATGTCGTTCCGCCGATTGCGAAGGACGCCCCTGTGACGCGCGCCGACTTCGTCGCGGGATTGTCGCCGATCGGGAAGAAGGACTCGGAGGCGCTCTTTTACGCAGTCGACATGCTTTCCCCCATTGCCCCGGCGGAAGAGTTCTCCCGTCCGCACCAGACGCCGCGCGGCTACAAGGAAGTGCGCTACTACCAGGGAACAAACGAGTCTGCGATCGTGTGCGCGTACTTGCCCGAGAAGTCGGAGCGCTGGTCGTTCGCGGCGTGGACCCTTGCCGACGGCGATGATTTCGCGGAGCGGCTGAAGACGTTTGAGGACGAATTTCTCGCCAAGGAGTTCCCGGCCCTCGATAAGCGCCGCTCCTCTGGCGCTGCGCCGGGGAAGGGCGATCCCCGCCACGCGAAGAAGGCGCCGCCAGGCGAGCGCGAGCTCCTTCGTGCCGACGCGCGGCACTCGGTCGCGCTTTACGACACTTGGCGCGTCACCGACGGCGACGAGTTCACTGTCCTTGACGACATAGGCAGCGCCCGCTCCTTCACCGTCTCGGTCACAAACGACCTGAAGCGCATGCGCGCCGCATACGCCGCGACCGTGCCTTCGCCAATCGACGGCTCGAACGTCCTCTGCGTCGCGCGCATCTTCGCTTCGCGCAAGGAATATCTTGACGCGCTCGAGGCCAACGACCACGACGACATGGAATGGAGCGCCGCATACTGGAGCCCGAAGAGGCGCGAGCTTGTTGCGTATCTCCCGCCCGACGGGTCGGAGAAGCTTCTTGAGACGATCCGCCACGAGGCGTTCCACCAGTATCTCTCCTACGCGACCTCGATGATTCCGACGTCGCCGTGGTTAAACGAGGGATATGCACAGTATTTCGAGAAGGGGCCGGACGGGCCTGATTTCGTCGACCCAGCGGATCTCGTGACATTTGCAGAGCAGTTGCCTTCGCTTATGGCGATGGACTACGACGAATTCTACGAGGGAACTGACAGGGAGCGTCAGCTGAAGTATCGCCTTGCGCTGACGATTGCGGTCTTTCTCGAGAAAGGCGCGCCCGAAGTCCGCTTCGCGCCGTTCAAGGACGTGAAGCGCGACTATGTGGACGCGCTCATCAAGACGAAGGACATGCGCCAGGCGACTGCGGCCGCGTTCAAGACCGAGGACAACATGAAGCTCTTCGTCAGCGAATGGGCCAAGTACTGGAAAGAGCAATGAAGTACGTCGGCCGCCTTGCGCCGAGTCCGACTGGTGCGCTGCACCTCGGGAACGTGCGCACTTTCATGATCGCATGGCTTCGTGCGCGGTCGCTTGGCGGCAAGATGGTCTTCCGCATGGAGGATCTCGATCATCCGAAGGACAAGCCAGGCGCGGCGGCGGACGCTGTTCGAGATCTCCAATGGCTTGGCTTCGACTGGGATGAGGAATACGTGCAGTCCGAGAGAAAAGACCTTTACCGCGATGCGCTTTCTTCACTCGTCTCGCGCGGACTTGCGTATCCTTGCGTCTGCTCGCGTCGCGACGTCGAGGCCGCTCAGTCCGCGCCGCACGAGGGCGAGCAGCTTTTCTATCCCGGCACCTGCCGCGGCAGATTTGCCGCGTGGAGTGATGCATATTCCTATCTCAACTCCTCAACTCCCCCACTCCCCCACTCCTCCACTCCCCGCTCCCCCTGCTGGCGGTTCCGCGTCGCCGACGGCTCGCGCGTCGCGTTCGACGATGTCTTTGCGGGTCGCTTCGAGCAGGATGTATCCGCGACGCTTGGCGACTTCCCGCTTGCGCGTGACGAGTTTGGCGCGGGCTACACGCTTGCCTGCGCGGTGGACGACATGGCGATGGGGGTTACCGAAGTCGTTCGGGGCGACGATCTTCTTGCCGCGACGCCCGCGCAGATTCTCGTCACTCGCGCGCTTGGCGCGGATCGCGAGATTTCCTACTGCCATGTTCCGCTTGTCGTTGGTCCCGACGGCAAGCGGCTCGCGAAGCGCCACGGCGACACGCGCATTGCCGCATACCGCGCGTTGGGCGTGCGTCCCGAGAAAATCGTCGGGCGGCTTGCGGCGAGCTGCGGCTGGGCGGAAGAGGGCGAGGAGATCTCGCTCGCGGCGCTTTTGCCGCGCTTCGATCTTTCGACTGTTCCTCACACGCCTTTCATTGCAGCGATATGAAATCTATGACTTCCGAAAACAATACTGTCCACGAGGTTCGGCGCGTCACATACGCGGGGATGACCGTCAACATCGCGATTGCGGTGTTGAAGGGCTGCGTTGGCGTCGTGTTCTCGTCTCAGGCGCTGTTTGCCGATGCGGTGCATTCTCTCTCCGACCTCGTGACGGACTTTGCGGTAGTTTTCGGCGTGCGCTACTGGTCGGCACCCGCCGACGAAGAGCATCCTTACGGGCACGGCAAGATCGAGGCGCTGGTGACGCTTTTCATCGCAATCGCGCTTGTCGTCGTCGCCTACGAGCTTGGCGCACACGCCATTCGCTCGCTCGCGTCAGGCGAGTCGTCAGTCCCAGGTCTCCCCGCGCTTTTCGTCGCGCTCGTCTCGGTCGCCTCGAAAGAGTGGCTGTTCCGCTGGACGTGCCGCATCGCGCGCAAGGTCGCTTCCCCCGCGCTTGAGGCCAATGCCTGGCACCATAGGTCGGACGCCATCAGCTCGATTCCTGTCGCCGTCGCGGTAGTCGTCGCGCATGTCTGGCCGTCGCTTGCATGGGTGGACGCGGTGGGCGCTGTTCTTGTAGCGCTCTTCATTCTCCATGTCGCGTGGGAGATTGCGTATCCGGCGCTTCAAGAACTCGTGGACGCTGAAATCGGCGGCAAATCTGCCGCGGTCGAGGCGCTTGCCCGCAATGTCGCCGGAGTCGTGGAGGTGCACAAGGTCCGCGTCCGTCGATATGGCGGCGCGTATGTGGCCGACTTGCACGTGCATGTCGACGCCGGGCTTTCGGTTGCGGAGGGGCATCGCATCGGGCACGATGTCTCTGACGCGTTGCTTGTGTCCGACCTCGGAATAGTCGATGCAGTCGTGCACGTCGAGCCGGCGGAGCGCGGCGAAAAACTCCCCAAGTAGCTGCGCGCCGCCTACGACGGCCTTGAAATCGACCTGCCGTGCTGATTTCGTTTATCTTATTTGCCCTTGCATTCCTGCGCGCCGTTTGGTATACTACGCGCCGTTCATTCACCAAAAGGAAGAAAAAATGGTCAAGATCAGAATGCGTCGCACCGGTTGCACGAACCACGCGACCTATCGTATTGTGGCGGCGGACTCCCGTTCGCCCCGTGACGGCAAGTTCCTCGAGATCCTCGGGTGGTACGACACCCAGATCAAGGACGAGAACTTCAAGCTCGACCTCCCGCGCGTCGAGTACTGGCTCTCGAAGGGCGCCCAGCCCTCGACTACGGTTGCCTCGCTCATCCGTCGCGCGAAGAACCCCAACCTGAAGCCGCACCACGCGACTCCGGCCAAGAAGGTCGAAGCGAAGAAGGAGGCCTAAGCCATGGGTATCAAGCTTATAGACAAGATCAACGCCGAGCAGACCGCGAAGCTCGCGGAGAAGAAGTTCCCCGAGTTCCGCACCGGCGACATCGTCCGCGTCTCCATCAAGATCAAGGAAGGCGACAAGTTCCGCGTTCAGGACTTCGAAGGCAAGGTGTTCTCGGTCGACAACGGCCGTGGCGCCATCTCCGGCAACTTCGTCGTCAGCCGTGACACGATGGGCGTCCGCGTCGAGAAGCGCTTCCCGTTCAACAGCCCCTGGATCCAGGCGATCAAGGTTGTGAAGAAGGGCACCGCTCGCCGCGCCAAGCTCTACAACGAGCGCACCTACTGCTCGCACAAGGCCGTCCGCAAGCTCGTCAAGAAGTAAGGCGATTCGGCTTGAAGCCGACCGGTGGATGGACAGAAGGAAAGGCCGCCCCTCTCGGGACGGCCTTCTTTTTTGCTATAATACAGGCGATGTTGAAGATCGATGTCATAAGCGTCCAGCCGAAGATGTTCGCGGGGTTCCTCACGGAATCCATCGTTGCGCGCGCCGTCGCGAAGGGCGCGTGCGAGGTGAACATCGTCGACCTGCGCGATTTTGGCGAGGGTCGCTGGCGCAAAGTCGACGACAAGCCGTATGGCGGCGGGCCAGGCATGCTGATGAAGTGCGGCCCGTGGTTCGCTGCAGTCGAGTCGCGTGTCGGTGCCGGAGATCGTGCGCCGGGAACGCGCGTTGTCATGACCTCTCCCTCTGGCCGCAAGTTTACCCAGCGCGACGCCGAGGAGCTGTCGCGTGAAAGCCATGTCGTCTTCATGTGCGGCCACTACGAGGGCTTTGATGCGCGAATCGAGACGATTGCGACCGATGCGTTTTCTGTCGGCGACTTCGTGATGACCGGCGGCGAACTTGCCGCGGCCGCGATGGTGGATTCGATCGTCCGTCTTCTCCCCGGCGTTCTCGGCGGCGGACCTGCCGCGACCGCGTCAGAGAGTTTTGGGCGCGACGGGCTTCTCGAGGCCCCGCAGTATACCAAGCCGCCGGAGTTCCGCGGCATGAAGGTACCGGAAGTGCTTCTCTCCGGCGACCACTCGAAGATCGAGGCGTGGCGAAAGTCAGAGGCCCGCCGTCTCACCGAAAAGGAAAGGCCAGACTTGCTGCGATGATTGCGTCACTTTTTCTCTCCGTCGCGATAGTTGCGCACGAACCTGGCTACTATACCTCGCTCGCCAACCATGTTGGCAGGTGGCTCAAGGACCAGGATATCGCCGCCGAAGTCGTGAAACCCTCCGAGATGCGCACTAAGCTCGCGAATGAGAAAGTCGCCTTTCTTGTCGGCTTCGAGTCGCCGACCGCCGACGAGATCAAGACGCTCCGCAGTTTCCGCGACAGGGGCGGAAAGCTCGTCGTCTTCTATTCCGCCTCGCCGCAGCTTGGAGAGTTGATGGGCGTTCGTCCCGCGGGTTACAAGGCGGCTTCCTATCCCGGCCAGTGGAGCCGAATGAACTTCTCGGGTGCCGCGCCGCCGGGAGCGCCGACCGCGATTCTCCAGACTTCATCCGTCCTGCAGCGAGCAGTTCCGATACAGGGCAAGTCGCAGGTGATGGCTACATGGGCCGACAGGAATGGGAAGTCCACTGGCGACGCGGCATGGATATCGTCGCCCTACGGTTGGTGGATGACGCATGTCCTTCTCGCGGACGGCGACGAAAACCTGAAAGCGCGGCTTTGCGCGTCGCTCGTCGGTTCCGTCGACTCTTCGCAGTGGAGTCCCGCGCGCGCGGCGGCGAAGGCGGACGCGGAGTTCAAGAACCTTCGTGCATACGCGGCGAAGCAGAAGCCGAGCCGTGGTGAGATACACGCGGTGTGGGACCATTCTGGCTGTGGGCTCTATCCGGGGAACTGGCCGAAGACAATGAAGCTTCTTCGCGAAAGCCATGTCACCGACCTTTTTGTCAATGTCGCAGGCGCGGGATTTGCGCACTATGCGTCCGACGTCCTGCCGCGCTCGAAGACATATCGCGAAGAAGGAGACCAGCTCGCGGCGTGCCTTGCTGCTGCGCGAGGGTCGGGCATACGTGTCCATGCGTGGATTCTCTGCTTCACGGGAACGCGTGCATCGCCCGAGACGATGGCGGCGTTCGACCGCAACGGCTGGCGGCTCAAGGCGGCGAACGGAAAGAAGACCGAATATCTCGATCCCGCGAACGCGCTTGTCCGCGCGAGGATTCTCGCGTCAATCGACGAGATACAGCGACGATATGCCGTCGACGGCATACACCTCGACTTTGTCAGGTGGGGTGACTCGGCGGTGAAGCCGAAGAACGCGGCAGATGTCGTCACGCGCTTTGTCGCAGACGCGCGCAGGCATGTGAAGCGTCCGAAGTGGCTGACGACGGCTGTATACGGAAAGCATCCGCAGTGTATCGGCTCAGTCGGCCAGGACTGGAAGGGGTGGCTGAACGCGAATCTCGTCGACTATGTAGTTCCGATGGACTACACCGAGTCGCCGGCCACCTTCCAGAGTCTGCTGGCGCTTCAATCCGACACGCGCTCACACGCGCAGAGGACGATTGTCGGAATAGGCGTCACTGCGAACGAGTCGCGGCTTGGCGCGCGCGAGGTGATTGATCAGGTTAACATGACGCGTCGCCGCGGTTTTGCGGGCAACGCGCTCTTTGATCTTGATACGACGCTCGAGAAACAGATCCTTCCATTCCTCCGCCTTGGCCTCTGGTAAGCTATATTCCCGCGGCGGCGAGTGCGGAAATGCGGTCGTAGAATTCCATTCGGTCGATCTTCGAGAGATGTCGGACGCATTTCTTCGCCGCGAATTCCTGTGCGATGTGGCTTTCGCGAAGTTCGCTCCAGTCACAATCCATGATGTTTCCGAGAAGCGTCTCTTTCGTCACGAAGAAATCGCAGGGATAGACGTCGCCATTTCGCTCGACCACGACATGGCCGTCACAGCGACCCGCGAAGAGGCATTGCTCCGCGCGTCCGAACGTCGCGTATGAAAGCGCCGCGTCGATGTTGCGAACCGAAACGCGCCTCATGTCGCCGTCCTCGAGCCACGCGTCGAGAACGCCGCAGAGAAATTTGTCCCACTGCTGCGTTGAAATGCTTTCAAGGTGGTCGGTGTATTGCTGCCACTTTCCGCCAAGCTCGTCGCGAACATACCTGTAGATTTTCTTCGGCTCGTTGACATTCGACTTTGTCACTAGCGTCAGCACATTGTAGGCGCAGCCAGCTTCCCTAAGCGCGTCGATTCCGCGCAGCACCTCCGCGTGTGTACCGCGACCGTCTGGCGTCGTGCGGTGCGCGTCGTGGATGTTCGCAGGGCCATCGACACTTGCGCCGACGAGCCATCCTTCTTCCGCGAAAAACTTTGCCGCCTCGCGAGTCACAAGCGTCGCGTTTGTCTGTATCGAAAGCGAAAGCCGCAGTCCGTCGGGAAGGACTCTCTTTGCGAAGTCGTTTGCGCGGCGAAAGAAGTCGAGCCCCGCGAGCATCGGCTCTCCGCCCTGAAACGCGATAGAAAAAGAATCGAAGGGAAGCGAAAGGTAGCTCTCGATCATTCGCTCAAGCACGGCATCCGACATCTTCGCCGGGCCGTTTGGATAGAGCGACGCCTTGCCCAAGTAGAAGCAGTAGTCGCACGCGAGGTTGCACCTTGCGCCGACCGGCTTCACGAGAAGGGAGAAGGGCGTCATTTGCGAAGTCGTTCCTCGAGTATGCGCGTCATGTCGCGGAGCCGTTCCTGATGTTCCGCGAGACCTGAGAGATCGTTCTGTTGGAATGGGTCTTCCACTACGTTGTAGAGCCGGACTTTCGCTTCGCCCTCGCGTATCCTCGTCCGCAGCGCCACATAGTCGCCGACTCTCAGCATCTGCTGGAGCCCGCGCACAGGCGCTTTCCTCGCCTCGAACTCGCGGAACGCCTCGGTTCCACCGCCCCACGGAAACTCGTATTGCGAATAGACGAGCGAGGGTTTGAAGGTCGTCGCGTTTCTTAACTTGTCCCAACGCAAGAAGAGCGAAACGCCCTCCGACTCCTGCGGTGCAATTGTGCCTGCGACATCCGCAAGCGTCGCCATCCAGTCGTGGAACTGCGAGGGCGAGTCGTCTCTCCAGCCGCCAGATATACGCGCTGGCCAGCGGACAAAAGTAGGGACGCGCATCCCGCCCTCGAAGACGTCGCGCTTAAGTCCGTCGAAAGGCCCGTTCGAGCCGAAGAAGCGCGGGTCTGCGCCGTACTCGTCGGCAGGTCCATTATCAGAAGTAAAGACGATCATCGTGTCGTTGTCGAGTCCGAGCCGATTAAGCTCGCCCATGAAGTCCGCGAGCGCATTGTCGAGGCGCGTGATTGCTGTCGCGTAGCGTGCGGCGTTTTCGGGAAGATCGCGGTAGGCGGGGTCGATCCACGTGTTGCGTGCTGCGAGAGGTTCTGGTTCAAGCGGCCACTTTACGCCCTCGGCTGGATATGTCCGTCCTGGGATGTGGAGCGGATGTTTTGTCGCAAGCGTGTCGTCGCTCTGCCCAGAACCGTGGATCGTATTCATCGCGAGGTAGAGAAAGAACGGAGTGTCTCTTTTCTCGGCTGCGTGGCGGGCGACGAGCTGCTTTGCCTTAGCGACGAAGAGGTCGGTCGAGTAGATGCCTTTAGCGGAATCAGTTGCGTTCGTGCGGTTCTCGGTTATTCCCATGAACGCCTTGCGTATGTGCCCCTCGTAGTGGTAATACGTGTGCCCAGCCATGTGATCGAGGAAGCCATAGAAGTAGTCGAAGCCGCGGTCGAGCGGATGAGAGGTGACGCTCTCTCCTGATTCGCCGCCGCCAGCAACGCCCCACTTGCCGACGGCCCATGTCGCGTAGCCCGCGCCGTGAAGGACGGAAGCGAGAGTGTTCGTCTCGGAGAACGCCCTATCGAAGCAGTTGTCGCGAAGGGAGCAGCATCCTTGGACGCGGCCGGTGATCAGCGATGCGCGGCTCGGCGCCGAGACTGGCGCGGCCGCGTAGTGCGCCGTCAGGACCACGCCTTCGCTTGCAAGACGGTCGAGACACGGAGTGCGAAGCCGTGCGAGGACATTTGTCCGCTCGTTGCAGGTGAAGCCGACGTCGCCAAAGCCGAGGTCGTCGGTCAGGATAAAGACGATATTCGGCCTTGTGCGCCCAAGCGCGGCGATTGGCGCAATGGCCAGTGCTGCAACGATAGTGATAATTCCAAGTGTTTTTTGCATGGCAACAATTCTCCTCGCATTTTGCGCCTCTCGGCACTCGCTTCGCTCGGCTTGGTCGCTTCCCTATGGGTCGCGCCCACCCACAAGGGGCGGTTACGCGTTAAAAATTACTGCAGGAATGGATTTGACGCGAGCTCGCGGGCGATTGTCGTCTCGACTCCGTGACCGGGAACGACTACCGTGTCCTTAGGAAGGACTTTTAGCTTTTCGAGCGATTCCTGAAGCGTCGCCATGTCACCGCCTGGGAAGTCGGTGCGCCCGACGGAACAGCAGAAGAGTGTGTCTCCGGAGCAGAGGGTGTCTGGCTTGCCGTCGCCCGTCTTGAAGAGATAGCAGACTCCACCAGGCGTGTGGCCGGGCGTGTCTATCACCTCGACCGTCGCCGTCCAGCCAAGTTCGGCAATAAACGCCTGAAGATCCTCTGCTAAGCTTCTACAGAAGGGTCTGACCCTTCTGTAGAAGTTGATGTCGGATATTGGCGGGTAGTCTGGCGGAAATTGGTTGAAAGGATGAGATATTATCTTCGCGTCCGCGTCGCTGATGAAGACGGGAAGATCGGGATATGCCCGCTGGAGTTCTGGAATCGCGCAGATGTGGTCGAAGTGCGCGTGAGTAAGAAGGACTGCTGCGAGATCGAGCCCCTGTTTCTTTAGCTCTGCGCGTATGTGCGTCGCATCGGCTCCCGGGTCTACGACAATCGCCTTGCCGTTTTCGCTCAAGATGGAGCAGTTTACCTCAAATGTTCCGACTTCGAAGGTTGTGCGGTTCATGCACCGGTTTCCTGTAATGATTTGCTAAGATAAGTTGCCGAAGACTTTGTTGTTAATATCCGTTGTAGTTTTCCCAGCGCCAGCGGACGAAATCGCGGTTCACCACGTCGGGCAGTCGGATTTCCGGCGGTATAGTGTAGCCATAAGACATTCTCGCGCGTTCAGAGAGAACAATTTCGCCGCTCGGCTTGAGGCGCAGTTCTCCGCAGTCGAATAGCTGGTGTATGTCCATCCGAAGGCAAAGTCCATTGGCTACCGTATCTTCCCCCTTGTACTTGTAGGGAACAATATGCGCCGCTTCTAGAACTTCCGGAAGTCGAACGTGTGTAACTATGCAATGCGGGTCGGAGCCGAGTACAGCGCGGCGGAATCTTGCCTGATTAGGTCGTGTGCGGTGTGCATCGACTCGCTTTCTCTCCATGTCGGAAGCCAGTTGGTTTGTTGCGGCTGAAGTTGAGTCGTCCCCTATCTGTATTGGCGGCATCGACAACAGTGTCTTTATCTCGTCGTCGATTAGTGCATTGTATGTGAATGTCTCGGCTCCGTCTTGTTCTGTTTGGATAAAATAGCCGTAGTGTGCGAGAAATAGCAGGAACTCTCTTGCAATTCTGTGATCGTTTGCCGCCGGGCAACAATTTGGCCAGGAGGAAATGTCGAGCGCAGCGGCACGAAAGGCCTGTATGCATTCGGCATAATCTGATGCGGACGTGAAGCCACGTTGCGAAGATAGCGGAATCACGATTTTTGTAAGTTCTTCTTTTGTCAAGTAGCCTGCACTCGGGTTAACAGTCCACAAGTCCCGGACAATGCTGACGAGTAGATGCAATGGTCGGATTTCCAGTCCCGCATGTTGCCATTGCGCACATTCGTCATCGTTTTGAATAGCGGGATTCGGAAGTCGGAAGGATGCAATCGTGGTAGCGGCAAATTCGGCCTGTGATATCAGTCGGTCGGCGACTCGTCTACCGAAGTTCGTCAATCGAATGACGCCATCGTGATCTGCCCGAGCGGGAAGAAGCCCAAGTGCGCGCCAGTATTGCCCGGAATTTCGTATCAAGTTGCGCTCGCCGACGCGGTCGCGGAGATTGACATTGATACCTCTGCCCTGTATGTCATGGTCAAGAGCGCGCATTTGCTCTGCGAATTCATCTGAGCTAAACTTAACGTTTGTGTTGCGCCTTTCCAATTCGCGCATTCTAAAAAGAACGCCCAGAAGAACGACGGGATCATTCAATCCTTCGGTACATTGCAGACTCGCCCATTTCCACTTGAATCCTGGAAATGGCAGGATGGGAGGAGTTTCAGAAGTGAAGGTGTAGGTTGGCATGGTTCATCATTTCTTAGGGAATTGCTTTGCTATGGCTTCGGATAGCCGTGGCGGAACTGCATTGCCGATCTGCCGATAGACGGATGAAAGAGGCCCTTTAAACTCGAAGTCGAGTGGAAAGCTCTGCACTGCGGCAAGTTCGCGTCCTGTCATGCGGCGCAAGTTACTTGGATGCGGCAATATCACCACTCCGCCCCTGTCATCGCCCCTCGCAGTCACAGTTGGGGCAGGCTTTGTTGGGTCAAGTGGTCGATGTCCGATATAACCGTTGAAGTTGAGCTTGTATTTCGAATAGATGTGGTTTGGCAATTTGTTTGGCTTGTCTGGATCGGGGATATTTGCCAACGCCTCGCCCACGCCGACCCATCGCGGCAGTCCGTCCTTTTCGTCCTTGTCGTGTGTCGGCTTTGGAAAAATGTAGTCGAAATCGACATCTTTCCTGATGCCGACGATTATCACGCGTTCGCGTTTCTGCGGAACGCCATAGTCGGCAGCGTTGAAGAGTTGGTGCTTGACTTTGTAGCCGAGCCCCGACATTTCGGAGAGAATCTTCTTAAAGACTATGCCATTTGCAAAATGCAGAAGCCCTTTGACGTTTTCGGCAAGGAAAAACCGCGGGCGCTTGTCGCGAATCACCCTTATGAGTTCGCGGTATAGAACGTTTCGGCTATCGTCCAGGGATCGCTTCGTGTTTGCGACGGAGAAGCCCTGGCAGGGGAATCCACCGATCACGATGTCGCAGTCGGGAATGGACGAACTTGCGACCTTTGAGATGTTCTCGCATACGATGTGCTTGCCGATGTTGGCGCGATATGTCTCGACCGCATCAGGATATAGATCGTTTGCCCACACGATTTTGTGTCCTGCTCGTACAAAGCCAAGGTCAAGCCCGCCCGCACCGCTGAAAAGAGATACGACCTTCACGAAAGCTCCTCTCGTTCGAGCCTGACCAGTTCTTCGCCAAGTCGTCGTGCGAAAAGAACTGGAACGGCGTTGCCGATTTGCCTATAGCACGAGTTCATTGCGCCCGCAAACCTGAAGTCGTCGGGGAATGTCTGTATTGCCGCACTCTCGCGTATTGTCAGTCGTCGTTTGCCGTTATAGTGCGGAATTGCGCATACGCCGCCGCCGCCGTCGCCGCGCGCAAGGATTGTCGGGCATGGCTTTTCGGGGTCTGTCGGACGATGCCCAGTGAAATTTCGGTAGGCAAGCTTATATGCGGAATAAACATGGTTCGGCAAATCGTTGGGAGTGTCTGGATCTGGGAATCTGTCGAGTTCGTCGCGAATCGTCCGCCACTGCGGCAAACACCCCTTGCCGTCCTTTGAGTGCGTAGGACGAGGGAATCTGAACTTCATTTCCTTGCCCTCGTCCTTCCGCTGTCCGATGATTATGACGCGTTGGCGGTGCTGTGGAACTCCGTAGTCCGCCATGTTCACGAGATGCGTCTCGACGAGGTATCCGGCCCTCCCGAAGTCAGAGAGTATTTTTTCAATGGCGGCTCCGCCTCCGAGAGAGAGGATGCCCTTTACGTTTTCGGCGATGAAGTAGCGCGGCTTCTTTGCCTTGATGATTTTGCAGAAGAACCGATAGAGGGTGTTTCGGCTATCGTCCACATCCCGCAGAAGATTTGCCTGGGAGAATCCTTGGCAGGGGAATCCTCCCACGACTACATCCGCTTCGGGGATGAGGGATATGTCGATGTTCCGCACGTCGTCTTCCACGACATGATCACCGACATTCGTTCGGTATGTCTCTACGGCGTCATGCGCATTGTCGTTTGCCCATACGACACGGTTTCCGGCCTGGATCAGTCCAAGGTCGAGTCCTCCGGCGCCGCAGAAAAGGGAAACTATCGTCATGCCAAGGATGTTATTAGAAACACATGGATATTATATCAAATTGGAGGCGATGCTTGCGACTGCCTTGCGCGCCGTTGCGAAGGCGAGAGTCAGGTTGTAGCCGCCGGTCGGTCCGTCGATGTCCATCACCTCGCCGGCGAAGTAGAGCCCCGGGACGATCTTCGACTGCATCGTGTGCGGGTCGACTTCCCTCGTGTCAACGCCGCCGATCGTCACGATCGCCTCCTTTAACGGTCGCGGGTTGATTTTATCCAAGCGCACTGTCATGCCGGTGAACGACGCTTCAACCGCAATTCCCCGTTTCCCATTCCCCGTTCCCCGTTCCCTCTCGTAGTGCTCGATGAACCGCTGTGCGTTGTAGATCGCCGCGCCGGAGAGCCCGAAGCGCTCGCAGTCGATTTCGCCGCGATACTCGAAGACCGCCTTGCCGGATGCGTCGAACACCTTTGCCGCGCCGTCCTCGAAGCGGCGCCCGGCGAGCCGCGTCACCTTCTCGTCGCGCGTCTCGAGCCCGATGAGCCCCGGGCGGTACGGAACGAGTCTGTGCCCGAGCGCCTGCGCGAAGCGCTGCCCGTCTCCGACCGAGCCGGTCTTCGGGTAGCTTGCGCCGCCCGTCGCGAGAAGCACGTTCTCCGCGAGGATCGAGAAGCTGTTCGCGACTACGGCGAAGCGCGCGGCCCCGCCCCTGACGGCGGCGATCTCCTTCACCGGGCAGTTCGTGATGATCGGCACCTCCTCGTCGCGCAGCAGGTCGCCGAAGGCGTGGACTATCGTCGCCGCCTTTTCGTCCGCCGGGAAGATGCGCCCGTCGGTCATTCGCTTCGTCCTCACGCCGAGCGACTGGAACCCGCGGCAGATCTGCCGCGGAGGGCATTCGCGCACCGCCTCCGCGACGAACTCGGCGCACTGCGCGGCGATTCCGCCGCGCGAAATGTCATTCAGGAACTGCTCGGGCGAGATGTCCTTCGCGAAGTTGCAGCGGCCGTTCGCGGTCATCAGCACCTTCGAGCCGAGACGCGCCTTGCGCTCGACGAGGACGCAGGGAACGCCGCGCTCCGCGGCGACCGCCGCCGCGAACATCCCTGCCGCGCCACCGCCGACGATGACGAGTTTCGCTGCGACTTCTTGCTGATGTTGGGGCATGTGGCTAAGGACTGGGTGGTTATTTAGACAGGATTAACAGGATTAACAGGATTTAGGGCAGTGGGCCAGGGGCTATTGGATGCGGATGGAGAAGGGGAGTGCTTCGCCGTTTGTAGTGACTGCAAGCGGCTCGGATGGTGATGATTCGTTCCCCGCGGCGTCGAACGCTGTGATTCTCGCGACGTATTCAGTCCTAGGGCATAAGCCTCGGACAGAATACGTCGTGGAGTTTGTCACAAACGCTGTCTTGACGAGGTTGGTGGAAACGGCAAAGTTGCGGACAAAAGAAATTTCGTCAATGATCACGCGGTGATATTTCTTCTTGCCAGAGTTGTTCAATATGAGTGGTGCGCCTGCCGGGACCTCTGAAAGGGGAATGGACGACGTTGAAAATTCGCTTGCAAGTTCAACGGATGCGAAATCGTTTGTCGCTCCGTCAAGCACATATCCGATGGACATGGTTTTCGCTTCGTCCAGATGGTCGTAATGCCTCGTGATGAGTTCCAGGCGGAGCCCTTCGTATGATTCGAATTCGCGGATGATGAGAACCCCCTTGTCGTCTCTGGTCGATAGCTGGATCTGCCCCGTGGTATTTGTCGGAAGGCATAGCATATAACCGCTTAGGTCAGGATACGCTGACACTATACTTTCGGTTTGCTGCGAAGTGGTGCCGTCGTTGCTGAACTCGTTGAAGTCGTATTTTCGTTCGACAGAACTGCTTCCCGCGATTCGTGTCACCTCCAACACGTCGACGCGATTTGAAACGGCGTTCGCGGGGTTGGTCCACGACAGACCGCACCGCGTCCCCCTAATGTTGTCGGCTTGCAGATTTGTCGGCGCATCGATGATCGGCACTCCGGAGATGACGGCAGAATAGAAGTAGAGGCTTTGTGCGCCTATGGTTGATGTGATGGCGAGAGATCGTACATGATCAGATATATTCCAAGTGGCGGTTACATCCGAAGTTGTTCCCTTTGGAATGTCAGTGAATTCATGGGGCAGACTGCTCGTTTCATTGTCATAGGATGAAATGATGAGATTTCGTGTACAACTCCCAGATGTGGAAATGCGCAGTACTATAGATGTTATGGCAAAATCATAACATGGAGAGGTTATCCTCGCGCCTTGTCCATTAATATAATAGTCACCATCTTTGTTGGATTTAATATTGCCTATATACGTCCATCCCGTCGCGTTCGTCAGCGCGGCGTCAAATGTGACGTTGGTGGAGTTGGCAAAAAGGATCGCCGGAAACAGCAGCGCGATGAACGCGACGAGATGTTGTTTCTTTGTCTTCATTGCAACCGGAAGTCGACTCCTTTTTCCTCGAAGTAGGCGTTGAACATTACTTTCGCGGGGATGTCGAGCCCGGCTTGAACGACGAGATCGTAGCCGCATGCGTCGCGGAGTCGGTTTGCGATCAGCGCGACTACGGACTCGCGCAAGTTTTTGGCCGAAAGGAGCGCGAACTTGTCGCAATCTGCGGCAAGCTGAACGATGTCCTCGCGGTCGGCTTTACCATCCTCGCGGTTCTCCCCGAAAACGCGCTCGACGAGCGTCTTTCTCTCGAAGGACTCGCGCTGGAGGAAATGGTCTATGGAAATAATCTTCGGCGGTGGGAGCGTCAGCGTCATGGTCTTTGCGGCTTTGTCGACGATCGGCGTCTCGGCCTGCGAGAGATCATAGCCCGCCTTGATGGTGTAGACGGTCTCGCGCACTGTGTCCGTCGAGACCGTCGAGCCGATATGCACGACCTTCCAGACGATCTTGCGCGTCGCAAGTTCCGCGATGGGGGAGTTCTCGCTCACTACGGACGAGGCGAATGAGATTGCCTGCCTGTCGCGCCACGCGAGAAAGCCGAAGAGGCCGCCAGCCGCTAGGATAGCGACTACGAACAGCGTGATCGGCATGCCCATGAATTTTCTCAGTATTTTACGCATGAGGCAAGGATGGCGAGCAATACGACTACTGCCGCGCCGAGAATCAGGGTGATTTTGGTTTGTCTTGTCATCGCGCGGTATTATAGCAAAATGGTATAATACGCGAAATGCAAAATTTGGCTACAGTCGCGGTTCAGGTAGGCGTCCTCTTCGCCCTTATGGCGGTGGGGGCTGTCTGTCGTCGCGTTCGCCTCGTCGACGAGACATCCGTGAAGGGGATAGTGAACGTCCTTCTTCTCGTCGTTACGCCATCTCTTATCATCGACTCCTTCCAGCGGCCTTTCGACTCATCGATGATGCACGGTTTCTTCTGGGCGTTCGTAATTGCCGCTTTTGCGCATGTCGCCATTATCCTGTTCGCCCGACTCTTTTCGCGCGGCGACGACAGATCGCGCCCGGTCTTGCGCCTTGCGATGGTGTTCTCAAATGCTGGCTTTATGGGGATCCCTCTCGAGCAGGCGATCCTCGGCGCAGAAGGCGTCTTCTACGGAATAGTCTATGTGGTCGTCTTCAACTTCTTCATGTGGAGCTGGGGACTTTACGAAATGAAGTTTAGAGTTGAAAGTGAAAAGTTAAAAGTTGGATTTCGTGCGAAAGATCTGCGGCCGATGATCGTGAATCCCGGCACTGTTGGCCTTGCGATAGGTCTGCCGCTCTTTTTCGCTTCCGTCTCGCTCCCCGCGATCCTCAAGACCCCTGTGCACCTTCTCGCCGAGCTTAACACTCCGCTTGCTATGCTCGTCATTGGCTTCTATCTCGCGGGCGCGGACTTTCGCCGCGTCGTCCGCATGCCGAGCGCCTATTTTGCGGGAGCCGTTCGCCTTATCGCCTACCCTCTTGCGATGGTTGCGCTGCTCTTCCCCTTGCGCGCGCACTTTCCGCGAGAGATGATGCTTGCGCTTGTGACGGCGGCTTCGGCGCCTGTCGCGGCGATGGTGTCGATGTTCGCGTCAAAGTTCGAGCGTGACGTCGATCTTTCCGTGGGGCTCGTCAGCGGCACGACGCTCCTCAGCATCCTCACGATGCCGCCTGTGATCGCTTTTGCAATGGAGGTGCTATGATTCCGGAGAAAACAGTCGAGGCGCTTAAACAGCGCGGGTTCGAGGTTGAGGCGGCGGCGACTAGGCAAGAGGCGCTTGCGCTCGTCATGAAGGAGGCAGAGTCGGCGCAAAGCGTCGGCTGGGGCGGGAGCGAGTCGGTCAAGGAGATTGGCGCGCGTGCGCGGCTCGTCGAGAGCGGCAAGGAGATTCGCGACCACCAGCTCGTGTGCGATCTCTTCCTTCTTTCTGCGAACGCGCTAACGACCGACGGCCGCATCGTAAATATCGATGGCACAGGCAACCGCGTCGCGGCGTCGATCTGTGGCCCGAAGCGCGTCGTCTATGTCATTGGGCGCAACAAGATTGTTGACGGAGGTCTTGACGAGGCAATCGCGCGCATCAGGCGCTGCGCCTGCCCGCCGAATGCGAAGCGGCTCGGCAAGCGCACCCCCTGCGGGCTCGCGGGCGCGTGTGTTGGCGGAGAGGGATGCGATTCGCCCGATCGGATGTGTAAGGTGACGGCGATCTTCGACCGCAAGCCCACCGGCATCTCCGCAAAGGTAATTCTCGTGGATGAAGACCTCGGTTACTGAGAATTTTTGGTATAATACAAGCCGTCAGGCATGGTGCCTGGCAAAACAAAAGGACAAAATAAACATGAACTACTTCATTGACTGTCTCACAAAGAAATATGCTTGCTTCTCTGGCCGCGCTCGCCGCCAGGAATACTGGTTGTTCGTGCTTTTCAATTTCATCGCCGCTTTTGTGGTTGGTTTTATCGGCGGGATTCTTGCGGGCGCGACGGGCGTTGCGGCATTTGCGTTTCTTGGAACGATTTACAATCTTGCAGTCCTGATTCCTGGTTTCGCCGTGCTTGTCCGCCGTTTGCATGACACAGGGCGTAGCGGCTGGTGGTGGCTGATTGCTCTCATTCCGTTTATTGGCTGGATCGTCCTTATCGTCTTCTGCTGCCTCGACAGCCAGCCTGGCGAGAACCAGTACGGACCGAACCCCAAGGGGCTCTGACGTGAAGCGCGCACGGGACTATCGCCGCGAGGCATGGGTTGCGCTTGGCGAGGGGCAGTATTGGCCCTTCGTCGGCGCGATGTTCATTCTTACGCTCATTTCCGCCGCGGCGATAATCCCGTCGATTCTGCTTCTTCTCATTCCGCTGTTCTACCTGATCGGCTTCATGTTGTGGACGCAGACCACGATGGCGCTTTCGACGATACGCAGGCGCATGAAGTTCGAGCTTTTTACTTCTGGGTGGGGCCATGGGTGGCACATGTTCTGGGTGCTTTGCGTCCAGTGGACATATTTGCAGCTCTGGTTCCTCCTGCTTATTGTCCCAGGCGTCATCAAGTGCTTTTCCTATGCAATGACGCCGTATATCGCGGTCGACCATCCCGACTGGACGGCGAACCAGTGCATAACTGAGTCCCGTCGCATAATGTACGGGAACAAGTGGCGCTACTTCTGCCTCAACATAAGTTTCATCGGCTGGTATCTGCTGCTCATTCCCGCGGCTTTCGTCCCGTGCGGCTCCTTTGCGCAGCTTTTCCTGCAGCCGTATGTCCAGACCGCCTGCGCCGCCTTTTACGAAGACATCAAGAACTTCTGACAGTTCTGCGCGGCTAATTATGGTATAATTTCCCGCATGAACATTGTGATTCTGCTGGGAGCCCCGGGTTCGGGGAAGGGAACGATCGCGGGGAAGCTCGCGGCCGAGCATGACAACTTGAAGCACGTTTCGTCTGGAGACCTGCTTCGCGGCGCAGTCGCCAAGGGCACTCCTGCGGGAGTGGAGGCGAAGGGCTACATGGAGAAGGGCAACCTCGTCCCCGACGCGCTTATCGCGCAGATGATAAAGGACGTCGTGGCCGAGACCACGGGCGACATAACGATGCTCCTAGACGGCTTCCCGCGCAACCTCGCGCAGGCGAAGATCCTCGAGGAGATGGGCGCACCTATCAAGAGCGTCGTTCTCGTCGATGTCCCCGACGAAGTGATTCACGATCGCATCGCGGGCCGCCGTACGTGCCCGAAGTGCAAGGCCGGCTACCACGTCAAGGCGCTTCCGCCCAAGGTCGAGGGGATCTGCGACAAGTGCGGTGCGGAACTTGCAATCCGCAAGGACGACAATCCCGAGACTGTGAAAGACCGCCTCGTCGTCTACCACCGCGAAACCGAGCCGCTTATCAAGTACTACGAGGAGAAGGGTCTCCTCAGGCGCATCGACGGCGATCAGGGCCCCGTGAAGAACGCGGCTGCGTTCCTCGCGGCGATGTAATGCAGTGAAAGTCGACATCAAGACGAAGGCCGAAATCGCGCAGATGCGCGAGGCGTGTCGGATGAGCGCGGAAATCCGCGACATCTGCGCCGCTGCCGTCGCGCCCGGCGTAACGACGGGCGAGATAGACGATCTCGTCGTAGAATATTGCAAAAAGCACAATGTCGGCGCGAGCTTCTTCGAGTATCCCGGCGGGCGCTATGCGCCCGACTTCCCCGGGCATCTCTGCGTCTCGCTGAACGACGAGGTCATCCACGGCATTCCCGACCGCAACCGCGTCATAATGCCGGGCGACCTCGTAAAGACGGACGTCGGCATCAAGAAAAACGGCTTCAACGGCGACACTTCCCGCACGGTCGCGCTTGGCGTCACAGACCCCGAGGTGCTGCGGCTCGTCGACGTGACGAAGGCGTGCCTCAAGGCGGGCATCGCGGCGTGCGGCCCGGGCGTCCATCTCGGCGACGTCGGGTACGCGATTCAGAAAGTCGCCGAGGATGCCGGCTTCGGCGTGGTCCGCGACTGGATAGGCCACGGCGTCGGGCGCACGGTCCACGAGGACCCCGAGGTGCCGAACTACGGTACGCCTGGCACGAAGCTCGTCCTTAAGCCCGGTATGACGATTGCCATCGAGCCGATGATATCGATGACGAAGGGTGGCGAGAAGACGAATGTGCTTGGCAACGGCTGGACTGTCGTGACGTGCGACGGCTCTCTCTCGGCCCACTTCGAGCACACGGTGGCGATCACCGACGATGGGTGCGAGATTCTCACTTTGCCGGCGGACTATCCCTGAAGCTCTCGGGCCCGAAGGCGCTTAGGTCGAATGGCGGCTGATTGCCTGGGGGTGGATGGTCCGTCCGGCTCTTGCTGAAAGGAACGGAAAGATGAAGGTGCGGTTCTACGCGAACGCGGGCAAGCCCGCGGCGAAGGCGGCGGCGAAACGGCTTGAGGCCGTTGCGCGGCGCGCCGGCCTTGCGCTCTCCTCTCGCGGCACATGCGACGCGATAGTCGCTCTCGGCGGCGACGGCACGATACTCCGCGCCGTCCGCAAGTTCCCCGACATCCCCGTTCTCGGCTTCAACCTCGGCTCGCTCGGCTATCTCGCAAGCGTCGGCGAAAGCGACTTCGAGAGGGCGATAGCGATGCTCGCGGCTGGCAAGTTTTCCGTTTCCGAGAGGACGATGCTCGACGTTGGCGGCATGACTGCGCTGAACGATGTTGTAGTCATGCGCGAGATGACTGGCCACGCCGCTGTGCTCGATGTCTCGGCTGACGGCAACTCCGCGACGCGCTACATGGCCGACGGCGTGGTGATCGCGACGCCCACCGGCTCCACCGCCTATTCGCTCGCTGCGGGAGGGCCAGTCCTCATGCCTGACACGAAATGCCTCGTCGTCACGCCGATGAACCCGCACGCGCTTGGCGTTAGGCCGATGGTAGTGAGCGACTCGGTGAAGCTCACCGTCACTTCGCGGCGCAGCGTCGTGGGTGCGGACGAGAGCTTGGGCGTATATGCAGACGGCGAGAACGTTGCGATGCTTAAGGCGGGCGAATCGGTCGAGATTGCGAAGTCAGCGCGTGCCGCGAAGCTCGTCGAACTTCCGGGGTTTGATCCATACGTCGTTCTGAACAGAAAACTTGGGTGGTCGAGATGACAATCGGAGAATTAAACGAGGCAGTTGAGACAGGCGAGATAGACGAGCTTATCCGCGTCTGCGAGGCAAGGCAGGTAAAGCAACTTTCTGCGCTTGCCGACACGATCTGCGCCAAGAAGGACGTTCGGATCGTTCTCATTTGCGGCGGCTCGTCGGCAGGCAAGACGACGACGGCGAAGCGGCTTTGCACGCAGCTTAGGGTCAACGGCGCGAACGCCCTGCACCTATCGACCGACGACTACTTCGTTGGCGATGCCAGGAACCCCCGCCACCCCGATGGCACCTTCGACTACGAGACGATAGAGGCGGTCGACTCGGCTCGGCTCGCAAGCGACGTAAATGCGCTGCTCGCGGGCGAGGAAGTTCATCTCAGGCGCTTTGACTTCATTAACCACGAGGGCTTCGATTCGGAAGGCACGACGAAAATGCCGGAGAACGGCTACATCGTCCTCGAAGGCATACATGCGCTCAACCCGATATTGACGGATGCTGTCCCTGAGTCGGCCAAGTTTCGCATCTTCATCGAACCGAAGACGCAGATCACCGTCTTCGCGCTTACCAAGCTGCCGCCGCAGGACGGGCGGCTCTTGAGGCGACTTGTGCGCGACAACCAGTTCCGCAAGTTGAGCCCGTTCGAGACTTTCAACCTGTGGCCGCAGGTCCTCGACGGCGAGGAGAAGTGGATAAACCCATATAGAAGTCTTGCAGACGCCGAGTTCGACTCGGGGCTCGAATACGAGCTTGCCGTCCTCAAGCCCTACGCCGGCGGACTCGTCGAGATCGTCCGTCGCCGCAAGCCAGAGGAGAAGAAGGCGTACATCTTCTCGGAGCTTTTCGAGGTGATACACCCCGCGCCCCCGAACGCCGTTCCCGGGGATTCCATTCTCCGCGAGACGATTGGCGGGAGCCAGCTCGAATACTGACAAATATGACAAGGATCTTTGCAACGGCAATCGCCCTCGGTGTCGCGCTCGTCAGCGCATGTCCGTCGTGCGCAGACACCCTCTCGTTCGACATGCTCCAGGGAGAGAAATGGTGGGGGCTCTGCAACAGCTTCGGGCGGGAGATGCCGTTTTCCGCAGAGACGAAGTTTGAATGCGATCTCCGCCTCGAAAACTACGGCCATCAGTCGCTGTCTTTCCTCTGCTCCGACAAGGGGCGCGTTGCATGGTGCGCCGAGCCGGTCGGCGTGAAGATCGCCAATGGCTGGATCTCGATGGAGTCGGACAGCGGAAAGATCGTCCTCGTCGAAAAGGCGGGTGCGAATCTCGCGGAGGCGTATCGCTATGCCTCGAAGACATGGTTCCCGCCCACGGGCGAAGAGCCCGAGCTTCTCTACTTTTCCGCTCCGCAGTACAACACGTGGATAGAGCTTACCTACCACCAGAACGAACGCGACATTCTCGCCTACGCCAAGTCGATGGTCGATCACGGCCTGCCGCCGGGGGTGTTCATGATCGACGACACCTGGCAGCAGGCGTATGGCGAATGGCATTTCGAGTCCAGCCGGTTCCAGAACCCGAAGGAGATGATGGAATCCCTGCACGCAATGGGCTTCAAAGTGCTCCTGTGGGTCTGCCCGTTCGTCTCGATGGACACGCCAGCCTATCGGCGTATCGCCTGGGGCAGAAATCCCGACGATGTGAAGGGGTATCCGACTAAGGGCGGCTTTCTCATGGAAAGACGTAGTGACGGCCGCACCGTTCCTGCGGCGGTGGACTGGTGGAATGGCCGCAGCGCGCTTCTCGACTTCACGCACCCTAACGCCGTCGCGTGGTTCTCCGAGCAGCTCGACCGCCTCATGCGCGACTACGGTGCGGACGGTTTCAAGTTCGACGGCGGCGGCGTGCATTTCTACAGCGCGAAGGGCGGCGGATTTGCCGCGAACGACAAGTCGAAGTCGCCGGCGGCGCAGAGCGCGCTCTACGGCGAGTTCGCGCTTAAGTTCAAGGGCAGTGAATACCGCAACGGCTTTGGTTTCGCGGGGAAGCCGGTCATTATGCGCCTCCACGACAAGAACCATTCGTGGGATGCGCTTGCGCGGCTTGTCCCCGACATGCTTGCGGCCGGGTTCGTCGGTTGTCCCTTCATCTGCCCTGACATGATCGGTGGCGGCGAGTGGACGGCGTTTCTCCCCGGTTCGCCGTTCGATCCTGAGATATTCATCAGGTCGGCCCAGATACATGCACTTTGCCCAATGATGCAGATATCGGCCTCTCCGTGGCGTGTCCTCGACCCAGAACATCAGCGGCTCTTCAACGAGGTGGTCGCGCTTCGCCAGCGCTTCGCGCCGCTTCTCGTTGAACTCGCGAAGGAATCGGCAAAGACGGGCGAGCCGATGATGCGCAACTTGGAATACGAGTTCCCGGGCATGGGCTATGCGGGCGTCAAAGACGAGTTCATGATGGGCGACCGGCTTCTCGTAGCGCCTGTCATCAAGAAGGGCGCGGTCGAGCGCAAGGTCGTGATTCCCCCCGGCAAGTGGCGTGATGCCGACGGCAAAGTCTTTGCGGGGCCTGCCGAAGTCGTCGTTCCCGCGCCGCTTGCAAAACTGCCGTATTTTGTGAAGGAATAGACTTTTGATGCGAAGGATCGCGGCGCTTTTCTGGGAGCTTTTCAAGATTTCGCTGTTCGTGATCGGCGGCGGATATGCGATCATCGCCGTGGCCGACGAGATTTTTGCGAAGAAGGGCTGGACGGAGGAGGGCGAACTCGTCGACCGGCTCCCCGTTTTCCAGATGGTTCCAGGGCTCATCGCGACACATACTGCCGTCTATGTCGGGAACAAAATCGCGGGTGCGCTTGGCGCGGCGGTCGGTGTAGTGGCCGTGGCGCTTCCTTCGGTAGTCATTTTTACCTTTGTCTCGATGGGGTACAACTCGCTTCCCCTTGGCAACGAATGGCTCGTCGCCACGTTCGCCGGGCTTCGTGCCGCGCTTACTGGCATAATCGCCGCGACGATAGTGCGTAGCGCGAAGAAGCTCGCGAGCGCATTCGCGATCGTCGTGTTCGCGCTTTCGCTATGCGCGATTGTCCTGTGGTCTGTGCCAGTTTGGGCGGTTCTTCTTTGCGCGATGCTTGTCGGGATTTCCTCGGAGTTTGTTCCGTCGCGCGGGAAGAAGTTTCAGTCGCCCGCATGGCTCGGACTTCTGCTTTTTCTCAAGTACGGTGCGCTGTGCTTTGGTGGCGGCTTCGTGCTCGTGCCGATGTATATGGAGGACTTCGTCGGTGCGGCGGCGCCGTATTTGCAGGTAACCGCTGAGGAGTTCTCCAACTTAATGGCGCTTACGCAGATGACGCCGGGACCGATTGGCGTCAATGCGGCGACGTTCTTCGGCTATCGGCTTGCGGGGGTCTTAGGCGCGATAGTCGCTTCCGCGGCGCTTTTGCTCCCAGGTTCGCTTCTTGCCTTCGTCGCGTTTCGCTCGCTTGAGCGCTTCAGCGCGAGCAGGGTCGTGAAGGGTCTTCTCGCGGGGGTTAGACCAGCGTCTATCGCGCTTATGGCCGTTGCGTTATGGGCGTTTGCGAAGATGTGCGTTGTGACGGTGGGGGATGAGGGCGTCGCCTTTAGCCCCGTTGCGGCGGTTCTCGTCGTTGCTGCCTGCGTCGGGACGCTCTCGCGCCGCATTGGCGTCGTGAAGATCGTCTTGCTTTGTGCCCTCGTCTCTCTTGCCGTCCATTTTATCCTGCGGCTCTTCGTTTAAAGCCGGTTACAGAATCTCTGGATTTTGTGTTTGCACTTGTCGCAAGGGGCGTTTTTTGCTATAATTTAACTACAAAATAGCAATATTAGACGCATGAGAATGTGGCTAAATATATGATCAGCTAAAGGATAGACGTATTATGATCATGATGCATAATATCTTTTCTAAGCTGGAGAGGGGTGGCTTTCTCTTGTCGCTGGCGTTTATCGCCTCATTATCGCCATTTATCGCCTCGGGTGCCGCGGTCTATGTCGATTCGCAGGCGGCGCCAGGCGGCACCGGCACACGGGAGTCTCCATTCGCGACAATTCCCGCGGCGTTTCATCTGGCCGGCGAGGGCGACACGATTCTCGTGCGCGGAGGCTCGGGCAGGAGCTATACGGTTGCTTCAGGAGATGACCTGGTTGTCGTCCCTGCGAGCAACATAACGCTGCGCTCGTATGGCGGCGACGGTCCGGCCAAGGTCGAGATATCCGAGACGCTTTGCGAAGTCACCAACAACGCGTCCGTCATTCTCGTCCCGACCAACGCCACTTATTTCACGGTTTCCGGCTTTGATGTTACCTACTACGGGAACCGTGGCGTGAGACACAAGGGGTCGCTTGGAGACCAGGGGCGGGTCATCGAAGTGTTTGGCAATAACGCGACGGTCGAAGATTGTACGTTTCGGCAAGTTGGCAACTACACTCGTAAAGGCAGTGACATTGCCTATGGAAACGACGTCATGGGGCAGGTGGCTGTTGGTACGCGCACGAAAGAACACTCCAAGGTTGGATACGATTTTACAGTCAGGCGTTGCCGCTTTCTTGGCGAGTCGGACGACCGTAGCATGGTTGCCACACGGCAGGGCATGAGTTCGGTGTTTTCCGAAAATGTCTTTTCCAATTGCTATATATTCACCGCGCCGGTCAAGAACGGCTCGACCACTGTCTTGTTCTCCTCGAATGTCTTTTACAGGTGCAACAATTTCCTGTCGTACTGGAGCTACAGCGAATTTCAAGCTGCCGAATTTGCCTACAACATCTTCTTTTCGGAGGCCGAACGTAGTGAAGCCTTCATCAACAAGAACGGCCAGCACTCGAATGGCACCGGCGGACTCAATGGCGAAAATGTGTTCATCCATCACAACACACTCGTCAATGCCGCGCATTTGGCGTGCATAAGCAACAGTGTCAACATTAGTTGGCAGCCGCAGGTCTTCGACAACTTGATTGTGCTCGACCCAACGCTCGGCGACGACGCCACGGTGTTCTGGAACGAGCAGGAGGCGTTCAAGAGCGGCAACTTCTCGTCGTTCAAGACTGGTGGCAAGGGATGTCTCAAGAACAACGCCTGGTACGCGCCGGGCGGAATATCGGGCGGAGTTGCAACAAATGTCCCGGGCTACGACCTTTCAAAGGGCTGTGCCATAACGAACAACATAGTCCTTGACGCGTGGCCGACGTTCATGTCGATGGATTTGAGCTCTCCAAACTTCATGCGCCCCAGGGCGAGCAGGAATCCTACTTGGGCGACGCGTGGTGTCGCCTGGACGAATGCCGTTTCCGGTTGCAAGACGGGTCTCTGCGACTACATTGGCGCTGTCGAGCCCCTTACGTCAAGTTTGTTTATAATTCATTTGCGGTAGTCTGTTACAAGAATAGAATGAACAACACGAAAATAGTCTATTGCATATTGGCGGCGCTATTGGGCTTGTCGCTTTTCGCTAATTTGCCAGTCCCCTCGTCTGCTGCGTTCGACAAGGGTGCGCTCTTCACGGTTGCAGGTTACGAGGGACGTGGAACGCTCACCAACTTTCCAGTGCTCGTCCGCATTGCGGCAAATTCGCCTGTTGGGTTCTACTACACCGATCTGCATTCGCAGTCCGATGGTGCCGACATCGCCTTCATCGACATGGATGGTAGTGGTATTCCGTTCGAAATTGACACATGGGACCCGTTAGGCACATCCTTGATTTGGGTAAAACTCCCGACGATGACAAACGGCACGCAGTTTGCGATGTGCTGGGGGTCGACGGTAAGCGGAAAGACGGTTTGTGCCGACAATCCCTTTGCGGGTTATGTTGGGGTCTGGCACATGTCTGAGGCGAGCGGAACAGTTTCGGATTCGTCGGGCAACGGGTTTGCCGCCACGCCGTCCGGCAATGCCGCGGCGACCGCCTCGGTCGCTGTCTCGGGACCTGTGGGCAATGGCCGCCAGTGCGCTACAGACCTCGGCACCGACAACTTGTCCTATCTCTCCGTTCCTTCCTACGATTCCAAGTCTGTCGGAGACACGTTTGCTGTTTCTGGCTGGTTCAGTATTGGAAGCGGGCAGACAGGGGGCGACAACGATGCCCGCCTGTTTTCCCGAAAGGAGAACTGGCAGAACACACATGGTTGGGAAGTCCTTTGGAAAACGGGAAAAGAAATCCGTGTCCGCGGTGCCACAAATGGCGACAACATCAAAGTCTCCAACCTTGACTATGCGGGAAAGGGGTGGAAACACTTTTTCATCGTATACAACGGAAAAGATTCGGTGTTCTACGAAAACGGCGTCCAGAAAGGGTCGAAAACGAACGGCACTGCTCCGACGGAAAATGGTAGGCCGCTTGCAATAGGCGGCTATGCCAATGACAACGGCTCGCAACTCGTCGGCAGCGTGGACGAGTGCCGTCTCCTCGACTCGGTTCCGTCGGCGGATTGGGTAAAGGCCGAATACGACTCCATGAACAACCCCACGTTTTTGACGCCAGGTGAAGCGGAGCTCTATGGGGCGTCTTCCTCTCCCGTTGTGGGAATCCAGATTTCACCCATCGGATACACAAACGCGACGGTCGTGGTTTCCGTCTCCGATTTCGGAACGGGGGCCACTTCGGCGAATGGTGCCATAGAGGTGTCCGCAACGGCCGACTTTGCAGCGCCGCTCCAGGCGGAAACCTTTTCCAGGGCAACTACTGGCTCGCGCTTGTTCAACGTTCCGGGGCTTTTGACCAACAAGACATATTTCGTTCGAACGTTCGTCACGAACAATCTCGATGCTGTGACGGCGAGCGCGCCCGTTTCCTTTACGACACTCATGCCCAGTACGCCCAGGGGGACAATTTCACTGTGCGAACGCGGCGTCTCGTCTATTTCCGCCACAGCAACCGTCTTGTCGTCCGGATCGGAATCCTCTTTCGCAACCGGCCGGCTCGAAGTTTCTGCGAACGCGTTCGCGACAACCGAGTCTTCTGACTGGGAAGACATTCCTGTGAATGTGTCCTCCGTCCTGACAGTTTCAGGCCTCGCGTCGTTGACTGTCTACGAAGTCCGCCTTCGTCTCCGCAACGAATGGGGATGCGAAACCACCTTTGACCTCGGCCGCGTCGCTACAATGCCATCGTCTGGCGTCGATGTTCTTTATGTCGACTCTCTTGGCTCTGGCGACGGGTCATCGCGAGACAGTGCCTTGCCGACGATCCGAGAAGCGGTTGAGCTCGCCGGAGCTGACTTTACGATCTGGGTGCGCGGCGGGGAGGATCGCGCCTATGGCGTCACGAACGAAACGGACACTTTGCCTATCCCCGCCGGGTTGGAGGGGCTCTCCATTCGTGCTTATGCGGATACACCCGGAGATGGGGGCCTCGCGCTTGTTCAGATTTCCGACACCTACATCGACTCTGGCAACCGTGCGCACATCATATCCAACCGTGCAGCGAACGTGACGGTGTCTGGGTTGGACTTTGCCTTTGGAACGCACGCCATCGGGAGGCAGAATATAGGCAGTTGCTCCATTCTCTGGACGGCAGCACCGTTTACTACCTTGGAGAACTGTTTGCTGCGGATGCCGGAACCAACCACTTATGCCGGGAGTGGAGCTGGGTCCCCGCTTGTCATCTGCACGTCAAAAGAAGCGACGAACCTTGTCGTTCGCGGTTGCGAGTTCCGTAACACTCGGTGCTGGTCCGACGCCCACGGATACGCCCCGATCAAGTGCAAGTCCAACGCCTTGATCGTCGGCAACATCTTCACAAATGTTAACGCCACCGCCACTGCGGAACAACGCGATGCAGTGAACGGCGGGGAGCAGTCCTGTTACAATTTCTCATTCGTCTCCAATATCGTTTACGGGGCGAATGACGGCGGCAATTTGAGCGCAGCGCTTCTTTACGGCCTGTATCCAGGTCCGAAGAGCGCAGAAATCGCCTTCAACCGGTTCGTAGTCGATCCGGACGCCCGCAACATGCAGGGCGGGATCGTCTCCCACCGTGTGAACCTGACCTTTGGAGGCCAGTTCGCGGAGGCGTTTTCCGGCAAGGAGGCAACACTTATCCACCACAACACGATTATCGGCGGACGGAGCGCATTTCTCTTTAACGACGCTCAGGACAAAAGGCGGAAGAATCAGTTTTTCAACAATTTGATCCTTCTTGATCCAAACTGCACGAACCTCGTTGAGAATGTTTCTACGAACGCTACGGAGTTCGCCGGCGGGCGCACAACGTCTTTCATTTCACCTTCCTGCCTTCGCAACAATGCCTATACGGGAGTTCTTACGGGCGGTTCGGCGACTCGCCTTGCCACTTATGACCTCGAGGCGGGTCTCGAAATAACGAACAACATAGTGATCTCTTCTCCGCTGGAATTCATCTGCACAAACGACATCTACAGCGCGGATTTCTATCGTGTTCGCTGCCATCCAGGAGATCCGGATCTGAAGCGGCTTGGCTGGAGGGGTCCTGACGGCGTGCAGCCTCGTTTTATAGGAGCACTTGAACCAGTTGTTCCGGGTTCGTTCACAATTCATCTACGGTAATTGCATGGCTATGATTAGTAATAACTTATCGAAACCTGGGAGAGCTGCCTCTTTCTTGGCGTTGGTGTTTCTCGCTTCGCTTGTGGCATTTACTGCACAGGCGGCATTGCCTGCGCCTACGTCTGCAACATTCGACAAGGGCGCGATGTTCACCGTCGCTGGTTACACAGGCTCGACGCTCTCGGGGTTCCCGGTCCTCGTGCGGATTGCCGAGGGTTCGCCGTCTGGATTCTCATACGATGACCTTCGTTCGAAGTCGACTGGTGCCGACATCGCCTTCGTAGGCATGGACGGTGCCGGGCTGCCATTCGAGATCGACACCTGGAACACAAACGGCACGTCGCTGATCTGGGTGCGGCTTCCTACGATGGAGCAGAACACGCAGTTCGTCATGTGCTGGGGTTCGGATAAGAGCGGCAAGATCGTTTGCCCCGACAGTCCCTTCGCGGGCTATGTCGGCGTCTGGCACATGTCGGAGGCAAGTGGAGCAGTCGCGGACGCCACTGGGCAAGGTCTCGCCGCCACGCCGTCCGGTACGGCAGCGGCCACCGCGTCGGTCGCTGTCGCTGGCAAAGTCGGCAACGGCAGGGAATGCGCCAGCCAAGCTTTCCTCTCCATTGCAGACGACAACGCCCTTGATGTCGGAAACGCCTTTGCGGTCTCGGGTTGGTTTGACATGTCATCCAGTCAACCATCCGGGGATGTTCGATTCTTCTCTCGCAAGGTGCGCAGCCAATCGACAAACAGCGGCTGGGAGGTGATCAGGAAGAGCGGCGACATTGCCACACGCGGTTCGACCGGCGACAACATCGCCTCTTACACGCCGTCGCCGTCCTTCGCCGGGGCCGGGTGGAAGCACGTCTTCGTGGTCTATGCAAACAATACCGCCACGATTTTCGAAGACGGAATCCAAAAGGCGTCCGCAACGGCCGGCGCCGCGCCGACGGACAACGACAATTCCTTCTCGATCGGGAGCTATTCGGGGGGAGGGTCGTCCTACTTTGTCGGCAACGTGGACGAGTGCCGTCTCCTTGATGCGGTTCCATCGGCGGACTGGGTGAAGGCGGAATACGATTCCGTAGCTGATTCAGCGTTCCTGACGGCTGGCGAAGCCCAGGCCTACGAGGCGTCCGCCGCGCCTGACTTGGGGCTCGTCGCGTCGCCGTCAGCCGTTCTCTACACGAACGCGACGCTTACGGCGAGTATCGGTTCTCTTGGCAAGGACGACGGAATGACCACCGACGCGGAATGGGTCGATCTGCTCCTCGTCGTGAGCGTGAATGACGACCTGTCCGATCCTCTTTTTTCCATTCCCTCGAACCATGTCTCGTCTGTGTCTTCGTCGTTCCCCGTGTCAATTGCGCCGCTTATGATGAACACGATGTACTACGCGAAGCTCTTTGCGACGAATTCTTTTGGCGTTGCAGGCGAATCAAGCGTAGTCACCTTCACGACGCTTGATCCCGGCGCGCCGGCGGGCGTTGCGACACTTATGGATCGTGGATTCTCAACGATGACCGCAACGGCGACAGTGTCTAGCTTTGGCGTTGGTGGTGAATCAGCTAACGTAAGACTTGAAGTATCGACCGACGGCTTCGCGAATGTCATCGCCGGGGCCGAGTCGGATGCCGCTCTTGATACGGTGGTAGATCTCTCGGTGGGCGGACTCTCGGCTGACACAATGTATTCCATTCGCGTTCGCATCCGCAACGAGTGGGGCATCGACACGTTTGTGGAGCTTCCGGCGATGTCTACCCGTGCCGTGCCGTTCGCGACGACCGGCATCGGCTGGACGTTTTCGCCGGATGGCTCGACAATCGAGATCACATTTGGCATCTCTGGCGTCTACGACGGCGCGACCGGGTCTGCGACGCTTACATACGACGGCGTCGGGCGGGGGGCAAAACCCGTCAATGGCGCCGAAACGCTTTCCTGGTCCGGGATTGCCGTCGTGCGTGGAAATCCCGTTGCACGGGTAGAGCTCTCGGCTGAGCTTAACGGACAGACATATAGGCAGACGTTTGAGGCGGTCATTGCCTCGGGTTCGACGTTGGTATCTGTTTCCGACATTATGGAGCATGTTTCTGCCGAAACGGCCGTCCGCGTCCATCCGGGCGACGTCGTGACACTTCCCGAGCTGAGCGGTTCGGAGCAATACATTGTCGGCAACAAGCTTTTCGCCTCGCTCGACGGCAATGTGCTGACGGCGCTCAGGCCTGGCATCGTCGGCATCCACTGCATTGGAAACGATTACACGACGAACACCCTCGCCGTTCTCGTCCTGCCGGAGAAGATCGGGAACGGGAACATCTACATCCTCCGGGATGGGATCATCGGAAAGAACTGGGGCAATTGGAACGATCCCGAGTGGTGGGAGAAGCTCGGCAGCGATACGAATGACTCCTGGCCCCGCGAGGAGGACGACATCGCGATCATCGCCTTCTACCGCAACACCAGCTTGAATCTCGACCTTCGGGACGGCGGCTGCACGATGGGTGCCCTCTACGTGGGCGGATATCGCGACGCCAAGGCGAGCGTGACCATTCGTTGTGTCACGACGCAGAACGACGTCACTCTCATGAGCCCGGTCGTCTTTGGACGGACGGACGGTGAGCCCGCTCGTATCCAGCTCTGCCCTAATTCACCGTTGGCCGGTGACAACGATTTCCGCGCGAAGCTGACTATCGCGGACAGCATTCCCACAAGCTCATTCCGCACCGACACGATCATCAGCGGTGGCTCCGATCGGATGGACACCTCCTATCCCCAGGGGCGGTTCGCCTTCGACGCGAAGCTCTTCGACATCGCCGCCGGTGCCACCGTTTCGCTCGTCGAAATGGACACTTACGAGACCGGAGCTGCTCTGGCGACGATGGGCGGCGGTCGTCTCACGGGTGCCGGGACGTTCTGGAACCGTTCCGCGGCGGCGGTTCGGTTTGGCCGGAACAAGACATCGTTCACCGGCCTCCTCCGGGATTCCGGCGGCTACGGGCACCAGCAAGCCGACCGATGCGGGCCGACCGAGATCCGCTCCAACTCCACGAACTGCACGGCCGAAACGGTCGGCTGGGTCTCCGTGAATGCAAGCTCCCAGCCGCATACCTGGTGGAAGGCGGGCGTCGGTTGCGTCGTCATCGGGCACGATCACGGCCACAATGCCCCGACGGCCCACCCCGGAACTAACTGGTTTCCGCGCATCGTCACGCTGCACGGCGGCTGGCTTCAGGTCCTTCCGCATCAGGTTGTTTGGGGCGATCCGGGCGTCCTCGACAGGAAATACGCGCAGCGCCTCGTCGTCGCCGATGGGTTCTCCTATTTCCGGGCCTACTCGCGCAGCACGTCCGGCGGCTTCCCCGTCAACTGGTTCGAGGCCGACGAGCTCGGCCACGAGAACAAGGCGACGCTCCGGATCGACGATGATTCGAGAAAGAACACCGCCTTGACGGCAGACCAGGCTACATTCCTGCGCGGCTGGGAGGCGGTTGCCGTAGGGCCGGCCGGCAATCCCGTGTCGTCGGATTCCTATCCGACCATCCCGTGGATCGTCTCGCCGCTCGACGGAGGCAACGACAAGATCTATTTCCCCGCGTTCGATTCCGAAGGACGGCTCGTCCGCCCTGCTCTCGCGGAGAACAGCACGGCCCTTTCGACCTTTTCCGCCGGACGCAACGCCTATTGCCGAAACGCAGGCATCGCGCTCGAGGAAGACCTGACCGTGAACTCGCTCTACCTGCAGAACGACACCAAGGGGAAGACCCTCGGCGCCGGGCGGACGCTAACCGTGACGAGCGGCGGGCTGATCCTCTCCGATGTCAACGACGACAAAAACCCTGGGGCCGCCGCAATCGGCGAAGAGGGAGGGATGGAGAACGGAGCGCTCGTCCTTGGTGATGCGGACCATCCCGCCTACGTCTGGGTCTGCGGTGCAACCACGTCGTCTGCCAACACCGCGCCCAACCAGATTTGGGCGCCTGTCACTGCTCCTGGTGGTTTTGTCGCGGCCTACACGGGGCACCTCGTCCTCGGCGGCGACCAGAGTGGCATTGCGGGCGAGATTGCCGTAAATGCCGGTTCGCTTCAGCTTGGCACGGCGTCGAGCAATTGCCAGCTCGCACGGAACTTGCCAATCCGCATCTTTGCGAATGCAACGCTTTGTCTTCCGAATGTCGAATCCGCACGGAGCGCCATTGTCAAGTTTGATGGCGCGGCGGGATGGTTTGGCAAGGTTGAGGTGCCGGAAGGAATCGCCGCGAAGTGCTGGAAGGCGTACTGGCGCGACTATCCAGAGACGCAGGAATGGCAGAACTTAAGGCGTGGCGTCTACACGGGCGACGAGGCAACGGCACTCGCAAATCCGAAGGTCGTCTACGATCCGGAGCATTTCTCGGGTGCGGGAACGCTCGAGGTCCTGCGCGACGATCTTGCAATGCCGCTCGTAATCCGCTTGAAATGACATGTCCAATGCAATACGAAAGGGTAAAATGAAAAGCAAACACGGTTTTCTCTTTACGCTGGCTGCTCTGGCGTTTTCTGCGGTTGCCCCGGCTGCGGACGCCGCGGTGCATGTTCCTGGGCTAGTCCAGGCCAAGTTTACGGGATCGTCCACCGACAAGACGAGCGACATCGCCTCGTCGTCCACGCTCGCCTATGCCGCGGGCCCCATCATGGCGAATACGTCGGGTTCGGCCAAGGACTGGAACGGCTCGTCCTGGTCCTGGGGTGGCAACACCGTCTTCGGCTACCTCGGTGAAATGTGGGTGGAGGCCGGGACGACCTACACTTTCGGCAAGTCGGTCGACGACTGGACCTACATCGTCGTGGACGGCACGACGGTCATCGACAACGACAAATACAACGTCATCACCTTCGGGTCCTACACGGCCACGTCGACGGGCTGGGTTCCCATCGAGATCCGCGTCGGCAATGGCGGAGGCGGCGCTGGTCTCGCAAACAGTGCGAAATGGGGCGTCGCCTACAACACGGCCGACGACACATCTTCGGACCACTTCAAGGCAGGGTCCGACGGCTGGGCCGTACTTCTTGACCCCGGCGACTGCTCGCTCCTGCGCGTGGCCTACTCGGGATCGGACTACATGACGATCGAAGGCGTCGCCGTGGACGGCGCGGACCTCGTTGTCACGGCCTCGTTCACGGGGCTTGCGGGCGCCGGCACGTTCACGGCGTTCTACGGACCTGGCGACGGCGGAACGGTTCCCGGGAACTGGACTTCCAACGCCGTAGCGGCGACGCCCGCTGCCGGCGATACCGCCGCCGCGCAGTACCGCGTCGTCGGCGCCGGAAGCGCCGCCTTCGTCGCCTTCCGGCTCTCCGCCTCGGTCGGCACGTCGACGCCCATCCAGCAGTGGTCCGACACCTACGCCCTCGCGCTCCCATCGCCTGCCTTCAAGCTTGTGAGCACCGATGTCGGCTACACGAACCTCTCCTTTGTCGCCTCGTGCCTCGGTCTTGGGTTGGGTGCCTCGTCCGTCGATGTCGACGTGCAGCTCGCCACGGACGACGCCTTTTCAAACGTTGTCGAGACAAGACGCCTTGCGCTGACTGGCCCCGGCACCGAGTCCGTTACCTTTGTTGGGCTTACGACCAATACGACCTACTACGCTTGCGTCGTCGGAACGAACGACCAGCAAGAGTCCGGCGCCTCCTCCACGGTATCCAAGACAACGCTTGAGCCAGGCTTCGCGACCGGAACGATCACGTTCGCATCCGGCGGGTTCGCGTCGCTGACCTTCACGTGCGTCGTGACAGAATGGGGGGCAGGTTCGTCCTCGGCGGACCTGACGCTTGAGGTTTCGACGTCGGACGGGTTCCCCGCCGGTTCGACGCTCTCGTTCCCCGCCACGGAGACTGCGACTGGATCGCTTCCCTCCATGCAAGCGCTGATGGCCACTGGGCTCACTGGCAACACGGCGTACCACGTCCGCCTCCGCATCGTAAACACGTGGGGGCTCGAGACGATCGTCACGCTGGCGACGACGTGCTCGACGATCGCTTCGCCCGTGAAGATGTCCGATCCCTTCGCCACGCCCGCAGGTGACGGCGTCGAAACGCTCGGCATCTCGTGCCTCTCCATCGAGGCCGGTGCGAGCTATTCCGTCTCGCTATCCGTCGACGGGACCACCGTTAGGTCTTGGTCCGGACAGACCGCGGTCGCCGATTTCGTGCACGCATGGTCGGGTCCCGCGGGATCGAGTCACGCCGCCGTCTTCACCGTCTCCTCGAACCTCGGCGGCGCCCCCTATTCCGAGACGTATCCGCTTTCGTTCACCGTCGGCGGCACCGTAGCGGTCGTGTCCGACCTTTCCGATCTCGGCTCCATGATCTTGCGCGTTGGCGACACTCTCGTCCTCCCCGCGCTCGGAGCGGGCGAGAGCATCGTCTACGACACCAACGACGTCGTTTCCTTCGAGGGCACGGTCTTTCTGGCCAAGGAGCCCGGCGCCAACCGCATCCGGCGCTACGCGCCAGATCCAGCCACGGGCAATCCGGTGCTTTCGCAGGATGGTGTGCTCATTGTCGCGCCAAAGGACGAGGACTTGCACGGGGGGCTCTTTGTTAGCCGCAAGGCGACATCGGGCAACCTCAGTTGGTGTAATGCCAGCTCGTGGGAGAAGATCTACGGCGACCACGACTGGCCGAACGGCGCCGGTGACGTCGCACTGATCTACTTGCCGCTCACGAGCTATACTGTCACGGTTACGCTCGACAACAGCGATGTCACCGTCGGGTATCTCGGCCTCGGTTCGACACACAGCGGAAATCAGGTCTACCTTTCCAATGGCTCCTTGACATTCCGGACTGCGGACGGAAGCAAGTCGTGGTTGCGCATGGCCGGCCGGAATGAAGGCGCGGGAAACCTGACGGTAGGAGCGGAGATCACGCTCGCGAACGACCTCTTTGTGGACGGCATGGGCGCGAAGGACATGGGACTCACGTTCAATGGGAGTGTCAATGTAGGGGATCACGTGCTGACTCTGGGACGCGTTCCGTTCCGTTCCTCTGGCGACCGCTATACCGATGGGCAGATCCAGTTCAAGGGGGATGTGACTGGCACGGGCGAAATCCGCCTCCGCGCCGACTCGACAGCATCCCTTGGCGGCTGGCCGGCGCGCAAGAGCTTCCAAGGCACATGGAACCCTGCTGCCTGCAACCACAACGGCAACTACGGCGGCGCAGCTCTCTTTCTTGGTCGCGCCTACCTCGGCTACGCCGCGAGAGAGCTCAAGGTCTCCGGCGCCTGGCATGCGGACAAGGACAAGCGCAAGGGCGCCTCCGTCCGAACAGGTTGGAGCAACTCCTATCAGTTCACCGCGACCACGAACTACTGGCGCGGCGGGGTGATGCCGCCTAAGGTGACTCTCGACGGCGGCGAACTCAATCTGATCACACAGGGACCGCTCGACGCAAAATACAAGGATGACGTTCGCGAGGACTGGTACGAAATAGGCGAATTCCATCTCGCCACTGGGCCGATGGGGCGCTTCTGGTCGGGCATCTCGACATGGCACAACGGCGTCTATCCAAACACGTATACCGTTATCACGAACCTCGTTGTCGAACCCGGCGCGACCGTAGCGCTCGGTCTCGACACGTCCGCGGACAAGGCCAACGGCATCATCTCCAACTTCCTCCATGTAGTGAACAGCCCTGCGGCGGCCTGGGATTCCGGCAAGGGCTACGAGATCCTGCCGTTCTTCTTCGCCAATCCCGAGAGCACAGACAGGACCATCGTCGTGCGCGACACCGCGACGGGCCGCGTGACGAAGGTCACGCCGGACTCCACCGCATCCTCGACCGACAACATCCGAGAAATCGGAAGCAACGGCAAGAACTCCGCGATGGAGGACGGCTCGACGTGGGAGGCCGTCACGGTGTATCCCTGGGCCTACGGCTACTTCTCACAGCCGAATTCGACTGTTAGAATTCTTTCCGGATATCTTGACATCGTGAAAACGCAGTTCGCGCCGCCAGACCACGTCAACTCTGCATCTTCGACAGTCGACTTCGGTGATCGCACGGCCTACGTCTACGTCAACAGCCAGAACGACACCGCGGACATCGGTTGCCGTATTAAGGGTTCCGGCGGCTTCGTTAAGAGCGCCGGCGGAACTCTTAGACTCCATCAACCGATGGATGCGCTCACGGGAGGCGTATGGATTAATGCCGGACGTCTTTCGCTTACAAACAATGCAACGTTTGGCGCGAACAATGTATCTGTTGCGGCTGGCGCCAAGTTGCGGATTGCCGGCGTAAGTCCATTTGCCATAACGGCGCGGCTTGATCTTGAGAACAGGGAGTGGTTGTCGGTTGCCTCGCATGTCGAGCTAAACGCGGCGATCGTCTCTAAGGTCGGCAAGCTCTATGTAAATGGTGAAAATTGGCGGCGCGGATACTATGGGTCAAGTGCTTCCGATGCCTCTCTTGTTCCCGCTGGCGAGCAAGTGTTCATTAATGACGAGCACTTTTCGGGCTCGGGTTGGATTAGGGTTCTTAAGGACGATTTGACAGTTCCGCTCGTGATACGGCTGAAATGATATGCGGAAAGGGTGCTCTGCCATGAAGTCAATATTGATTGCGGTTTTGCCTTTTGTTGCTGTGTCGGTGTTTGCTAGCTGGACGGCAGATGAATCCGCAAGGACCATATCTAACGGCTCATTTATCATAAAGTTCGTGTGGAGAGATCAAAGTTCGACACCCAAGACGATATGCCTCGGGGAGTTTAGCGTGTATCCAGCCTCGCCGTCTGTTATTGATCTGCGCACGGTCGAGGGTGATGTGGGTTTGCGCGTTGTCGGCATTGAATCCGGAGGATGGAACGGCAAGAACATCGGCGAACTTTGGTTTGCTGATACCATTTCGTCCATGTTGTATTTCAGCTGCACATCGCCGACAAATGAACTAATCATTCCGTCTGCGCTGACTTCAATTGGCACATACTTCAAGAAAGCCAACTACACCGGAAACCTTGTGATTCCTCCGCAAATCACCTCCGTAGGTTCATATGCATTTGAAGAAGGCAAGTATACGTCGCTTGATCTTTCGCAGGCTACGGGACTTGTGACCATTGGTGCATTTGCCTTCAAGAACTGCAATGCTATCACCAACGCCATCACCATCCCTCGTAATGTCGAAGTGCTTGACGATAATGCTCTTACCTTCTACGGGGCTCTTGTTGATGGCCGTGCTGCCATGCCGTTACATGGGGATTTAAAGCTGCCGGGGTCATTGAGAAAAATTGGAAAGGCGGCACTGAACAACGGTTATTATACATCGATTGATTTTTCGGAGGCGACGAACCTTGTCGAGCTTGGCGATAATGCATTTGCCTGGGAGCCATCCTTCAAGGGTACTATCACGGAAGTTCCCTGCGCCGATCTCGACCTTAGTACATGTGTTTCGCTCACCAATGTCGGGAACTATGTCTTCAAACGATTCGGGCAAGTTAGGTCGCTCGTTTTTCCAGATTCTGTGCAGCGGATAGGCACATACATCTTTCACGAAAAGAAGAACATGTTGACGAATCTCGTCCTGTCTGCTTCTCTGGACACTCTGGCGTCGATTCCGTTTTGCCAGTGGGAAAGCAAAAGCAAGCGCGGGGTAACCCACATGTATTTCCGGAATTGCCCGGCTACAATCGGAGGCAATCTCTTCGACTACGTGGACGCCGATTCCGTTATTTGCTATTTGCCGAGAAATCGTGGCTACATAGAGAAGTGGAAGACTTTTGTCGAGGACAATCCCAGTGCCGGACTTACTTTGCCCTCTGACGACAATTCCACGCCAGGCACTTGGAAGAGTGGCGGCGGAAACGCAACTCAATGTGCAAAGGTGCTTTGGTACAAGGCCAAGTATCCTTCGCCGGATGGTTTTTACATAGTAATGCATTAGCATGTGTGAAGTGATATGTCAGCAGGAAAGCCAATTTGCCGCATAGTAGCCGGACGAGCAATCGCACTCGGCACGCTGGCGGTTTCGCTTTTCTGCGCCGTCGCCGGCTCGCCTGCCGTCGCGGGAACCGATTGCTGGACGTATCACCCGCCAGCAGCAGGCAAGACGCGTGGCTCGATTTCATGGACTGACTCGTCCGGATTCGAGAATATTGTGAACGATGTCGTACTTTCAGACGGGCTCATCTCGTTCTACCCTGGGAAAAACACCGGCAACGCGAATCTCAAGAATCTCGACCTTTCGGTTCCCGTCTACGACGAGTACGGAACTATGCGATATTCGTTTTCCCCGTACGCCTTGGGTGATGCAAGTCAGACTGCGCGGATTTTCTCCGGTGCGCATCTCACGAATGTCGTGCTGCATGCCGATTGCAAGTCTGTCGGCCACTTCTGCTTCAAAGAATGCACGGCTCTTGTGAAGGTCGCCATCAATGACGGGCTGGAGGCCATCCACGAGGATGCCTTCCGCGGCGACACGGCTCTCGTTACGATTAGCAACTTCTTCCCGGACTCGCTCAGGATCATTGGCGTGTATGCTTTCGCCTCGTGCTCGTCCTTGTCTGGAACCGCTGTGGTGAACGGGCTGGAAACGATGAGAGACCATGCATTCTTCCAGTGCTCTGCGCTCCAAGGGTTCGACTGCGGGCAATCGACGCTGAAATCCGTCGAGGCATCGACTTTCTACAAAGATACGGCCCTTGGGTCTGTCGTACTTCCGGACACCGTAACAAACATTGACTACGGGGCGTTTTATAGTTGTACGTCGCTTACGAACTTTTCGCCGCTCCTGCCTCCGCGTCTTGTAAAACTCGGAGATACTTCGTCAAACGACAGGCCCCTTTACGACTGCCCGATTCAAGGTCATGTAGTTGTGCCGTCCACGCTCACGAATCTTCTGGATCGCTCGTTCCGCAGTGCGCACATTGAGACCTTCACGGCGCCACGGAAGGGTCTCAGGAAAATCGGAGAGTATGCGTTTTCTGGTTGCTCGTATCTTACGAACATCGTCCTTTCCGCGGACCTTGAAACCCTCGAGACGCGCTGGGTGAAGAATACGGCGGCGGCTGGCGGCGGACATATCTGGTTCCGCAACCTGCCGGCGAACCTTCCCTCAGACCTTTGGACCGAATCGTTGCGGCAGAAGATCACGATCCACCTTCCATGGAGTATGGAGAGCGAATGGCGAGAGTGGGTCGCGTCTGGACCTTCAGGCCACACCTTCACATTTAACAAGCAAACAAGGACGCTGCCTGACACCATCGACGGTGTTGGGACCTGGCAGGCCGGCGTCACGCAGAACGTCACTTGGTGGAAGGATTCCGATTCGCACTTTACAATAACGGTCAGATAGGCGATGCGACTTGTTGGTCGCGGTTGACTTTGCCCGATGAATGAGTGTATAATTGTGCCATGAAACAGCATCTACTTCTCGTTTCGGTTTTGGTGGCGGCCGTGCTGCCAGCGGCGACTACTTGGGATATGCTTGTCTGGGGGAACCGTAGTCCCGACATGAATGCGGCATCGAGCTGGAATGACGCGGATGGCAATGTCTCGACAGTCGCACCCTCGTCGAACACCGTGCTCTTCTTTACTACGAACGCGGTCGTCCAACCGGTCCTCACATCGAGCATGACGGTCATCGGGCTTCACTTCCATGCTTGCACGAATAGCACATCCGCGGATGTTCCCAAGGTTCATCCCGCCGACGGCGAGGGGGGCTGGAACTATAGCGGCTACCGCATCACCGGCGAGCCAGACGCGGTCCTCACGCTCGACGGCAACACCGACAACAAGGGATGGACGCGCGACGTGTACATGGCGACGAAGGGCACAAACTCCATTGCGGTGCCCATCGTGTTCACGGACAACCGCAAGCACCACGTCTACTCCTCCGGCGGGCGTCTTGTCTTCGAGAAGCCGGTTTCTACGCATGCCACGCAGGAGTTCGTGATTGGAGGCCAGGCCTACGGCCGGGTCGTCTTCGCGGCGCCGAACCCGGACTTCGTCCCGAAGCATGTCAACATCCAGGGAGAACTCGCGATCGCCGATCCCCGCGCCATGGAGGCCGTTCCGAAGTTCACCTCGGGCTGCTGGGGGTGGGGAAACTCCGTCAACGGCTTCGCCAGCGAAAAGGCCTGCCATCTCGTCAACGAGACGGACGAGCCCGCCGTCATCACCGCCACGGCGATCGAGCTCGGCGACCACGACGGCTTCAGCCTCGACGGCGGTCCCTTCCCGATGTCGAACACGGTCTTCCGGGCGAGCATGCGCGACGGCAAGTCGATCGGCGGCGGAACCGCGAATGTCGTGCTCAAGGAGATTGTCTGCACGAAACCAGCCGAGCAGAAGACGTTCCAGAAGCACGGCTCCGGGACGCTCGTGAACCTCGGGGGCTTCTGCACGAACAGCGTCGCGACCAACATCCTGCAGGTGAGCGCGGGAACCTACGTCGCCATGTCGACGAACGGCTTGAGCCGCAAGCAGAATCTTCTGTGGGGCGACACCAGCACCTTCACTTCCATCGGCGCGCGCATCGGTGTGAACTTCGACTACGCGCCGGAGCACAGTTCGGACAACGACGGCGACCTGCGGTTCAACCATTGGAACCGTCCCGAAGGCTTCGCCGCCGTCGGAGGGGTGCGCCACGTGAACCTCTACAATGGCGCGCTCCTGCGTCGCGGATTGACGCATCCGGTCCTTACCTCCGGAAACTGGAGGCAGTTCGCGAACACGATGGGCTTCGGTGCCGAGGGGACGGACGGCACCGTCGTCCTCGACAACGACATCGACCTGAACAACAAGGACAGCAACGGCGAGTGCTCCGTCTACGTCTGGGACGGCGACGCCTTCGTTGACGCGCGCCTCGCGGGGATGGTGACGAACGCGCCCGACAGCAAGCCGACGCACCGCGCCGTCCGCCTCAGCAAGAAGGAGGCGGGCGTCCTCGCACTGGACGGCCCGTGCTATGTCACGAGCGACGGTCGCGTTTACGAAGGCGGGCTTCTCGTGAACAACACGATTGCCTGCAAGTATGTTGTCTATGACGGCGCGTGGATCGGCGGAATAGGGCGGACGCTTGATCTTGATATTCAGTCTGGCGGCGGGCTTCGTCCGGGCGAACAGGGCGGCGAACTTAATGTGTCGGGCGCGGTTTCGTTTGCCGATGGCGCTAAGATTATTGCCGATGTGGGGCTTGGCGTCCATGGCTGCGCAAATTTCACCGGTTTCGATGTCAAGCTCTCTGCTGTCGGGGCGATAACGGTCGAGCTACAGCCCGTTGGAGATATTAGCAGCGGTGCAAAAGTCAAGATTCTCGATTGGTCTGGAGCAACCACGACTGAAGCGACTGCGTTTGATCTGTCTCGCTATTCCGTTTCTTTTGACACAAATGTGTTTTCAAGGGCGCGGCTCAGCATCAAGGATTCTGCGATGTATCTGTCATATTCCGCTGCCAAGCAGAGCGCATTTAAGATATACTTGAAATGACAGTATCCTTCTCGGCGACTGCTTGACATTTGCGGGTTGCGGAGTGTATAATTTCACCTGTATGAAACGACAGTTCCTTTCAATTGTCGCTGCAAGCTCTATGGTGTTTGCAGCGTGCGCTGATTTGGTTGGGCTCTACACGTTCGACGGTGCCAACCCACTTGAAGCCGTGATCGGCTCGCCTGCCAAGGAGGGCGTGGCCACTGGCAACAACCAGGTCGCTACGCTCACCGACACTATGTCGACGCTCTCGATGGTGTCGGACACCGCAGTCCTCGGCGACCGCACGGGCGTAATCGCCGTGCCAAGTCGTAGTACGCTCGCTGTTCCGAATCCTGGTCTCCAGAAGAACTGGACGATTGTGTTCTCGTTCTACGTTCCGGAGAATGCAACCTGGCGATGCTTCTTCCAGTTTGGCAGCTCTGGGAACAGCAGCGACGGCTCGCTTTTCATCAGGAGCAACACGGACATTGGCGCATCAGGATCCTATACTACTGGTATCTTGGGCATTGTCGGCGCGTGGCACCAGCTTGTCGTCTCCAGCGCGAACAATACGCAGACTATTTGGCTCGATCAGCAGAAGCTTGACCAGACGCGTGGCTGGGACATCGCCGGCATGTCGCTATTGCAGTTCTCGCTCGACAACGACGGCGAGGACGCGATGATGTATTTCGACGAAATCCGCCTCTACGACGAGACGGCGCCAGCGGAGGTCTTCCCGGATGGTGTGCTGGAAGGCCCGGTTTTGCTCTCCCGCTGGATCGAATCGTCCTATACCGACAACTGGGGCTCGTTCTCCCGCACGCCCGACCGAGTGATCGATGACCTGCCGTATCGAACCTACGTCTTCTCTCGCCACGGCTCGTTCACGTTCGCGCCGAACAAAGCGAGCGCTGGTGCGGAGATTCTCGTTGTTGGCGGTGGTGGTGCGGGCGGCCTGGTTCGCGGTGGTGGCGGCGGTGGCGGCGCGGTCGTCCACGTGCAGCATGTTGACTTGTCAGCGCAGACTTATACGGCGACTGTCGGCGCGGGCGGTGTCCCGGATATCTTTACCTATTGGTATTACGGCTCGGACGACGTCGGGAAACTTCATCCAGGCCCCTCGACGCCCGCTACCTGTGGCGGCGTGTCGTCAGTCTCGACTGCTGGCGGTACGATTGCGACTGCTCCAGGCGGTGGTGGAGGCGGGAACTTCAACTTCGCGAACGCGAACATCCCTGCCGAGTGCTACGGCCTCGACGGCGCATCTGGTGGCGGTGCGGCGGGGAAGAGCACGGCGCCAGGTCGCGGTACCGACGGGCTTGGTCATGACGGCGGCGAGGCCGCGACCGACGGCGACAACTCTGGTGGCGGCGGTGGTGGCGCGGGCGCCTCAGGCACGAAGGGCAGCAATTCGGTAGCAGGTGCTGGCGGCGCAGGCATCGTCTGCTCCATCACCGGCGAGGATGTCCTCTACGGTGGCGGTGGCGGAGCGTCATCCTATAACCTCGACGGCGGACTTCCTGGCGAGGGCGGTGGAGGAACGGGTGTCTCCAGCACGGCCCACCACTCCCGCTCCACGGCCTGCAACGGCGTCGATGGCCTCGGCGGTGGTGGTGGCGGTGGCTCCGGCTACAGCAATCGGCCGTCCAACTTCACTGGTGGCCGCGGCGGCGACGGCGCGGTGATTTTGCGGGTTTCTGTCGTGGACGATTCCGATCCCTCGCCGATTCTCGCGCTCACGGCCGAGCCGGTCAGTTATACGAATGCCACTTTGTCGGCTCGGTTGATCGCGTTTGGCCCCAACGCCTCGTCGGCGACGGTTTCGCTCGTCGTGAGCGCCAGCCAGGATCTTTCCGATCCGATCTTCTCCGGAGTCCTTGCGACCGATATGAGCACGCTTGGCTCGTTCGAGCATGACTTCTTCGGTCTTGTCACGAACACAACCTATTACGCGCAGGCGACGGCAGTGAACGACCGGAACGAAACTGGTGTATCGGCGCTCGTTTCGTTCAAGACGCTAAAGCCATTGCCAGCTACGGGAACTGCCACGTTCGCCTGGCGCGGGAGCAAGTCGATGGGCGCGACGGTGAACCTCTCGGACTACGGCGCTGGCTCGTCCTCTGCCGTCCTGCGGCTTGAGGCCTCGGCGGATGGATTCGAGACTATTGTCGCATCGGCAGAGACCGCGGCAACGACGGGTACGTTCGCTGACATAGCGGTAAGCGGCCTCATTCCCGAGACATCCTATGCGCTTCGGTTCCGCGTCGTGAACGAGTGGGGCGTCGTCTCTTATGTCCCAATTACCGGAACGTTCGTCACGCGTGCGACGCCACTTGTCACTACGGGGATTGGCTATCGCTTCTCCTCCGACGAGACTATCGTTGACTTCACGTTTGGCGTCACGGCAGTTTACGACGGCGCCACGCTCTCGGCGACCTTGTCCTACGACGGGACCGAAATCGGTACGAAGAACTTTTCCTCCGCCGGAACCCTCTCCTGGCCGGGCATCCCCTCTGCCGGCAAGGTCGCCACTGCGACCGTGACGGTTGTTGCGGAGCTGGACGGCGATACGTGCACGGATGTCTGGGAGCTCCCAGTGACGCCCGGTGCATCTGCCCGCGCCGTGGCGAACCTCTCCGAGCTACGCTCGACGTCCGTCCGCAAGGGCGACATCATTGTGCTTCCGGAACTGTTCAGGGTAGGCGAGCATTACCTGCCGCTTGACATGCGCTCTTTCGAGCTGGCGGCGGATGGCGTCACTCTTGTCGCGCTCGAGCCCGGTTTCTCGGCCATCGCGGCCTATCGCTACAACAACATCTCTGGCGCAGTCGAGCGCGATGCGACGATGGGGCTCGCAATTTGCGCGCCAAAGCCCGAGGGCGCCGGGCGAGTCTTCCTCCTCAAGCCCCAGACAGGCAAGACGACCTGGTCGTCTGCGGCCAACTGGGAGAACCTCACGGATGGCGAGGCGGACTATCCGCATCTCGTCGACGACGTGGCCATTGCGCCGATGCCTAAGAACCAGCTTGTGGTCGATGCTGATGTCACATTGGCCGCGCTCTACATCGGACAGGATACGAGCTCCCTCAATAGCGGCGATATCCGATTCACGGGCAAGAATTCCGCCACGATCACGTTCAGTCGCTCGTCGGGCGAGCCCGGCCTGCTACGCCTAACCGGCCTCGCACGCCACGACGAAATCAGCGGTTTCTTCAGATTCCGGTTTGGCGGCGGCGACGGAAACGCGACATCCGGCTTCGGCATCGAGATGCCCGGCGGCCTTGATGTCGACTGCGGCGACTGGCCGGATTTGTTGGATACCGCCACCCGCGCGAAGTCTGGCCGCGTCCGCCCCTACATGGGAGAATCCGTCCGCTACTGGAATATTCCCGCCGGGAAGACCCTGCGTTTCTTCAACGTCTACTGCTACACCAAGCTCGAGGGAGACGACCAGGGCGGCAACGCCAACTTCTCCTGGGGCAACAATGCCCAGGTGACTGGTGAGGGAACGTGGCTTTACGATGGAGCCTCCAGTACCTACATCGACGATCCATTCTACCGTTTCGAAGGCACCGTCATGGTCCGTAACAAGCAGAAGTTTGACTCCGGCTTCTCAATGGGCAGCCGCGGCGGCTCGTTCTGGATGGTCAACTGGACGCAGACGACGCAGTTCGCCACCAACGCGACGTTGCTTGTGGAGGGCGATGCAACCTACAACGATGGGCTTGCACACAGCTCCTCCTTTGGCGTGCTCTCCTTCGGCAACAGCCACGGCTTTGGCTCGTGGGGCACGACCGAAAACGCCTTCCCCGCGAAGAAGTGGATCCTCAACGGCGGTGTCGCGCGCATCTCCGGCATGGCCAACACCAGCTGGGGCACCCCGCCGATTGCCGTTCCGAATGGCGCGGAAACGCTCGTCGTAAGCAACGGCTTCTTCTCCATCCAGATGTTCAACAGCCAGGGATCGGACCGTCCGACCAACGTGTTGCACTTTGCCGCGCTCGAGCATGCTGGCGACGGCGTTGTCCATGTCAGGACCGATCGCCTCTGGAATTCGCACAACAAGTCCCTGAACCGAGACTTCGTCGTGCTCGAAGGTTTCGCTGGCCATGCAATCGGCGGCACGGGCGTCGCGACCTACTCGACGACTGACTCGGACGCGGCGAACATTCTCGACGCCAACGCTCCGATCGTCCCGTGGATCGTCGGATCCGTCAATGGCTGGCGGAACCTCTACTTCCCCGGAGCTGCGGCGGACGGCGTGCTCGTCCTTGGCGGGCATCCAGTGGCGACAGTTCTTGCCGAAGCTGCTGATCCAACGGCAAACATCCGCGTCAGCAACACCTCGATCGCCCTGGCGGAGAACCTGACCGTGAACTCGCTCGTCCTTCAGAACAATACAAGCAAGGAGATGCGTTTGGGCGAGGACCGTACGCTTACGTTGACATCCGGCGGGTTGATTCTCGGCGATTCCAACCGAGCCAGGATCGGCACCGAGGCCGGTCTCGCGGATGAATCTAACGGAACTCTCTATTTTCCCCGCAAGGCCTATGTCTATTCGCCGCGCCAGAGCGCTTCCGATCCAAACGAGATCTGGTCGGCGATGGTTTCGCCGAACGGCGCGGCGTTTTCCTTCCCGGGCGACTTGCGCATCGGCGGCGACCAGACTGGCATCGACGGACGCATTTCAGTGAACGGCACGCGCCTGCAGCTCGGCTCCTCGTCGAATGGTTGCGAAATCGACGTGCCGGTTCACCTCTACGGCGCCAACTCGAAGATCGTCGTCAACAAGGCCGGCTCGTTCTGCGGCCAGGAGCTTTGGTTCTGGGATCATGGAACACCCGGGTCGATGTTTGTTCCAGCGGCTGGAACGACGGAACCGGTCGCCAAGTGCTATGTTGACGGAGTTGCGCTCCAGCGCGGCACCTGGGGTTCATCGCAATCGGCGGCAGAGCACATCGACGACAACCACTTCTCCGGAACCGGCATGATCGAGATCCTTGCCGACGAAATGAGCGGCCCCGACATCGCGAACCCAGACCTCGTCACGCTCGACGATGCGTCCGCTACGTTCTCGTTCGACCTCTGGCCCGGTTTTGGCGCGAACCGTGTCGAGGTTTATGCCATTGTCACTGCCGCCGCCGGCGGCGATGTCCTGACGAACTTGATATACTATTCCGAGGCGCCCGCTGACGGTCACTTCGAGGGCACGCTCTACGGCCTAGAACCTGAGACTGCCTATACGGCGAAACTGCTCGCGGTAAATCAGTCGGGAGGCGACTCGTTTGCGACGGAGTGTCCTAACGCGGTTTCCTTCACGACCCTTGCGGCCGAGTTGACGCCGCTTGTACAGTTGTACGATCCGTCTGCAGTCAGGCAGGGCGAAGTGACTTTCCCATGGCTGCTCGCCCGTGTGGGATCCGGCCGCACGGTTGTCTCCGTAAAGCTCTACTGGGCCGAGACTGCTGCTGCGCTGAACGACCTCTCGAACTGTCAATTCGTTGAAGCCCCCGCCGCGGACCGCGTCCCTGGCAACCATGCCACAGAGCTTGCCGGGCTGCGCCCTGGTTGCGCCTACTATGCGTTTCTAGTCGCCGAGAACGATGGCGAGACGGACAATGTCGCCACGTCCGGTCCCGTTGCATTCACCACCGCCTCGGAGAACTGCCTCGGCGTACGCTCCCTTGAAATCGGCTCCTGTGTCCGGACGCCAGACCAATTCACGGCCGTTGTTTCCGCTCCCGAGGGCGAGCCTGCGTTTCCAAATGTCTATATGGTTTGGGGTTCCCGTTACGGAGGAGAGTCTGTTGCCAATTGGGACTCCTCTATGCGCATTGGCGCAATTGATACCTCCGCTTCGTTTCTTACCGCGACCATTTCCGCGGCGAATTTGGGAGATGCCGTCTATGTCCGCTTCGTTGGCATGACGGACGGAGGCAAGTCTTCCTGGAGCGCCTCGTACTACCTGCCCGACATTCCGGCAGTGGCGGAAGTGCTGCCGAAGGTCGGCGCGGGCTCCATCGCGCCCGGCGCGAACGATGTCTTGCTTTCTGCCTATGTGTTCAACGTCGGTTCGCTTTCTCAGAACGATCATGTTGACATTTCGCTTGAATACGCGCTTGATCCCGAAGCCTTCTCGGATGGCTCCCTGGCCAAGGTCTGGAGTGTTCCGTTCGTGAACGGCGTCCCCGTCGGTGCGGTCGACGCGATCCGCATCACGAACCTGCGCGCCGAGCGCCGCTACTATGCGCGCTTCGTTGCGGAGAACGACCGCGGGCAGAGCGGCGCTGGAGACGTCTTCGCGTTCGACACCGTAGAGGACGGCGCCGCCGGCGGAACGCCCGAGCGGGGCCTCCTGCAGCAGCGGGTTTCCGCCGGCGCGAACGTCAGCACCATCGAATCGCTGACGTTCGACGAATCGTCGGCCGCGCTCGTCGAGGGCGCGATCATGGCCTACTCCTACAACGGGAGCTCCGACGGCTCGAACCCCTATGTCGACGGCAAGTCGGGCGTGTCCTACGCCTGGGGGGCCAACGAGGGGTGGCTCTACAAGGGCTACATCTTCCTCGAGGGCGGGACGACCTACACGTTCGGCTCCGCCATCGACGATTCGTGCGTCCTCTGGATCAACGGGACGCGCGTCCTGCGCCAGGCCGACTTCAATTCCCGGAACGCCTACGGCACCCATACCCCCGCGTCGACGGGATGGTTCCCCGTCGAAATCCGCATGTCCAACGGAACCGGCGGCGCCGGCGCCTGCAACGACAACAACACGTTCGGCCTCGGCTTCAACACGACCGGAACGAGAAGCGTGACCGCCTCCGCGATGACGCGCCTGATCGATCCGGGCGACGCCTCCCTGCTCCGCCCGACCTCCGTACGCAGCCTGACGGCCGTGTCCGTCGCGCGCGTCTCCGGCGGCGTCTCCGCCGCGGTCTCCCTCTCGGCCGGCTCGCCGACCGGGACGCTCCGCGCCTACTGGGGCGCCGCGGACGCCGGGACGAACCGGACCGCGTGGGCGCAGACCGCCTCGTTCGGCTCGTTTGACGGCACCGCGGCCGAAACGACCATCACGATCCCCGTCGTCGATCCCGTGGCGACGCCGCTGCTGCGCCTCGCCATCGGCGAAGCGGGCGGCCAGGAGACCTGGTCGGAACTGCTGTCGCTTGACGTCTCGCAGACCCTGCTCGGGACGGCTTCCGCGACGACCGACGGCGACCTCATGACCGTCTCCGGCTCGGCCCTGAGCCTTGGCTCGGGCAACGGCTACGCCCTCCGGCTCCTCTGGGGCTACGCGGCGGACCTCTCCGACGCCCAGTCGACCAACCTCGCCGCCGTGGCGACCGGTCCGTTCACCGCGACCGTCCCGGTCGTTCCGGGCACGAACGGCTGGTGGCGGCTCGTCGCGACGACGGCCGACGGCGGCTACGACGCGACGCTCCCCGTCTCGTTCACGACCAAGGCCGGCTCCGTTCTCGCCGGCGCCGCGTCCGTGACCTCCGTCTTGCACCACGACATGACGGTCTCCGGCACACTCGATACCCTCGGCGCGGGCGCGACGACCGTCTCTCTCTGGTACGGCGAGAATGACAACACCAACAACTTCGTGAAGATTGCCGAGGTGCCCGCCACGCAGTCCGGCACCGTCTCGCTCACGGGAACCGTTCCCGGCGCGCCGCGCACGGTCTATTTCCAGGTCCGCTCCGTCAACGAGGCTCCCGGCGGCACCACGTGGACGAGCGCGAGCGACGTCTTCACGGGCACGACGACCGACGCCGCGACCTACACCTGGAAGTCCGAGAAGACCGAAGGATACTGGGACGACCCGGAGAACTGGACCGTCTCCGGCGTCACGGACACGAACGACGTTCTCGGCTACCCGGACAACGCGAAGGCCAAGGTCCGCTTCGTCGCGAACACGACGGCGGAGATCTCCGTCACGAACGCGTTCGTCTTCGCGGACATGAGCCTCAAGTACGCCGGCCTCGGCGTGGCCTTCGTCGGTACGGACGCCGCGACCTGCAAGCTCACGGGCGACGTCACCAACGTCGCCAACGACCAGAACGACTCGACCGTCGTCTCCGGGACGCGCGTCGTCCTGTCCGGCGTCACGCTCTACGACTCGAGCGGCGCCTTCAACTGGGCCACAAAGACCTCCGCGGACTGCACGCTGCGCCTCGAGAACGGCGCGATCCTCTCGATGGACGGCTACATGCACGTGTTCGGCACCAACACGTGGGTCGAGGTCGCATCGGGCTCCGAGATGGTCTGGCGCCGTACGAGCCACCAGGATGACGGCTTCGACCTCTGCAACTACGGCGGCGGCCTCGTCGTCGACGACGCAACGTTCAGCACCTCATGGCTTACGCCGCAACGCCATGTGGGCAAGACTGGAGAGCCGCAGTATGTCCTCATTTCCGGCGCCGCGGCGCGGCTGAGGGTCGGTTACTATTACCGAACCTATAACGACGATCAAGACAAGATGCTAAATGACGTCGACTTCGTCTTCTCTGTTCCGCTTCGCGGGTGGAAGAATCCTGGTGACGCGCCTGTCTACGCCGAATACGAGCGCGGGACGGATGACAAGAAGAAGTTCGCATATCGCTCTCCTGTAGGAGATGGAAAGATAGTCCTCTCTGTTGACCGGAAAAGCCCCCTCTTGCGGAGTGGGCGCACTCGGAGAGTCCAGTTGCTCGAATGGAAAGCTGGCATAGACACGGAGAACGTGAGGTTCGAAGAATGTACTGGCGTAAGGATGTATTACACCTATGGCTGGCCTTCTGTTCGCACGGAGCCCGAGTCGAATGACGAAATCCCGACTGGCGTGGCTGCTGACGTGACTGGCCTCGGTGCAACAATCATAAGATTACGTTAGTTGTAGAGCGTGACAATGCAAAAGAATAATCTGAAAGCCATTCCCTGTTTTCTGGGTGCGCTGTTTAGCCTGACTTTGTTCGCTTTGCCGCAGCCGCAAGATGCTGAGTTTGACTATGGCGCCAAGCTGACGGTGGCGGGCTATTCCGGTTCGTCGCCACTCGCCGGTTTTCCGGTGCTCGTTCGAATTGCTGCTGGTTCGCCGTCCGGGTTTTCCTATGATGACCTTCATTCGAAGTCAGACGGTGCCGACATTGCTTTCGTTGACATGGAAGGCAACGGACTGCCGTTCGAGATCGACACCTGGGATCCAAACGGTACGTCGCTTATCTGGGTTCGTCTTCCGTCAATGACGGACGGCACCGAGTTCGTGATGTGCTGGGGTTCGGACACAAGCGGCAAGACCATTTGCGGCGACAGTCCTTTTGCTGATTACGTCGGCGTCTGGCACATGTCAGAAGCGAGCGACGAGGTAGCAGATTCGTCTGGACACTCGCTTACGGCCATGCCGGCAGGTGCGGCTGGGGCCACTTCTTCTATTGCCGTTCAGGGTGCTGTTGGCAATGGCAGGCAATGTTCAACAAGCACCGACGCTTCCGCGCGCTCCTATCTCTCCATTCCCTCCTATAATTCTCGTAATGTCGGCAACACGTTTGCTGTCTCGGGTTGGATCAGTGTGTCGGCTTCACAGGCTGGTAATGCAGATGCTCGCCTCTTTTCGCGCAAGGCGAACTACCAGGACTCCAACGGGTGGGAGGTGATCTGGAAGAAGAACAATGATTTCTGTGTGCGTGGCGCCTCTGGGAGTAACATCGCCAACTACACCCCGAATCCAACCTTCGCCGGGGCCGGATGGAAGCATATTTTCGTAGTCTATAGCGGCACGACAGCGACGATCTACGAAGACGGTGTTCAGAAGAAGAATGCGTCGGGCGGCGCTGCCCCGACGGACAATGACAAGACGCTCTCCATCGGCGCCTATTCCGAAAACAAGGGCGGGCAGCTCGTCGGCAGCGTCGATGAATGCCGTTTGCTCGATGCAACTCCATCGGCAGATTGGGCGAAGGCGGAATATGATTCCATGACCGACGACGCCTTTCTTACCTTCGGCGATGTGGAAGTCTGGCGCGAGATGCCCGAGCCGGCTGTCGGCATCTCCATCGGATCCGTCCAGATCTCAAACGCCGTCGTCACAGTGACGGTGGAAAAGCTCGGCGTCGACGCCACTTCAGCGACTGTCACGGTTCAGGTTTCGACTGACTTTGCGTTCGGTTCGTTCACGACGTTGCCGTCCTACTCTGTTGATGGCGCCGACGAGCGCGGCGTTTCCGCCGCGGGGCTCGATCCAGCCACGACCTATTATGCGCGCGCTGTCGTGGAGAACAACAAGGGCGAGTTGACCACGGCCGGCCCCATCTCGTTCAGAACAAAGAAGGCGCCGTCCAGTTCGACCGACAAGATCATCCCCGGTCTTGAAGACTACGGCGCGCTTACCCTCGTAGACGAGATCGACTGTGCGAACGACACGGAACACCGATTCCGCGAATATCCCGCCGGGGTATCTTCTGTGCAGACGATTCTCGATGTCGACACTCGCGTGATGTCCCACCAGGCGAACACGTGCTGCTATGTTTCGTGGCGTGTCGGCGAGGGGAAGGGCATCGTTCCGAACGACCCGTATGTCCTCGTCGTGGACTACCCGGACGACGCGCCGCGCTCGGTCACTGTCTTCAACTTTGGCAACGCGACGCGCCATGGCTACCACACGGGCTGGACGGCGGGCGACTCGTGGGCGCCTCCGTATGTTACGCAGTCGCTCGAGTCCTGGCCGGTTCCGTATTCCGGCGAGATGAAGCAGCTCGTTCAGGTAATGGTGCCGTTCGAGAAGTCGAAGCAGTACAATGGGAGCGACAACCGCATTCCGATGGACACCGACGGCTTCGACCTTAACTTCGGCCTCATCAAGGCGGACGAGGCGCCCGATTCGGTGGGGCTTGCGATCAGCGCGATACGTCTCTACAAAATCGACAGCTACGATGTCGCCCGTCCGTCGATTCCGTATCCCGCGGAAGGGCTGCCGCGCCGCATCGTCACCTCGCGCGAGGAGATGGGAGACGGCGACGACTTCGCCGGATTCGCCCATCCGCAGGACTTCTACAAGGGCCGTGCGAAGATGATTAGACTACTCGGCATGAACACATGCTCGAAGGACCTTCTCGAGTTCGGCTATATGCAGAACTTCCGCAGCTCCACCCGTTGGGGACAGGCGGCGAACTACTGGGACGAGATCGTCGATAACCTTGCAGCCGAGGACGTCGACATCTTCCCGTTCTACGAATACCACGGCTCTCGCGGTTCGGCCGGATGGGGGTATGTTGAGGCGAACAAGCCCTGGACGCTCAATTCCGCAAAGGACGCGAGCTGGAAGTATCTTTTCTCCAACCAGAGCTACGTCTACAACTGCATGATGGACATGACGAGCGACGAGGCGATCTGGGACCTCGAGAACCTCTATGACATCACGATCAAGCCCTATCTTGGCAAGGCCAATTTCCGTGGCATGTGGATTCGCAACCGCGGCGCGATGCCGATGGGCTTCAGCCAGCGAGCGATCGACCGCTTCAACTCGGACACAGGCCGCAGCGTCACCCGTGCCGACATCTACAACAACGGCAACTACGGAAACACCGAGCTCTACAAGGCCTACCGCACATGGTGGTATGGAAAGCGGCGCAACGTCTTCAGGGCGCTCCAGTCCTACATAAAGAACGACCTCGGTTCCGACGCCAAGGTCTTCTACTCCAATACGCTCGAGGAACCCGGAGAGTTCTGGGCCAATTGGAGCAACCCGAAGACGGTCTTGCTCGGCACCGCCACGGACCAGAAGTACCAGGGCAAGGATTTCAACGAGTACACAGGCAAGAACTGGCGCGCGAACGTTGGCTGGACGGCGAGCGACTATTGGTCGCAGGCGCTCAACGCCGACTGCCCGACCTGGGGCAACTACGAGGTTCACCACTCCGCTCCGGCGGACGACCCGCACAACTACACGAATTTGAGCAACGTCGCGCTTTGCTATCCGTTCAACTGTGTCTGGACCGTCGCCGCGGGCATCGGCAACCAACGCTACCGCAACGCGAGCGGGGACTTGCCGTTTGTCCGCCACTACTCGCTAAACGAGAACGACTTCAAGGGTGCGTCCGGCAACGAGATATGCGGCTACTACACGTGCGACTGGGACCATGCCGGCCGCGCCGTTATGCTCGCCGAGCTATACGCGATGGCCTACAACGACCCGACGATGCTCGCGTATCTCTTCACCGCGAATCTCGTCCGCAACGACTCGACATATGTGCGCGAGTTCAACCTCAATTACCTTTCGCTGCCGGCGTTAAAGGGCGAGGCCATCCGCGGCGGATGCTGGTCCGAGACATTCACCGTTCGTCGGTATGTCACGAGCAAGGGCACCTACTGGGCCGTCATCAACTGCGATGTCCGCGAGTGGTCGGGCACGGTTGACTTCAAGACCGACAAGACCGAGATCTGGTACACCGTCTCCGGCCAGCGCGTGGCGCTTTCAGGCGGCAAGGCGGCGCTTCGGCTCGAGCCGTTCCAAATGGTCTGCTTCAAGGATGTTGAACCGGAACGTGTTGACTCTCCCGTCTTCCGCTATGCGTTTGCAGAGGATATCGAGGCCAAGGCCGCGACGCTCTCCGTCACGCTTTCCGAGCTCGGCTACGGCGCGACTTCTGCGGCGGTCGCTTGGTCGCTCTCCGGTGGTTCCGCCGCAGAATCCTCCGGCATGTTCCCTGCCTACACGACGCATGGCACCCAGACTGTCCGGCTGACGGGCCTCGAGTCCGAGACGGAATACGTCGTCACGCTTCTTGCGACAAACTCCGCCGGAAGGGCGGCGACGATGAACTTTACGTTCAGGACAGCTCTTTGGCCCTACGCGTTCCAGGAGCCAATTGCCGTCACCGATTCCGATGGCACCAATGCAACCGTCAGCGTCAAGCTCGCCCGCGCGGACTTCTCGGGGACGCTGTGCCTCTTCGTCGGAGACACCCTCGTGAAGACTTGGGACTCCATTGCCGCCAATATCGTCTACACTGGATCGTTCGGGATCAGTCTAGGCAGGGCGACACGCTACCGCTTCGTCGTCGATCCAGGCGGTGCATATGAAACTGAAGCGCCTGGTCGCGTCATGGGCCGCAAGACGATTGGATGGCTCGACATCCAGCTCGACAAGCCGAATTACGCGTCGTGGCCTTTTGCGTCTGCGTCCGGTGTAGATCCAGTTGACGGCGGCACGTGGACCAAGTCTGGCGAAAACAACATCTCCACCTGGACTTCGGAGGGCGGCAACAAGCGCATCGCGCTGGCGACGGAGGAGGACGGTTTCGTGCGCTATGCAACGAAGACGCCGTCGCTCGAGGGCAAGAAGGTCCGCATCGAGGGACGTACGCAGTTCGCCGTCGAATACGGCGAGCCCGCTGCGCTTGATTCCGCTCCGCTTGCCGCGCTCGCGCTTGGCAGGGAGGGGACCGTCCAGACGCTCTATGGCTATGCGGCCTCGGGCTGGGTGCCGTTCCCCGCGTTCCGCGTTCCGTCAGATGGATGGATAGACTGGGCGGCAGACCTCGACTTTGACGCAAAGACCGTGACCTACAGCGCGGGCGATCCGCTTTCCGTGCTTGTGTCTGCCGGCACCAACGCGCTGCCGATTGCGGGAACGGCGCGGCAGGTCTCACGCGTGACCTACATTGGAAGCGGCGCGATCGACGACTTCAGGGGGGTCTACTACATCGAGACGAACGCTTCGCAGACTGTCGTCTCGGACGCTGTCGCCGTGCGGTCGGACGGAACAGGACTCACGTTCTCCAACGTCGGAACGGACATCGAGAATTTCGTCATTGGGCTAACGGATGCCGAGGCGGGTGGCTGGTATGCCGCGTTTGGCTGCACGACCTTGAGTAGCGACCACGACGACTGGCTTTGCGTCTCGTGCAGGCAGGCCGATGGAAGTGCGGTGGACCTGCCTGTCTCCACCGAGGACCGACCCACACAGTTCTTCATGCTCTTTCGCATTTCTGGGGAAATAGATGCCGGCACGCCGCTCTCGGACCTGCTGGGCGACGAATGACAATCATGGGCGCTATGAAAAACCACATCACATTTTTTCTCCTCATGGCTGCGGCCCTTGCCGTTGGTCCTGCTCTTGCCTGGGAAGCGGTCAAGGTGTCATCTGTCGAACACTCTACGTTCTACCGCAGCGGTGGTTCTACCAAGGGAAATGCCGGACTGAGCGGCGGAGACTATTCGACCAGTCTTTTCAATGGCACTTTTACAGATTACCGATGGCAGAACACGGCTGGTGCCTACCTTGTCGTCGATCTTGACGACACGTTTACCAACGGATGCTATGTAACTGAGGTCAAGACAGGTCACAAAGGCGGCAAGGCGTATTCTCTCTACTCTTCGGCCGACGGCAGCAAATGGGATGCGATTGCCGAACAAATCACGGCGGCTGGGGAGAGGGCGTTTACCGTTGAGAAGGTCGTCAAAAAAGTGAAGGTTGTGTGGGATCAGGCGGATTGGTCCCAGCAGACCCTGGCGGAAATCGAAGTCTGGGGCGTCGACCCCTCCGAACTCGGTTGCGTGCATCCCGAAGAATACGTGACGGAATGGGAGGCCATTCCTGCTTCGGCCAACTGTACCGAATATGGCATCGACCAACGGCAGTGCACGCAGTGCGGCGAGTTCTTTTATCGCGAATCGCTCAGCGCACTTCCGTTGGGACACGAATACGAAGCCGTTTTGGTGAAACGCGGAACAAGTCTCGAGTATGGAAGCGGGACGAATGTCTGCAAGCGGTGCGGCGACGCCATCGTGTTCGACAATCCAATTGATTTGGCGACATTGGGCGGAGCATACAACGAAGGTCTTGTCCAGTTTACAGATGTTACGGTTTCCTCCATCTGGCGTCCGCAAGATGGCGCCGGCGGAGCTGGGCACCTTGTCGACGGAAAATGGCAGACTGGCTACAATGCCGGATGGATGGCGGGTTCTTTGAGCCATGATGCCGAGTATGCCCAATTTGCCTTCAAAAACGCGATTGACCTTACGGCCATAGACATTTCCGTCCACAACCATGACCAGGTTGTCGAGTTCTATTCCGTCGAAGGCGGAGAGGAAGTCCTTGTCGGTGAAGTGGCGTTCGAGAAGGACACCGCGGCGAACGCGCCTGACTATCAGCGCAAACGGGTCGAGTTTCGTGGTGTCTCCCTGTCAACGCTCCGCATCCGAGTTCAGGATTCAGTTGGCGTAGAGCTGTGGGGGAAGAAAATCATCTCCATTTGCGAATGCCATCCCTACGGCACGGTGGCGGGCGCCGGCAAATCTGCCGCGGTCCGCACGAGAGTCATCATTGAGTAGGTAGGCGATTGTGCCTGGACTTTCTGGTGCGGCAATTTCTACGGCTGGCCGTAGTGGCTTGGTTGACTTTGCCCTGCGAATGAGTGTATAATTGTGTCAAGAAACTGTTTGTAGTTCTATCGGTTCAGCAGTGAGGATTCGCAAATTCCATATTTGCCGGGCATTGGTCTCGCTTCTTTTCGCATCGCTCGCTTTCGCGTTGCCGGCTTCGCCATTGTTGCAGCATTCGTCGACGGCTTCGTTCGTCTGGGGTGCGCAGTTCGATGTCGTCGGCTACGACGCGGCCAGGCCCGCACTCACGAACTTCCCGGTCCTCGTCAGGATCGCGAACGATTCGCCGTCCGGATTTTCATACTCGCAGATGCAGTTGCAGGACGGCGACGATCTGTGCTTCGTCGGCATTGACGGCATAGGACTTCCGTTCGAAATCGACACGTGGGACCCGCAGGGCACATCGCTCGTCTGGGTGGCGCTCCCGATTATGACGAACGGCACGCAGTTCGTCATGTGCTGGGGTTCCAAGACGAGCGGGAAGGCCGTCTGCGCCGACAATCCCTTTGCGGACTACAAGGGCGTCTGGCACTTGAATTCGGTTGATCCCGCCGATTCGTCGCCTAACGGCTACAACGGAACGCATCGGACGGACAACCTCTCTGTCGTGGACGGACTGGTTGGCGCCGCCGTGAACGTTCCGCGCACGAGCGACAGCGACGGCATCACCTGCGGCCAGGGCCCGACTTACTCCGCGCTCGCCGAGGGCTTCACGATCGAGGGTTGGTGCAGGCCGACCCAATACAGCGGCCTGGGCAACGGTGCCGCCATGTTCGGGGAAACAGGATTCGTCTCGCTCCGCATCTACAGCGCGACTAGAGTCACGCTGACGACGCCTGGAAGATCAGACCATCACATGGACTTCGAGAGCGGCGTCCTCCCCGCCGCGAAAACATGGTGGCACTTCGCCGCGACGTTTAAGCGGAAAACAGACGGGAACGGCCTCAACTTCTACGTTAACGGCCAACTCTTGAAGTCGCTGGACTCATCCAACATCTCCAACACGACGGTCGCCACGGAACTGCTCCTCGGCAACAACCAGTGGGACCAGGCCTTCAAGGGCGACCTCGACGAAATGCGCCTTTCGGCCTCGATCCGCTCCGCCGACTGGATCGCCGCGGACTACGCTACGCAGAGCGAACCAGCGTTCTTGACGGCCGGAACGGCTGGACTCCTCGACGCCGGCGCGCCGATGGTCTCGGACCCGGCGATCGTCCGCAACGCCGACGGATCGTTCACCGTCTCGGTCGTCGTCTCGTCCAACGACGCGGCCTCGGTGTCCTGTGTCTTAGACGATGGTGGCATGTTCCCGATGACGACTGCGGACATGTCGCTCCCGAAGACCTACGCCGCCACGCTTTCCGGCCTCGCACCGAACACGACCTTCGCCTATTCCGTCCAGACCGTCGCGAATACGGCGCTCAGCGGGACAAATGTTCTGTCCGGCCCGCTCGCCTTCTACACGGGCGATCTCTCCGTCGAGAAGATCGCGGATGGCGACGAGGATGGTCTCGTCCCGGGCGTCTTCCGCATTTCGCGCGGCGATGCGGCGAACGACCTCGTCGTCGATTTTGAGGTTGGCGGGACGGCGGTCGAAGGCCGCTCCTATCAAGTGCTTGCGCATACCGCTACGATCCCCGCTGGCATGAACACCGTCGATGTCGCGATTCATCCACTCATCGACCCTCTGGACCAGTCGACGACGGTCGACCTGACGCTCCTGCCGGGGCTCTACGGCGTCTCGGCCTCGGCCGGCTCCGCGTCGCTCACGATCACGAACCTCACGCTCTCCGGCGACAGCAACACGTGGATCGCGGAGGACGCCGGGCTCGCCTCCGACGGCTCGAACTGGTCGTTCGGACACGCACCGCGCGCCTACGAGCATGTCCTTTTCGACGGCCGCTTTTCGAACGCCGACTGCGAATGGGACGATACCGCGACGCACGAGGTCGCCGCGTGGACGCAGACGAGCGGCTACACGGGGACCGTGACGGTCTGTACGGTCTTCCCCGGCAAGGGCGATTTCGAGTGCCTGATCGTGGCGGGCGCGATGACGATCGACGCCGGCTCCGTCACGCACCCCCAGTCCCGCAGGATGGACCAATGCCATGACAACACCTGGGACTGGCTCGGCGACCTCAAGGCCAACGAGACCTATCGTCTCCGCGTCTCGGCCGGCTCGCTGCACGTTGGCGCGGACGGCCTGATCGACGCGCGCGGCAAGGGCTACTATGTCACGGACGGCGGCTCCCGCATGAGAGGGTGCTCCCACGGCGGACGGCTCAACGCGGACTCGCCGCCCTGCTACGGTGATCCGCGCGAGCCGATCCACATCGGACTGCCGTTCCACGCCGGAGCGAACCACGTGAACGGCAAGGGCGGCGGAGCCGTCTACCTCGTGGTCTCCGGCGCCGCCGTGGTGGACGGGATAATCCGCGCCGACGCCTGGGACGCCAGCGTCCCAACGACATACTCGGAGCGCGCTGGCGCGATGGGCGCCGCCGGCTCCGTCTTTCTCCGCGCCGACACGCTGTCAGGAACTGGCCGCATCACCGCCATCGGGTCCGGGGCGACCGAAGAGGGACTCTCGTTCCCCGACCTCGAG
>Ga0265300_10000215_pt1 | contig 62569 bp, 93 predicted proteins | sample AusTroGonzalo_MG_FD_193482 | JGI IMG/M metagenome (GOLD analysis project Ga0265300, IMG submission 193482) | Bovine rumen microbial communities from tropical cattle in Woodstock, Queensland, Australia - Gonzalo_03 | ecosystem: Host-associated > Mammals > Digestive system > Stomach > Rumen ... | reverse complement strand
AGCATCATAATTAGCCATTACTCTTTTAGAGTCAATAGACTTTGGATGCTCAATACCATAGAATGTCAAACCGTTGTCTTCACTATGAACATCAATAACAGGAAGACCAATTTCTGCATTCTGCATGAACTTAATAGCTTGAGCTTTTGTAATATCAGGAGCACACAAAACCTGGACAGTTGTCTGTTGCTTTGTGCTTCCTAATTGATCTTGATATAAACTATAAGTATGATATCCAGCATTCTCCAATGCTCGAACAGCACTCTTATATCTAGTAGGTGAAACATTGAGTATCAACTCAGTTCCACTACCAATATCAATAACCTTCTTTTCATCAACAGACTGTCTAAGAACATCAGCTGTAGCAAATACAGCATTAGTTGTATCTTGTGTTGATTGATTCTTCTTAATATAAGTTCTTACTGATGCTTCAGGAATGCCAGTCTTTCTAGATATCTCAGTAGGAGATGTTGTTCCCGTGTTATAAAGTTCAGCAACAGCTCTTAAATTTTCTTCGACTCTATAGGCCTTAGCTATTGACCTATTGTCTCGAACTTCTTGCATAGTCATATTAAAATGCTCTGCAATTTCTTTTTCAGGAACACCTTTTGCTTTAAGATCCAGATAATCATCATAATTGAAATCTGCTCTTTGATATCTGTGTTTACCAGAACCATAAGGATATCTTCCTGAACCAGGATTACCATGCAAATGGTCGACTCCAATGTGGGAGAGCCAATTGAGATAACTCATATCATCAAATGTGTTGTCCATAAATATCAATTAACTCCCTTCTTGTAACTCCTTTAACATGGAGTCATATCGTTTTATTTTATCCATGATGTATAAAACATCAGTAATTAATTCATGCTCACTGTCATCTGCTTTAAGATATGGCTCACCAGAATGTAATATTTTAACTTCATCAGATTGATACAATCTTAATTCAATCTCAATATCATTCGGATTAACATTATACTCCAAACAAAAGAAAGCAGCATAAATTTCTAATTGTTCCATATGTGCAGGAATGCTTCCTGTTTTAAGATCGTGTATTCTTAGAAAATTATTTCTGAAACATATTGCATCCGCTGTTCCATAAAAATTCTCACTATAATACAAAACAACCTCTGGTTCCATATGATAACCGATAGCATCATTAATATAAAGATTCAAGGTTTTTCTTGATCTTCTTAATGGTTGCTTAAGTTTAATACATCTTGCAGCTAGATCATGAATTTCTGTCCCATGTCGTGCGGCTTCTAATGTATTAACTCGTTCGATAAACTTGTCGTCATCATAGTTTATCCAACTGTATTGACTAGCACTAAATGTTGCATGTGTGCCAGCCAATCTACTGTGGTCATTGAATTTCATTATTCACCTCCGTTAAAAAATAATAACAATTCATTTAAGACCATTTCTTCATTCTCTGGAAATATAAATCTAGAGAAAGACATGCCATTCATCTTGTCAACATAATAATCTTGATTAGGTTGATGGTCGGCATCTTCATCTATCTTAACTTCCAGTGATGCCCATTTATTTTTGTATAATATCAATAGATCTGGAATACCTTGAATTTCTCGGCTATCCTCTTTTTGTATTATACAACCAGGCAACATCTCTTTTATTTTCTTTTTCAATTTAGCCTGGTATGCTGGTTCTGTCATAAAAAGGCTCCTTTACTTAAAAAAGAAGGTAACATGTTTTAATGCTACCTTCAAACTATGTAGGGACAGAAAGTCGTATTCTATCCCTTCCATTACGTGACATGTTTTTCTTGCGTTTGGCCATTTTTGGAGTATTTTGACATAAAGGCCTTCTCGTTGAACGTCTTTTTGTCTACTAATGCTTTGCGGATGCCTTGATCAATATTAGACTGAGAATATAAATGATAGTAATACAAATCAGTAAATGGTGTATTGCATCTATCGATTCTTCCCATTGATTGCTCAAGTATCTTATATGAATAGTTCATCGAATAGAATATAACGGTATCTGTCTCAATACAGTTCCATCCTTCGGCTCCAGCAATATACTGAACAAGGTAGACCCAACGATCACCTTCAGGAACCATCTGATGTTTATGTCCATTCCATTCACTATAAATAATATTATAGTCTTCACAATATTCCTTAAGCATCTCAAGCTCATAATCAAAGTTATAAAATATAATAGCTTTGCTATGCATGGATAAAATACTATCCAATGCCCGAAGTCTTGATCTGTCTTCATTAGTTACTTTACGCAAGCACATAAATAATTCGGGAAGAGTCTCAATAGGCTCATCCTCAAATATGTTCCAACGCTGCTTCCAAACTCTAAAATATAAATTTTTGTCGAACGATGTCTTGACCCATCGCTGGTGTCTTACCGTTGGTCGAATATAATCCATATCGACTAATATCTGATTGCGCAGCCATTCAAGTTTGCGTACATTCAAATACATCTTGATCTTAGGGTATCTACCAAATATGTATTCATATACAATGTGTTCTCTTCTGAATGCTGTCGGATTCTTATAGAATCCATTTGCGACAAATACAGAAATATAATCAGACCATGTATCACCAGGTGTTGCACTAAGCATAATCCAATGATTAGCTTTTGCTATCTTTATAAATGACTTAGACCACACACCTGTGCCTACAGCTCTTTGCTCATCAAATATAAAAAATGCATCTGTTACATTTGTGTACTTGTTGACATTATTCCATGAGTCAACACATACTTTTATCTTAGAGTCTTCATCAACACTTATACCAAAACTACCAAGCTCCTTTGTCCAATCTCCGGTGTCTCTTTTTCTAGCTGTTGTAATAATATACAAATCTTTCTTTGTATCTTCAGACGGATAAGAAAACTCAGTCCCGTCGTATACACCATCCATTTCCTTAGTCCAAAAATATAAAAGAGATGTAAATGATTTCCCAGACCCAACTCCACCACAAAGGATGGAGCCAGATCTGAGAGAATCAACAGCTTTCATCTGATACTCTTTAGGTATCATTCAATGGGAAACGGGAGTTCATCAATTGAAGAAATATCAGGAACAGCGGCTTCTGCCTCTTCCATCATCTTTCTATACTTCTCATCAATAGGATTCTCCTTGATTGTAAGATACATAGAATTAATATATGCCTTAATTCCAGATCTTCCAGCATACTCCCAATAAGAAGCAGCAACAACAGCATCAACAGAAACAATATCAGCTCTATCAAGAGCATCTGCTGTATCCTCTGTCACATGAATAAGCCTATTATCTCTTACAATAAATATCTTAGGATCTCTAGGCTGTCCATTACGAGTTCTAAACAAGAATGCTGCATCCAACAAATGTCTAGATGTTCCGTCATCAAAATTCTGCTCTCTTACTGGCCAACCTTCATTCTTAAGATCGTCAGCTATCTCATCAGGAATAACAAATGTAACTGATCTTTTTCCTCCCTCAGGTGTATACTGAGTAGGACTACCACTAAAGTTGCTATAAGCGATCTTTCCTTCTGTAATGTTAATATCAGGTATTCTTGCCATGTTTAAGGCTCCTTTCAATAATATAACCATTCAAATCGTAGCCATCGCTACATGTTTTTGTCTCTGGATTGAACTTGGGGCAATCACCACAAATATCAATCTTCTCATCTCAGCAAGGAGGATACCACGGCAGAGGATCTTCATCCCCCACCGGGTCATCCGATAAGAACCATTCGACATCACCATACTGATTAATATCATCCATGGCTTCATCTACTAACTTATCATAGTAGCTCAGATCAATAATATCACTTATTGCTCCACTACTATTACCTGTTCGATTCTTAACATCCTCCGCTTCTAACCAACGATATCCTTTTGCACCTGTAGCGGAGTTATACTTATCATTTCGAAGAACAACAAGCTCTCCACCACCACAACCAGATCTAATAGGACAGAATGATCCAACTTTTCCGACAAACACATAATTATGTTCATCTTCACCAAGTCCTTCATTCATATCCAAATATAAAGCATCCTTTACAGACTTTGTCTCGCATACATCAGCAAATATCAATGGTTCATGACTAAACAACACCTTAAATACATAAGATTGTGCAAACTGAGCACCAGTTGCTGTCCAATGATGATCTGCCTTATCCTTGGCAATATAAACTGCATTATTAACAAGACACATCTTCTCATATGTTGCTTCATGCTCAAAAGTATATCCATACTTCTTTCCAAAGTCAGTAACAAACTTAATAATATCAGGTGTAGCATTAGGAATTTTAATTGAATCAGTCTTAATATGGGCTACAGTGAATCCTCTTGCCTGTACCTCATGCTTAAGATCTATCATAAACAAAGCTCCGCGCTTAGCTACAATATTATCAATGTTTCTAGGATCTTTAAACAGATGATCAAATCTAGCACTTGTCAATCCATAGACAGAGTTGATTGCTGTCTTAAGTGCCATTGATAATTCTTTTGCTGACTTCTCATCTTTCAAATATGGCTCAAGTCTGCCTCCGAACAACTTACGAGCTTTGTCAAACTCTTTATGCTTAATATAAATACGCGCTTTCTTCAAATCACTGAAGTTCTTCGTGTACTTACCAAACAAATTAAGTTCTTCAATAGATGTAGGATGCATTGATGCAATATCAAGCAAGGCTACATTAGTATACATTCCGGGTTCTGCATAAACATACCCGCCTTCGCCTGTCTCCTCGTCTCGATATGTACTCTTACCATTCTCGAACTTATATCCAGGAAACATCTCTGAAAGATCTGTATACTGTAACTCTGCCTTAACCTCATCTCTTGTTGCATTACCAAATATAATTCTGGTTGTATGCATATTTGTTGTAGCATTAACATTAAGACCAGACAACTCTGACAATATCTGTCTAGCTGTCCAATCCGCCTGAAGATAATCCCATACAGCTTCTGTAGCATCTACATCATTGCAACAATACTCAACTACTTTAGGCCATAATTTCTTATCAACTGGCTGGTCCCAAGGAATTCCCATCTCCTGGTGATGTATACCTAACTCAATCTCAAACTTCTTCAATGACTGTTTATGTGATGCATCTGCAAAATCATAAATATCAGTGAAGCTAAGATTATATGCTTCCCTAAAGAATGCCGGATTATTCTTGTTACCATTAATTATCTTCTGAGATAATTCAAACAACTGTTCAACTGTATAACCAATCATCTTGGCATAACAAATATGATTATCATATCGTCTGCAGTTAAATCCGACTAATTTATAAGAGTTAACTATATTAGATATATCAATAGGACTAGGATTAATTAAGGAATGTTTTTCTTTTTCACCTTTAACCTTATAAACTACAACAAACAAATTAGGATAAACCTCAACATCATAAAATGCTATTGGCTTATCTGTTGGAATATCAATTGGTTGATTATCTACTGTATCCACTGACATAAAATGCATCTCAGTTACTTTCTTCATACAATACTCAGCATTATTAGTACTGTTCATTGCAAATTCAAGAATATCATTATACATATTAGACACATCGTATGTCATTCCTGAGTTATAAGCATCCTCTAACAACTTATATATAAAGTCAATACTCGGCTTAGTTGCCGGATGATATTTCTTTAATAAGTTATTAGCAATCAACTTACGAAGTGCTCTTTCATTCTTCAATACTTCAAAGTCCATCTTTTTGGCTCCTTTCAGTGGTAGACCTGAAGATATCTCTTTAATAGGAATATCATTACATTTAGTAAGCTTCCTTCGCAGAGAAGCATTACCCTTAAATGTCTTTACTTCTATTCCTGGAGAATATAAAGAATGTAATTGCTCAATATCACCTGTATAAATATAATGCAAGTGAACTCCGCTCCCAGACTTACTAAACTCAGCATATGTCGGAGGCCATTTACTAGCTGCTTCTAAATTTAATTCTTGTGACTTCTCTCCGTTCTCGTCCTTCAAATCAAAGTCAATAACAATCATATTAGAAGGTGGCTTAATATAATGAACTCTAGTTGTATTAATATCAACTAAAGTTGTCTTAACCTCCGACCACGGTTCTAATGGTTTTTCAGACTTAGAAGCATATTGTGCAGGACATTCACACATCTCAGTGTCAAATAAAGATACTGACTTATTTAATTTAAGCCATTCATCTTCCTTAGGTTCTTCTTTAGGAACCAATGGTATATCTTTACTAAACTTCTGAGGCTTGAACCCCATATATACACTTCTAATTTGATTACCATCTATTCTTGTTACATCATAGAACTCATCAAAATAATCTTTGAGTTCTTCTTTAAACTTATACATGGGCAATTTATACTGAACTAATGTTTCATCACAATATGCCTTGTACAAGCTATAGGCCTCTTTCAAATTTATCCAACCTTGTTTCTCGAAAGCATCCTTATATTCATCAACAAAGTTAAAAAACACATCTGTTCTATACATCATTCTTATAGGAACATAATCATCATAATAATTAGGGCCAAGTTCATTATAAATATCAAGACATCTTTGTGCTATTGCACCAAGCTCAAACTTAACATCTTTAACTAACTTGTTATACTCTCTTGTTGGTATTCGTTCTCCAGATGGTGAAACATCTATCAAACGCCTAATTATTCCAGATTTAGAATCAGTAATTCTTACCGGTTGATTAGTTGCCATATATAAAAATGTATTTGGTCTTATTTCATATTTAGATTTAAACTTTTCATTAACTACAACTTTTTCGTGAGAAACAATTGAATTAAGTCTAGTATTATCTTCAATATGAGATAGATCTCCGTCCTGTTGAATAGCTACTAATGGATTATCTTTAATAAATTCCATAGAAAATGAATCATTATTAGATGTTAACCCCTTTGCATCAAAAGTAGTGCAATATCCTTCAAATAACTTTTCAATAATGTTAAGAACGGTAGATTTACCGGCTCCTGCCTGACCATATAGAACAATAAACTTTTGTATCTTTTTACTATCACCAGATATAATACAGCCAATAGACCATTCTAATTTGCGTCTTTCTTCTGGCAAATATAAAGTAGACATGATTTTGTCATAAGCATCCGTACTTCCATATTCCATTGCATATGGTAACTTTTTGCTACTATAATCTTCTCTACTCACTTGTGTGTTAGAAAATATAAGTTTACTATCTAATTGTACTAACGAATCTGGTCTAGATTTTACATATTGCTGAAACTCTGTCCAAGTTTTATTATTAAAGTTACTCAACTCCATAATTTTAACATTTGGTTGATCAGCAAACTTTTTATCTCTATAAATATGCATTTGTTCATCAATTAATCTAGGAACATCACATTCATCCGTAGACCAAACTTGTTTTGCTTCATCCCATACGGCATAAAATGACTTACCTTTGATCATAAGATCTTTAGTACGCTTCACTTTATATATTGGATAAATTTCTATCATGCCTTTCTTTCCGACTCTATAAGTAATATCTACGAAATCAAGCATGTATTCTCCTTTTTTGCATTTGTGACATTGTGACACATTTTTATTTTTCTATATTTATATATATTTTTTACTATTTTTATGAAATTAATAGTATAAAAAAACGTAACAGTCACAAAACCCCCGAAACGCCCTATTTTCAAGGGTTTCCAGACTTTGCGTTTTTGCCTCTGTTACACTTTTTTGTCACAAAATGCTTATTTTACATATTTTTCCATCAAATATCCATTCATTTGACTGTACAATTCTGTCACCGTTTGATTTTTGTCACAGCTGTTTCTAGGAAATAAGCCGCCGTGACCTAGCTCATCGTACTGTCTATCCATGAAAATATCCAACACATTTTTAACATCCGTAAAGTTCCAATCGCTCCTTTCAAAGGCTCCATCGTCATAAATCAACAATCCAAGATTGTCAATCATTTCCCAAAACCAACGGTTAATGTGCGGCTCCTCTGGATCTCTCATGACTAAATCCATACGAATCGCTAGGCCACAGATGACCTCCATAACCGAGCAAGGAATTAGCATTAGCTCCATGAATTCGTCTTCATCTATATTGCAATCCTGCTCAAAGTCATAGCGAATTTCAATACCGTCCGTAGCACGGTTATCGTCATTATGAATGGACCATCGAAAATCAGTGCTGAACAAAATATTCAACAATATCTTATAATTATCCACATATGGTGAGTCAACCAGTCCTAGCAGATAATCAAAATAACGACACTCATTCATAATATCTTACCCAAACATTACTTGAGGCCGTTCTTATAACTCTGATATGACATATTGTAACGCTTGATCTCGTAATCAGTCATGTACTCTTCGTTACGTACGTAACAGCTGTTAGATCCTGCACCATACTTACCAAAAGAAGTCAATGCCTTCTTACCGCAAACCTCCTCAAACTCTTCAAGAGTTAAAACATCATTATCCTGAGTTAACACGCCATCCTTGGAGTAGAACTTGATCTTCTCCTTTTCATAGTCATCATCGTCTTCATAATCCTGAGGACCAATAAAACGAATATCCAACTTATCGTCAGCCATAGGCGACTCGGGATCATCAGAAATATCAATCTCCGCTACATCCTCTTCCTCAGTCTCTTCCTTAGGAATATCAGCAACAGCATCCTGATACTCATTCTTAGAAGCAAACTGACCAAGAAGTTCATTCTTAATATCCTCAGACTTGACCTTGATCTTGTTCTGCAAATCTGTAATTGTTCTGTGAGACTCATCAAGTTCTCTATCATAATTGTCCTGGATCTTCTTATAATAAAGGAAGACGGACCCGCCTCCTAAAGCGAGCCCGACTACACCAGATATAATAGAAGATACTACAGCCGTCTTGTTCATAATGTATCCTCCTCATTAAATATTAAAGAATTCGGTCTTACCAAGTTCATCTAATACCATACGATCAACTGTCAACTTGGATTTCTTTTGCGACTTGAAGTAGGCATGAGCAAACTCAAGAATACTATCAATCGGATAGCAATTAGGTCGAATGATCCACACATCATCTGTGCACTCATGATCAATATCATACTCATACTGAGCCATTCGCTCTTCTGTAATACCCAAATCAACCACAGTAGCATACTCTGACTTAACATAATGTCTGCCCTTCCAGTCCCATTCATCAGGTAAGAAGTCTAAGATCTTCGGACCTACCCAACCGATACTATTTGGGACAAACGTCTCTGTCTGATCAGGACCAACAGTTGTGTCAAATCCAAAATGCTGATAGAGATCATTTACAAGACCATAACCTCTACAAGCTATCTGTTCATTTACAGCTTTTGCCCAAGATGTCATAGAAATATAATTACGATGAGGATTCTTTGTCCAAGAATTAGATCCCCAAGGACCAAATTCACGCTTGTAAATATCAGCGTCAATCGGGTCATATGAGACAATTGTCTTCTTGACCTGCTTTGTTTTGCCTGTCTCGGGATCAACTTCCTCGGTTATGACCTCTGCCTCAGAACGACCCATGTAAATATCATAATCTGCCTGAGCACCATATGTATTTACAACTCGTCTACGATACTCGGCGAAAGATGCTGCAATAGATGATGCTGCTGCAACTGCTTCCGTCGCCAAAGCCAATGCTTCATTTTTCTGGTTCTTGTCAATTTTATGAGCCGCTAATATAGCACCGACAGATACCACGCCTCCGATTACAGGCAAAGCATACAACTTCGTGAGATTCCAAGCATACTGCAGCTTCTCATTACGGATGTATTTCTTACGCTGATCGTCCGTAACAGCCACGTCAGTTCCATTCTCATCAGGAATAGTCTCAATTGTATTACACATCTCGAGATTTTCCTTATGTTCCTTGTATTCCTCTACAGCTTTAATCGTAGAGCATACAAGTAATGTAGCTGACAATACACCAGCTACTATACCGCCTCCGATTAAGATATCGGATTCGTTATCCTTTACAAATGCCTTGACATTATCAAGTTTTCCCATTTGTCTTAGATCTCCTTTCGCTTCTCAATATTTTTTGTACTTTTGTGAGCTCGTTTCTTAACTTAAGTAATGCTTTTTCTTCTTCGTCATAGCATAACTTCGACATAAGTTTATAATTGTTTCGGTCATTATAAACAAATATCATTGTAGGTTTCGATTTGTCTCTAAATTCGACTGACAATGTGTTCGGCTGCTTAGAGCTAGTTCTATAGAGAACATTTGCTCTATCCAACGCTATCTCTGGAAACAGCTTACCAAATTGTGTAATTAGATACGCCAAATCATAAGTAGGCATCCTTTTATCCTTTCAAATGTGGAGTTGGAAGACTCAAGAGCCAACCCTCTCTTATGGGCTTGATTGCTACTGTGCTGAGATCTGTCCATACGTAGTCATCATAAGTAAAGGGACAAGTCATGTCACAAAAATCATATAAATTTAAGACACTAACCATCCCATAATCATCAATAAGAGTAGACATACGATCAAGAACATCAGCAGCCGCGGAACGAGTCGTAAAAACAAAATCATCAAGCGCCAACTTATCTCTAAGACCAGTAGCACTGTTGCCGCTGCGAACACTAGTGCTAGGCCTAGGAGAAGATATATTACGATAAGGAGTGTAATTATCATTTATACCACCTCGTGTTATCTTCATTCCACCAGTACCAGGTCTACCATGCCTAGGCTCACCATACACCAATATATCAGCACCATTAGATATAACATCTACAAATGTGCTCTTGAGTGTAGGGATAAGTACATCGTCAATTACATAATCCATCAGACTCTTACCATCACCGGTGACAAGTCTATGCTGTGCACGTCTGAATGCGTTTTGCTTTTTACGCATAACCTGATCTTTAGACACCACAGCCTCCTGCCTTTGTCTGGCAGGTTTTGGCTGAGTGGTTGGTCTAACCGCTGGTGTGTTAGTAAACGATGCGTTGGGGTAATCAGATGATGCTGATGTGATAGGTGGTCTGTTGTTATTTTCCATAAATATCACACTCCTCTACTATATAATGCTCTAGGTGGTTCTGGCATTGCCCTATCGCAACAATCTCTGTACTTGAGACCAATAGATACAGTTGCATTATCGTCAAAATCGCTATCCATATGGTCTGGTACACAATATAAGTCAAATGGACAATTAGGTATGGCATAGAACACCTGGAGATCACCACAATCTGACTGACCAATGTTGATACCACACGAGCTTAGGCAATTATACCATTCATTTAACGTAGCCTGCCCGTAGTCCTCTACTATCTTGTTAAATAAATGAACAGCTCGCCTAAATTCCTCCATTGGCTGCTTACCTGGAGCACATTCAAGATATATACCACATCCGGCCACACTATATGTGTCTCTAAATATAGTGCCAGTTGGCGATTTCTTACGCTGCTCATCCATCTTAGCTACCAGTTTAGGATTTGCCTTATCTGCCTCGATCAACTTATGCTGTGTTGACTGCTCGATTCGACGAATATCCTTTTCCGGGAGATTATCTCTAATACTCTCTCGCACCGCACTAAGTGTCTGTGCTGCCATAACATAAGCGCCCGTAACAGCCTCTATCTTTTTCTGACCTGCCTTAAGTGCTAATATTTCAAATGTTACAGCACCTCCGAGAAGCAATCCAGGAACAATATATCTAGGCCATACAAGCTTTATTGTCTCACTCGTCGTCAGTGAGATATCTACATTCGGCTCTTCAGGCTCACCAAGAGCTTCCCATTTATCATATTCAGCGTCAGAAATATCCTTACATGCCTTTGCTGTCTCTATAGTTGTAGCAACAGCTGTACCAATAGTAAACGCACATGCAAGGACTGTAAATATTGTATTCGAGTTATCTTTACAAAATGACTTTACATTTGCCCAAGACATTACTTGCTCTCCTTTGTCAATGAATCAATAGCATTGTTGATAGCCAATCTCTGCTCCCTTGCTGATGCTGTACGTGCCTCCGCATCAATTTTTGCTGCCTTGACACTTGCATCACGCATAATCTCAGCCTTTCGCATTTCGAAATAGCTATCAGGCATAGACTTCATAGCCTCTAACTCATTTTGAGACTTCTGAAGCTTTGTATCAGACTCGATTTTAGCAATTTCGATTCTTGCATTTGCATTAGCCTCGCTAGTACGAGCCTTAGACTCCCAATATGCATCAGGCATAGCCTCCATATGCTTTCTGTCTCTTTCATTATTATACAAATATGCACCAATTGCAGCTCCTGCTACAGTGATGATAGCTCCTCCAATGATAATGCCGTCCATGTGATCGTTTATGAAATTCATAATCTTTGACATAGTTAAGACTCCTTCTTGAAAAATAAAGGGACCTGTTTCCAAGTCCCTAAATTGGTTAATTAATCCTTATTAAACTGTCGGATCCTGAAGTGCATCCACCTCAGGTGTGGGAATTGCTTCCGAGATCGTCTCACTGTTCTCTGCTGTGAGAAGGTTCTCCAAAGTGTCATCGATCGCCTCAACTGTTGTGTTGGGTTCATGATGTATTGCTGCACATACTACATAACCTACGGTTCCAGCGATTGCTGTACAAGCTACACCTGTAATGATAGCTTCCTTGTGGTTCTTGATCCAAGCTACAAACTTGTTTTCCTTCTTAACCTCAACTGCCTCTACTGTCTTTACTTCGTTCTTGTTCTCTGCCATAGTTTTTGTTCTCCTTTACTGTTTAAATTTTCTTATTTCCGTTCGGCATCTTAATTGCACGAATCAGATATCCTGCTGACTTTGTCACTATACTTGCAATACAAGCAAATGCCAAAATATCACCTAACGTTATCGATTTTTCGATCGTTAACTTAGACTTCTTCTCGTCGTCCATAACACACCTCATTCCTTCATCGCCTTAACGATGTTAGCAATGTCGTTGGTTGCTGCCGTCTCCTTACGAACAAATGCGTCCGCTTCGATCCTAGCACACTCCAACTGTACGTCCATCCACTTCTCCTGAAGTGCACGCTCAGCTGCCTTGTCCTCAAGCTTTGCCTTCCTGACACGCTCATCAGACTTAATACTTGCAACGCTGATTCCAGCTACTGCTCCAATCATTCCAAGAACCATTGCTCCTGTGAAGATTTCGTCACTATGAGTTCTGACCCAATTCTTGAAGTTACTCATCTTGTTCTCCTTTCTTTCGCTGTCAACTACTGTTGTGTTCTCGTTCTTAATCTCGTCTGCCATTTTTCTGACTCCTTTCTCAATTACCTTCTGATACCTTTTTCCATTATTCTTTCTGCTGCTTTAGCATGAATAATGTCTCTGTTTTCGTAGACCAAAAGCCCCGCAAACATACCTACCGATATTACACCATTAATAATGGCTACTACTATCGACGGATCTATCTTTGACTTCTTCTTATTTGCTAAGAGTTCGTCAATTGCCTTAACCTCTTCGATTTCCTCCATGAAATGTTCATGGTCTAAATCACTTTCGCGTATACATTTTACAATGTCGCTCCTTTCCTGTTCAAGTTCTTTACAAACTTCTTTCCTTAACTTCTTAACATTTAAGTCTTTTCTTAATGCCATAAAAACTCCTTTACTTTCTAAAATCCTATACCTCTACACTAAGAAGTATGTTTTTTTTGCGGAGCCCTTACTTCTTCTTTCCAGCAGCAAGGAGTTCATCAATAGCGGTCTTCATATCTTTATTTTGATGTGTTGCATATAATTTAATCATGTCAAGAATAATAGGAATATCCTTAGCATGCTCAGCTGTAGGCTCAATATCTACACCTAATAATAATCTTAATATAGGTAAAATATCATCATTAGGTACGTCCATATCCTTAAGTTTAATAGTTGCTACTACTAAAGCTCCAAATGCATTAGCAACTTGCTCCATGCAATTTACTTTATCAAGATCAAAATTAAATGTGTTATTCATTAGCCCTCCTTATTGTTTTCGTTAATAAAACCATTAATGGTGTTTGCCATGTCATTGAGTCTCAAATTGATAAGCTGATACTGCTCAGGCGTAACATATGCCACCTGGGAACATGATAATCTCATATCTGGAGGTGTGCTCTGATCACCACATACTGCTAAGATGTGTACTGGGATCATAGGCTTAATATTTCCTACAGGCTCCATGTTTGCTTCTTCTCTTACTTCATTCATTGTCTTCTCTTCCATTTTCATTCTCCTCTTCATTTGGATTTATAGCGCAAAGATAATATATGTTAGATACCATCTCGCTCTTTTCTTTAATCATGTTACAGACAAAGGCCCTCTCAATATCAAGATTTACCTCGTTCATCTTAAATGCTGTCTTAAGGAACTCCATAGTATCCTTAGCAATAATTGCTAACTCTTCCTGGCGTTCTACAGTTATGCCGAGATCCTCAAATATCTTCTCCTTCGCTTTCTGTATCTGTTCCTTCTGTTCCTGTGATATCTCCATTTGGTTCTTCTCCTTTTACATAATAATTTAATATATCAAGCTTAACTCTCTCCGATTCTTCCTCAAGAGCGCTGATAATCACATCTAAATATCCAAACTTATATGATAACTGTCCTGGTTTGCTGAGACGCTCATCAACAGCATACTCGTCAACCGCACGTTGGATGCCAAATAATATATTAGAACTATGTTCAAGAATATCCTCGGCATCTTCTCGTCCGGCTTCGTACTGGTCCCAATTGGTTGTTCTGTCGATATTACTCATCAATATAGTCCTCCAAATCAGATATCTCACCAAAATAGTTTACCCTTTCAGCTTCAAGAATGAGCTTTCTCAATACCCAGAACGGAATATCCCTACGTTCTTGTGCCAATGCTTCAATAGCATCCCACATATTGTAATCCCATTCTACATACAGGTGCATGAGATGAGCCACAATATCAATACGAGCAAATAGGTTTTCATTATAGAGCTTAGACCACTTTACAAATCTGATACGATCATCAAGGGCCTTTTCTATCTCGGATGACATTGAATTATCAACATCTTCGGGCTCTTCATGTGATTCAATAATCTCGTCTGTAATAGTCTTCTGACCTTCTACATTGTGGTAATCATTATAAGCCTTTAAGAACATATCTGACAAAATATCAGGATCTGTATTAAGTTCCGTGGCCATAAGATAAATATAATCGCCATTTGGAAAATATTTACCAGCTACCCACTGACTGATTTTATATGGCGGCACATTAAGTTTTTCTGCCAAATCCTTGTGCTTTACACCGCGATCTTTAATGAACTTACCAACTTCTGTCTTACGATTATTTTTTCCGCCCATGAATTTTCCTCCTTCGTCATCCTGATCTGTTCCATGTGCTTTAAGTGTGTGAACGTGCTCAGCCTGCCAAGTTAAACGAGCAATTTTGAAATGTCTCTCACCCTCGTCAAAACTGATAGGGTCATCTGGTAACATCCCAGAAAACCATTCACATAACTTTCTGATGTTTGCTTCATCTCTAGGCACGGCTTTTCCACAAAACCATGCGCCTACTGTAAAATAAGGGACATTAAGATACTTGGAAATATCACCAAGCTTAAGGTTCCTCTTAACACGTTCATTATTCCAGAACGTATCTTTAAATAACTTTGGATCGTTGTGTCTCATATGAATACCTCCGCTGATTATTAGTATTCGTATTCTGCCTTTTCTGAGAAATATCCATTTTCCCAGTTGTCTAAAAGTTGTTCTTTTGTAAGAATATTTTTATTCCTACACTCAATGTGAAAATAGTGTGTATCAGATTTTTTAACCGGTCTAGAACCATTCTTACCAACCTTTACATAATCAATCTTCGTTGAAGAAGCATAGTCTTCTTTGGATCGATTAATAGGCTTGTTACATGCTGTACAACGCGTCATTTTTTTAGCCTCCTCTCATCTCAGCACCACATTCGGGACAAAACTTATAAAATGGTGAGCCGTCGAAGTGATAAAGAAGATAATCGAGAACCAACCCACAATTTGAACAAGTATAGTCTTTGTATTCAATATGTTGTACTTTGGGGCCTATCATTGTTCTTGAAATCTCTTTACCTTTTATCCACTCGCCTTGTTGCGGTCTTTTATTTTCAAGAGCTTCGATAGCCATATCAGTAGCAATATTTATGTTATCGGCATTTTCTTTATTACAGGTCATAGAAATACACGGTCTGTTCTTATTAAGCCATTTTATTGCTTCGTTATCAGTCATCGTCTTCATCATCGTCTTTACCTCTTTTATTATAATATTGGGCTTTTGTAATGTCGGGATAACCACATTTCCAATCATGTTGCGGGGCATTGTAGGTGTATGGGATTGATGCTTCTTTTGCATCCTCGTCCATATCAAAATCAGCATACTCCGGAATATCAAGTATATCTTCGAGTTCTGAAATAAGATCGCGCTTAGCTTCTATAGAATACTTCTTAGTAACCATACAAATAATCTTTGCTGATAAATTAAGTAACTTCTGATCGGTTACCTTAGTGATTGAAGCATCATCGATTTTAGTAAGTTCCGATTTAATCATTGAAATAATTTTTGTATTATTCATTTACTTACTCCCACTCTTCTACAGGCAGATCATACACCAACTCGCTTATAATCGTAGGCTTATTTTCATCAAGATAAACTTCAATAGCCCTTTTCATTTCATCATCACGAAGAACAAGCACTTCTTTCTCTCCTGCCTTACCGCCTATATAAACAGGCTGTGTCTTAATCCACGTTGCAAAATCTTTTAAGATAATCTCAATCATTGTTCTCTTTCTCCTTTGATTTTTTGAGAGGCGTGAAATCCTTACACTTCTCTATATTATTTTGAGCATAACAGATAGCATAAAATCCTTGCTCTAACTTATAATACTTACAATCTTCACAAATCATTCTCTGCCTCCTCATAATAACATTCTCTTTCTAACCAAGAGCAAGAACAACAAGGCTTTCTATTTCTTGGAACATCAACATATTTGCAATCACCACATAATGCGTGAGTAAATGACCGTCTATAATCTTCAGGCTTAATGGATTTAAGTTCTTTATTAGTCAACTCTCTATTAGTCATTCTTATCCCCCTCTCTAATAATATCAGCAATCCGCTCTAACAACTCATGTTCATCAGTATCATCAACAGCCAATGCCCAATTACTAATGACTGATTCTATTTTTGATAGCCTATCAGTATTATTAATAAAACGAACAAGTTTATAATAACAATTATCACAGAGATCCATATATACGCCCATATATGATATGTTATAAATATTTCTCATGTTTTGACGAGTCTCAGGCAGAATTTCTTCCTTACATCTATCACATTTTACTATTTTCATTATTCTTCCTCCTCCAATTTCTTTGAACAACGTTCGTAGCAGTTCTCATGTTCTATTTCATCGCCATTTAGTATTGCTATACACATGTCGGCCCGAGTTTTTATAATTTTCTTTAATTCTTCATCAGATATCGTTATAGGAAGATAACCCCCAACTGGAATCGGCGGTTCTGTAAGATGGTCTTGGTAATTACTCATCTTCTACCTCCTTATCTGGAATATCCCAATTGCAAGGTGGTGTCTCCAACAATCGGCAGCCTACATAATTTTGCATCGCTCTCACTTCAAACCCAAAAACACATCTCCTACATTGCGTTTTCTCGCAATAATTCTTTATCGCTGTTATTGCTTTAATTGGTGGTTTGCTCATTATCTGCACCGCCTTTCATATTTTCCAAGTTTATGTGCCCTACTATCCGACCTTCAAAGTCAATAATATCTCCATCACACGTAACAGATAATTTATCTGTCCATCGAATATCAGATGTATACCAATCACAATTTACTACTTTCATTATTATGTACCCCTCATCTGATCATATTTTCAATTTTATAAACACTATCACAATGCTTACATATTATAGATTTTGAAGAATACCAAGCCCAATCATTGTTTTCACAATAAGGACATGGTTTATATAACCCGTATGTTGAATTTGATAGGCGCTTTAATACTCTTAATCTTTCTTTCTCATCAGGTGTCATTCTTCGGTCTCCTTTATCTTAATGTCTGCTTTATTAAATACGCTTCCACATACGCTGCATCTGACATAATTAGGGCCTGGCCCATCAACCCACGAAAAATTACCACAAGCAGGGCATGACAAATATAATTCTTTATACTTTTCGCCATATACCAATTTAGCAATCTCATCCGGTGTTAAAGTTGATTTAAACCAATTCCAAGGCTCAACATCTCGCATGGCAACAATGGATTTTGCTATTGATGGCTGCTTTTCATTAAGATACGGTTCAATCTTAATAATTAGATCAGTATTGACCCAAATATCAACTGTCTTTTCTTCTGTTTCGTCTGTATAAATTTTAGGTATCTTAATTAGCATTTTTAGCTCCTTTCCAGGAGTCCATCCCCTTCCACCACTCAGCAAACTCACGCATGCAGCTAGGACACAAATCAATATTGTCCTTAAAGGCATCCTCACTTAATGCGATAGTTCTAGGATCTAAATCATACGCAATACCTATTGCCTTTCCACATCTATCACAAAAATGTTTAATCACTTTAAGTCTCCTTTCGTAACAGCCATCTCAAGGGCCTTGTTAATTCTGCCTCCTGCCTTATAGTCATTGCCAAATAGCTTCTTTGCACAGGCAATATAAAAACCCTTTTCCGGATCGTACTTATCATTTTTATCGCACTTAACAACTGTTTTTGTTCCGTCAGACCAGAAAACAATCGTTGCAGGATTATGATAGATGACTTTTGTTACTTTAATGTCATTAGAGTAATCGTCTTTATCGACTGAAAAATACCTCATACTTTCAGGAACAATAGTAAAAGAACACCTCTGTCTCATGTATTGCTCCAATCTACGTATATCATAACGATTGGCGTCGGTTAATTTAAGATCAATACAGTGTTCTTCTCTAACAATAGACTCAAAATTTCCATATTCTACTTCCATCTTAACAATTTTCATTTTTAATGTTCTCCTTTCAAAAGTAACTCTGTACCGTCAAATTTACAATATGATACTGTTTTTGGATATGCTTCACCACATTCTGGACAAAATTTTGATCCATCGCCTATAATATAACCAAACATAAGTCCAAAAATAAATGCACCAATTACAACCATCGTGCAAATAACAAAATCACTACTATCCATCGTTAGACTCCTTTTCATATCTTGTCACTGGTCTTCTTAATCTCCAATATTCTGGTACAAAGAAATCAACAGATACTGTGTATGGTCTTATTGTATTATCCCAGTCTCTAGGACCGTGTCTATCAAGATCTAATAGTCTATTTTTCTCTTCTAGTACATATCCAGCGTCAGGACCGTCTATGATTTCGACTCTTAAATCAACTTTTACTTTCATTTTTAGAACCCTCCAAATAATCTTTCCATATTGAAACAAAATCAGGTGTAGATCCTTTATATATTAAATCTGTATAAGCATTAGCTACACACTTTTCTAGATCTGTTAATGTACAATATCTTATATTAAACTCTTCTTTTGTATAATTATGTCTGCTTGCACATAAACCGATACGATATTTTCCAAAATATTCATTTAGTTTATCTTTAAACGGGCATCCATCCTTTAACTGATCATTACATTTATCTTGCATATTTTTCAAGCTCCTTTTTAAAATATGGCCTGACTAAAGTACTTTATAGTCTGCTTAGCCCAAGTCTGATTGCGTCAATTGAATTATGGGTTGTGATTGACTTTATGGGTACCTTGAATACTTAATAACCGGCCTCCGATAGTGACTTTAATCGTGGCTTAGCTCGAAATATACTTTTTAACGGATCTTTGGTAATTTTAGAAAGGAGATTCGCACTTTCGAGTACCGGTTTGATTATTCTTCTGTTTCTATATCACTATCTTTGTTGGAATCATAATGATTTTTTATACGATTAAAAACATCCTCAGCTGATAAGTATCCTACTACACTATCTTGTTCTTCTTCGCTAGGAGTAAGAAGTCCCATTATCTCTAATAAGCCTTCGTCTCCTCCGTATGTCCCATATCCACATATAACCGAGCAAATACACCCAATTTCTTTTCTTTGGAATTTACCATACTTTATACGCTTTATAGGTGCACTACCCGTTCGTTTATAGAAATCATGATTCGGATCGTCATCATCACGTTCGTAAGGTATCTTGGCGTCATCGAGCATCTTAACTAATTTATCAAACTCTGGATAATTATGCATTTTCTTTACTCCTTTTTAACCTTTTTAAGCCACTTTTCTCTGGCATTATTGAAGATGTGTCCTTTGTTATCATAAAGAGTTTTCTTCATAACACAAAGAGCCAAACCCTTTTCAGGATCATATGTATCTTCCTTAGAACATACACATACCGTCTTTGTACCATCTGTCCAGAATACAATAGTCGCCGGGTTATTAAATATAACGTTTTTGATATTTACTGCTGAAAATACTTTTCGCACATTACTTAATTCATACATAGTAGTAATATCATTTCTACAATATTTTACACAACATTCATCTGGTGTTTTTAAATAATCGATAGTACTACTTAGCGGCTTAAGAAGTCCACTAATTAACACCCTTGTGTAAGTAAATTCATCAGCTATATCAGCTATTTTAAATTTACCTTTAGGATAAACCCAATATTTAGTATTTGTATCATCGTACCATTTCAGAAACGTGTAACTTGTTGGCACATTACTGCGTATCCATAGTGCGATCTTATTGAATGATAAATTACGAACCCGATTTATATCAGATGTAAAATCTACAAATTTGTCCATTTCTTTATCAGTCATAACTATATTAGTACCTGGAATTTCAGCAAAACGTATTACTACCGTGTCTTTAATAGGGTGTCCTCCTAAATATAAATTAGATTTATTCATTATTTATTCTCCTTTTATTAACGATGTCAATTTTGGCCTGTGGATTAGCTGGGCATATACAAAGCATAACTGCTTGAATAACAGCGTATGTAACACATTTGTCTTTTTCTTTAAGATGATTTGCAAATATGCCCAATCCTTCTATTGATTTATCTTCAACCATTTGTTGATATATTTTAGCTTGTTGACTATCATTAAATACACCGTAGCCATATACACCGTCCTCGCGATTTTCAAGGAGCACACGACCTAAAACATTAACAAAAATACGGCAATCAGTTAATGGAACCACTTTACCATCGCAATCCTTAAATGCATTCTTACGGATTGTACGTCCGTCAGAACAAAGTATGTTGTATTTTGTTACATATCCTCCGAAATCATAATCAGCCACTATCTTTACTCCTTTTATTCATTTCCTTTGTAGTCATCGTCCATAATTTGTGCAAAACATTCTAAACATACTAACCGACTGTCGCCGTCATAAACATAACGGTATTCAGAATGATACATTGCTATTATTTTATTACATCTTTCACAATGTATACTATAATTATTACCCATATTTTTACTCCTTTTTATTTAAATATTCCAACACCATGTTGCACAATAATAATTTACCAACACGTCTAGGCATGACGAGATAATGTGGTCCAGGGCCAATCACCTCGTCAAAAAACCTACGGTCACCGAATCGTATAACATGCACCATCAATGCACGGTCTTTATCAAGTCCTTCATTCATACTTAGTATGAGCTTCCTAGATGCATTACGGTTCTGCGTTATCTTTTTCTTCCGGATGCGTTTGTTCATTTTGTTTCCTCATAATATCATCAAGCAACATAAACACTAATAAAAATTGTGCTTCTTCACTAAGATTATTTAAAGACTCATCCAGTTCTTTATTTGGCCTTTTAAAATATTCTTCCATAAAGAATTTATGTTCCGCGTCAAGGCTTTTTACATACCCTTTAATCAAATCTGTTGGTTCATTCATTTTTAGATTCCTTATATTCTAGAACTGCATCGTTCCACCCTCTAATAGCGTCAGTTTTGTCACTAGCTGTTATCGCATAAGGCCAATCACAAGCATAACGCGTACAATGACACCAATACCATCCATCGTTTCCATATATCTTTGGCAAATTGCCACAACATGGGCATTTAAGAAGTTCCAAATCGTTCATAGGCTCTCCTTGCTTCTGACTGGCGTCCGTAGGGTTCTTGACATCGCTCGTACCACTGACCGAATATGTTGGCAGCTTCTTCTGGAGTGTCACTACTGCAAAAGGATTGATAGGCTCGTTGTCCCATTTCTGATTGAATAGTATCGGCCAAGTATTCAAGCTGATCTTCAAGAGTTCCTCCGGCAATACTTGAGTGATGTCCGAATGTATTCCACTGACAAAGCCCATAATAATAACCTCCTGGAGAATATACGTAAGGGTGTAAGTTGAATGATCTCGAGCCACACTCAACCATCATATTACCAAATATACCAGCTGCAGCCTCATTTGACAGACCCATTTCGTCCGTAAGATACCGCCAAATTGTGTTCTGTAATGTAAGAGATTTGATAGTATATTCGATCTTAGGATTATTCTTCCAAATATCAAGTGCCTTCTCTTCATCCCAGAAATGCTCTTCTACATAAACGGGCTTAGGATCTCTAAGAGAAGAATATCCGAAATGACCTCCGACCCAATCAGTGGCTCCTACTTCTCTAGGCCAGAATATAAATGTTATAGCTGCCACAATCATAATACCTATAATAGCATCTATAACTTTTTCTATCATGTCATCTCGGTTCTGCTTACGCCATTCGTCAATATAGCGGTTGTAGTTATCCATTAGACCTCCACGTATATACCTTTCTCATTAGAGAACTTACGATTCCTTCTGCACTTTGTTTTTGCATGCTTTTCATTAGATGTATGATGACACACGTCATAACCTGCCTCTGCACAATTTCTATCACATCCCTTACCATCACAATAGTAGAGATGTGTACAACCCTTATTATTAAGAGTCAGTCTGTCATTGTTATCAAATCTTGCATTTGAGATATCCATAATTAGTTCTCCTTTTCTTCAAAATCTTTATTATTTAACCAGTTATTTAACTTCGCTGTGCATTCCGGACAAAGATCCCAATAAATTTCACTTGCTGCGCCCATAGGAGAAACGCTTATAGTTTTTAAACAAACTACTTCACCATTATACCAATGAGTATTGCATGCATAAAATCCTTTGCATCTGTCACATTGTTTAGCTTTTCCCATATTAATTCTCCTCATTTGATATAAGTCTTTCGGTTTCTTCTTTATATTCTTGTAGTTTGGTCATGGTTTTGTTTGTGACCTCTAATTCCAATATCTTCTCAAATAATGTATTTTTTAATTCTTCTAAGCTACTAATATATGATTCTTGAGCTTTAATTAATTTTGCTTGTTCTCTCAACATATCATCTTTGAATTTTGCTTCATCTGATGATATTATGACTATTTTACCAATCTTCACATCAGTCCTCCTTATAATTTACCGTATCACAAAGAAAGCACTTATTAGGTGGTGTATCGCCATTAAATGTCTGACGATTTTTACATACTGGGCACTCTATTGTGTGAGTAGTAATACCCAAATATGTGTAATCTGGTTTGTAGATCCAAAGATCTATTTTATTAACCATTGACCCTTTTATATCAATCATTCTGTGCCTCCTTCAAATATGGATACTCATCGTCTTTATGAATCGGTAGACATGCAGAGCAAATCAAATTGAGATGCTCCACATATGACCTGTTAGGACCTAATACCTCTTTCTTCTGTCCACACTTAATGCATGTTTTGATCATTTTTGTTGCTCCTTTCTAAACTGTTGTGAGACTAATATTTACATTTGCACGTCCTATCTTATTTATTATTTCTTCTGGTGTCTCAAATACAATGAAATATTCAACGCCAACACATATTCTTGTGTAATTATTATTTTCATAATGCATTATACTTGATATTTTGTTAATATCAACAAGAATCTCATTGCATTTATCTGGCTTCTCATATTCAGTCCAGCTAAATTCACTGTCAATGCCGGGCTTCTTAAAAAGATGTAATGTTATAAAAAACATACTAATTTCTCCTTTCTAATGTTGATCCGTTTTGTCAAAAATATAAGGAGACCTGTTTTCAAGTCTCCTCACATTTGCTAGAGGTGTTATTGTTTAGTTACCAAATAATGCTCCATAATCTATACTTTAATCTTGTTGCTACTTCGTCCTTAGCAGTCTCCATAGCTAATCTACGATCCTTCTTGGTCATCTTGTCATAGCCGCCAAAATCAGCGACCTTTGCAACATAAACCTTTTCTACATCGTTAGCATAAGCCATCTCGACTCTTACTTCGATTTCGTCACAAATCTTATTAATTACATTAGCCATCGTTTATCACCTCCATAACTCTAGCATTAAGGAGTATGTTTTTATTGCGCGAAAAATATAAGGAGACCTGTTTTCAAGTCTCCTAATATTGCTGTGTACTATTTGTACTACTTCTTACCGGCTTTCATACACGCTGTCACCAGTTTGCAAATCGCGATACCCAGTGCAGCCAATGCACTTAATATCGAGAAACACGCCATCAAGATCGATAATACCACCATAGTTAATTACCTCCTTAATTAGTAATCTTCTTGATAATCCAACCGATCATGAATACTGCTCCCAATGTTGTCATTGTTGCTCCGAGTGTCAAAAGAATTGCTGCTGCTGTAAACATTCGCATTTCCTCCGTTAAAATTTTTAGTCTAGAATAGTCTCTAGCATTAAGAAGTATGTTTTTTTTGCGAAATATAAAGGGCCATGTTACTGACCCTTATTGTGCTTAGATTCAATGTAATCCGCTAGCCTCATGCCCAATTTTGTTGCCCACTCAAGTACGAGTAGCCATAAGCTTACAGCGCAACCCGCTATAAACATAACTACGAATGTACCGAAGAGCAGTAATACTGTACATAAAAATTCCAACATACATATTACATCTCCTTTCTCTAGCACTAAGGAGCATGTTTTTCTTGCGAAATATAAAGGGCCATGTTACTGACCCTTAACTCCTATATAGAAGCCTACAATAACTATAGTAAATAATATTATACCAATAATATATACCATATTATCACCTCCTATGCATTAAGAAGGATGTTTCCTTTGCGAAAAAATAAAAGAAATGTTTTTGAAGGTAAAAAATAGAGGGCATGTAGCCCTCATGTGGTAATTAAACCTTCGTGAGTCCAAGTTCCAGTTCGTGAATCTTAGCTACGATCGCGTCAATACGATCGCAAGCCCAATCCATCTGACTGGACGACATGGTGCTCATGTGAGCTTCAATTGCCATCATTTCGTTTCTCAATGCCTCTATCATCTTCAGAATCTGTGCACGTGTCATAATTATTACCTCCTTTATAACACTAGTTGTTACCTATTCCGTTTCATTATATGACATGTTTTTTCTACGTCCGTAACAGTCTGTAATAAGAAAAAAAAATAAATGGCAGGATGTTACTCCTGCCTAAGATGTTAGTGAGCCTTGCAGACCAGAGATCTCAATCCATCCGGGAGGGTATCCTCAACCTTCTTTGAAGGCTGCATAAGTCCTCTCGTATGAACGCTCTTCTCTGTTCCACATGCTGTGAACATCATAGCCGTCATAATTACTGCCATTGTTATAACCAGAATCTTTTTCATTTTTAATACCTCCTTTTGTTTTTAAATGAAACCTATTCCGTATCATTATAGGAGATGTTTTTTCTGCGTCCGTAACAGTCTGTAATAAGGCAAAAAAATAAAAGACATGTAGGACTCGAACCTACGACCTCTAAGTTTCCTTAGCGCTCTACCTACTGAGCTAATATCTTCATTATAGGATATGTTTTTATGATGAAAAAATAAAGGGGATGTTTAGTCCCCTAAATTTTATTTACTGACATCCTCTATTCGGATAATACCTCGTGGATCTATATTTTCATATCTTTCAAATGATCCGTCAATGTTCTCGACAATTATTAGATCACATCCATAATCGCACAATAATGTTACATTTTTTGCACGATGCGTATGTCCATTCATGCCACAACTTTCATCATTAAAAATAATCCTAATATCCATACTGATACCTCCTTAATAGTATTCATTAAGAAGTATGTTTTATTAACGAAAAAGATAAAGCCCATGTTTCTAACACAGGCTCTACCTTAATGGAATAGGGAGGTATGGGTATCTTACGTATTAATATCCAGTCTCCCTCTTCACTATAGGAGATGTTTTCTTTGCGAAAAAATAAAAGAGCAGATTTAACTGCTCTCTTCTTCGAAGTCACCTCCATTCACTTGTCTTAATACATGTCGAAAATAGCTCCACATATCGACGTCGGAATCACTAAATGATCCGTCAGGAACTACGCCCCTCTGAGCCATATCGAGAATAATATAAATCTTTCTCAAATTATACTCAGTCGATGCAAATTCCTTCGAATCAGCTTCCGCCATCATTTCTTTGTAGTAGTTAATAATATCATGCTTTGACATAAATATCACCTCCTTCATTAGAAGGTATGTTTTCTTTGCGAAAAAATAAACGGCATGTTTCGGGCCCGTTAAGACCCTAGACATACCGTTTAAAGAAAGGAAATATGAATTACAGTTCTGAATATACAAGCGGAGTGGAAGTATTAGAGAAATAATACTTATCATTGACAATATCATAGAATCCGCCTTCTTTTGTATTACCAGAATTATAAAGACCAACAAATACCCTTGCTGCTCCAGCGGGATATTTTCCACCTAATCGAATTTGATCATTAAAAACATCAATATATGATTGCATTCCATTATCGTAAGTGAACCATCCTCCAACACCTGGAGTAAAATTAGATAAAGAAATGTTCATTGGATCAGCAAAATGAATAACCCCGTTACTATCTTCAAGTTTCGTCTCAATTCTGAGATAGTCTCTAATAAATGTTCTATTAGTTATAGTTGGATTAATAATTATATTTCCTTTATCAGTGAACCATTGTTCTGCAATAGTATCTACTTTTCCAATCTCATTAATAGGAATCAAATCCATAACAGTATTATTATCAAGAGTTATGGTTGTTCTCGCTAATGCGCAAGCACTTCTATTATTAGGTCTGTCAGGTAATCCAAACAAACATAATGGATAATTTGCATTTTCATATGACGGAAATGAATACGTATTACCAGAACCATCTAGTTTAAAAATTGTAGGCCCCTCTTGAAAATCAAACCAAACATCTGCACAAGGATTCATATCTATTCGGGCATGTGAATCTTGAAATCTAGACCAACCGCCAGATGAATCATAACTTCCACCACCACAATAAAAACGCCACGAATTACCATAACTAGTATCCGCGTAATTTCCTAAATAATCATCACCATTTTGAGTTACATTGTTACCCATTAGTCTTATTTTAGAATTTACAATATAAGCCTGCGTCGCGTCAATAGGCAATTCAATATATTGCTGTCTACTTGAAACTATACCAGGTGTTAGATCGGGTGGTGTTGTACTTAAAACATTAGTTGCTAAGAAAAATGCCATTAGAAAATCACCGCCTTTACCGTAATATCTGTAGCCTGAGCTATAAAATAGAATGTAACGGAACCAACTGTAGAAGTCATTGCGGTTGGATTAATTCCTGAGGGTGTTGCAACACCAACAAGGGAATCTGCTAAAATAGCAGCGTCCGTAAAAGTTATAGAGGTATGTCCAGCTTCAAGTGTATCCGTTAAGATCTTATAAGACGCTCCACCTCCACCAGCTGCATTAATCCACTTTCCAAGAGCAGCATCATATTTAATTACCTGGCCATCCGTAGGATTTGACAGATCTACATCAGGAATATCATCAAGACTTGTTATAGCGGCAGGAATTGTAGGCTTATTAAGGATCTCTGCTACACCAGAGCTAGCATTCCAATCAGAATTAACCTGAGCGGCAGGAATTGTGGGTTTGTTCTGAATATAAGCCTTAGAACTACTGTCCGATTCATCCCAATTAGCCTGTACCTGTGCGTCTGGAATTGTAGGCTTATTCAAAATATAAGCTCCGGACGTAGGATCTGACTCATTCCAATCGGACTGTACATTACCTGCGTCGTCTCCATTCTCCCATTGCTGTGTCGTTGCATTATACTTAAGACACTCGCCGCCCTGAGGGTTAGATATAGTAACATCATCGAGCTCATCTATGGATGCGTGTGCAACTCCACCCTCAGAAATAGCCTCAGTAAGCTCGTCAAGTTTCTCAGTAACTAATGTATTATGTAAATATGCGGGGTATTCATGGCTCTCACCTTTAGCCGCATCAATTGCCTTATTCATACCTACTACAAAGTCGCTATCCATAATTAGCTCCTTTCTTTTTGAAAATATAAATGGGCCCTAAGAAACCCTAGAGCCCATCTGAATCTTTACCTACTAAGCTGGTCAATTACTCGTCTGTAATTCTCTCGCTCAGTCTCACTTGTAGCATTATGCATCTTCTCTCTAAGACGATCAATCATAGAAGTATCGTCATGTCCAGAATATCCATCATCTCTACTTGTGTAACGACCCATTGAGTCTCTACCTCTACGCTCACTATATCCATCGTAAGAGTTACCATGAATATAACGCATTTCGGGATAAGCATAAGAACTTGTCTGAGAATATCCAGCATCCTTCATAGCCCAAATTGTCTCAATATCCTTAGCCTGGTCAACTAACCAACCGACTACCTGAATATCACTAGATGTCCAATCGGGCTTCTTACAAAATGACTCGAGCTCTTCTTCTACTCGGTCACAAACCTTAGTTAAAACTTTCATCTGCTACCTCCTTATCTTGACTGATCAATGATCATAGATCCGTTCTCTAATGCGATAACGGGCGTAGGAGTCGTGGCAGCATCTGCAGTAGTTGCATCTACGTACTCTGCTGATACAATAAAGCAACAACCCTTAGGGACATCCACCGTTGCAGTAGATGTAATGTTGCCAAATTCATCAACGGCTGCAGGAGTATATATAGCCTTACTACTCTGTCTAGCTTCACCGCTAACAGTAATAGCCATGGCGATAGGGGTTACAGCACCACCTGTCGGAATAGCAATATTACCATTGAGTGTCACACTATATCTTGCGATTGTATCATACGGACACTTAGGTACGCCCTTGAGAACCGTCGATCCTGTTCCATTTTGATGGTATACATGACCGTAAGGACAAGGGATAGTAGTATCAAATGTAGCGGGAGTATTGAGTGCAATATTCTCGCTAGCAAAACTCTGAACTAATTCAACCATGTGCACCTCCTATTAGAGGCCACAGCCGCATCCGTAATTCTGAGAACAACAGTTGGGATTCTGAACAATATAGGCCGGTCTAGGTGTAGGAGCAAGATACTGCTCAAGTGCAGTTGTCTGTGCTTCGTTGTTAGCAAGGATCTGAGCTGTCTGAGCCTGCTGAGAAGCTGCGAGGTTAGCCATCGTAAGCTGTCTCTCGAGATCTGCAATACGCTCGTTCTTAGCATCGATCTTATCCTGGCACATCTGGTCCTTAATGGACTGTACACCACCGTTAATTGCATTAATAAGAGTCTGAGTATTCTGAGTGTCAGTTGTACGAGTAACACAAGCCTCACTAGCAATATCAGCTCTAAGATTTGCAATACCGAGTCTATTTTCACAACAACAATTACTGAAAGCAGACTGCATGTCGAATGCGCGATTTGCATTGTTAGTCTCAGCAGCAACCTGAGAAGCCTGGATAGCAGAGAGCTGACTTGCAAGTGAAGCATCAGCAAAACCACGATTTACATCGTTCTGTGTCTGATTGTTCCACAAGTAAGGCATAACTCCATTATTACCGAAGCCACCATTACCACCAAAACCGCCATTGAATGCGAGAAGTAGGATAATAATCCAAGCCCAATCGCCTCCGAAACAGCCGTTGCCATAACCATAACCACCCATATTACCCATAGGTGATACAGGCATTACCATGTTGTTTGAATCTTCTGTCATGTAGATTCTCTCCTTAAAAATTTATTTATCTTTCTTAGCTGCAGCACTAAAAGATATCAATTATTAAGGCTCCTTAACGTCTCTGCATAGTCATAATTACATTATTGACTTGCTGTTGTGTTACTTGATTTGTGTTTAACAAATACTGCAAAATATCATTTGGGTTGTTGAGGTTTTGAGGGATGTTAAATCCTCTCTGAGCCAACAACTGATATGGATTTTGCTTAAGTTGATTCAGCATAGCAAATGGGTTATTAGCCGGCATTTGCTGAGAATATAATGGATTCATTAGGTAGACTCCTTATTCTGCTGAGGCTTCTTGTAATTATGCCTCTCATTAAGCTTATCGAGTATCTTATTTGCGAATGCGTCAAAATCGGCCTTAGTTACGTATTCGTCCGTAACAGTCTTAGGTGTTTCTATAGCCGGCTGCTCAGTTTCCTCAGTAAATGAGAATTTACGGAAAGATGGGATACCATTTTGATCTACTGATTTAATATAGAATTTAGGATAATTCTTATCCCAGAGCGTTACCCTCTGTCCATTTGCAACGGGATATGATCTAGCAGCGTTCTCGTCTAGAACAAATATGAGGTCCGCTATTGGTTGACCAAAGTCTGTAGATGTTCTAGGAAAATACGCTGGACCAACATTTGCATTAGGATTTATTATAAATGGATTAGATGCAAACGGATTTGTGTAATTATATGCCATTTTGTTTTAAGACTCCTTTTCAAAGTAATATAATGGTATTTCACGACCACTATCCCATGTGTCATAGTAACTGCCATCTTTAACAGTAACTACGTGCGTACCAGTCCCAAGAATATAAATACCTTGAGGATTGTCCATACAGAACTCACTAATTGTATAGCAGTCTGGACACTCGTCGGGGATAATATGGCGTTTATACCCTTTGTTTTTAAGATACTGTCCCCATACAGCATTAGACGAGGGCATATCTTTCATGGAGAACCCCTGGGACATGAGTTCTAAATATGTCGTATCCCAGTCCTGATCAAGTGCGAGTGACAAAGCTCGTACTACGCAATCACCTACGTGTTTACCAAAAGGGTTAAGATTACAAGTTTGCCACGGCATTTTGATTTTACTCCTTATCTTCAATGTGTTTGCTATCGGTCCAGCCCTCAGCAAGAATATAAGCTACTACCGCACCACCAGCCATGATGAGAGCTGCAACCTTTTCGGCCTTCTGAGCATCTCCTGTAAAATATACAATGAGCATGGTTACAAATGTAGCTACTGCGAGCCAAAGTTTTCTACTAGTAAGTTTTCTGATCCAATCGATTTTCATTGTTTTAGTCTCCTTTTATCTTAATTTGAGGATAAATATATTGTCACCATACGCGCCCCTACTCGCTATTCAGGACACAGCCGGATTCGAACCAACCTCTCAATTTATCCTCAAAGTAAAATATCATTGGGTGAGGATTTGAAGTCACCTCACATAGTAATAACTGGTGTGACGAGTACCGTTTATTACCTCTACGACCGTACATAGGAGCCTAGAAGTACAGTCATATAGCGTCTACCTATTCCGCCACCAATGAGGGATTTTAGAGGTTTATGTGGATACGAGAAAATGGATTATGTTAATGCTGTATCAACAGCTGTAGTTTGATTAGATCCCTCAACAAAATCTAGAATAGATCTATAAAATGTTACACCATCTAATGTGTAATGACCTATAAATACATAATGATTAGTAGCTGTAGTATAATCGGGGCTAAATACCTTATAGGTATTAGTATGATAATAATCAATACGCAGGAGATAAGATGTAGACGAGGTTACCATTATCTGTCTAGATATACGCAAAGCTGTAAAATTTTCATAAGGTGATAACTTAAGATTTTCTAAAACCTCACTCATATTAGTAACAGTAACTACTCCCTCATAATTATAAATTCCGCTATAGTATTTTGCGATTACGGGAAATGTTACCAATTCATAATGAGGATCTTTATAGGATGGATCTGGAAACGGCGGTTTTGGTCCAGTACTTCCATCAACCCTTAATATTTTTCCAATATCTGATTTTGTTACTTCAGGAAGTTCTGTCGGAACATCTGCAGCATCCCAATTATAACCACCCTCTCCATCACTGACAACCGTTGCAACCTTGCCAATATTTGCCTCAACAGGCGTCGGGAGCTCATTTTCGGGAATAAGGCTATTGATCTTCGAGCTTGAGTAAGTCGTTGATTCGCTCGCATTAGAGTCATCAATAAGATCCTCTGTCTTATTGTCAACATATTCCTTAATCGCACCCTCGAGATCAACAATATAATCGCCTACATCATTGTTCTCAGCGAGTTCCTTAGGATTACCACCGAGACCTAAAAATACCTTCTTAAAAGCATCTGTCATTTTTGTCATAATATTTATCTCCTTATAATAAAAATATAAATTGAATAGTCTAAATCACTTTCGCGTATACATATTTACCACCTTTTTAACCTTTTAGCCGATTTCCTGGACTGCGTAGAATTAAAAATATGGGCGATGATCCGCGGTTTTGGATCTCCTTAGCTCATGTAATAATCAGCGGTTATAAAAATAGCAACCTATTAACGGAGGTATCCATATGATCAATCATGTTACGCCGTGAGCACCCATTTTGATTTAACGATTAATCAAATAATCTGTTAAGTTGTTTTTAGCTTTTTCAAGCTGATCTTTGCTGTCCCCATTGATGGCATGACTAAGCAATGCCAAGATAGCCTGTTGAGTGACCTTGTTGCCGGCCTCAATACTCTCTATCTTAGCTTTGTCGTTAGCCAAATATTCATCATGAAGCTCCAGCTTTGTTTCAATGTCCTTTATTTTGTTATCTTGGTTCATCTCTGGTTCCTTAAGTTTCTTAATAGCTTCTGCGATGATCTTAAATGCTGTTGCGATCGTTATAAGAGCAGCACAGATACTTAAAAATGCTGTTGCAAATTCTTGTAAAGTAGGGCCGGTCATGTCCAATACACCACCTTTACATCAATATCTACTGCAGGAACAGTAGCACACTTAAATGTTAATGTATCGGTTCCTTGTTCTTTAACATATATCTCATGGTAATTGTAAGCATAAGGGCTAGCATTTGGTTGTGCGATAACCACGCATGAAGCTGACATGTCGGTTACTGTAACCGTTTGTTCATCGGAAGACCAATCATTAGCCGATAATGTTACAATCGTCACAGCAGGCTTACCAACTGCACCAGGAGTTCTAGGTGCATAATCCTGAAGCATTCCGTATGTTACAATAAGCTTATTAGGATTTGAATAAATATGACTTGTAGCTTCTGATATAGAATTCGTACATTCTGGAGCCAACAATTCACCAGTTTGTAATACAACAAAACCGTTCTTTCTATCATTATCAGCAGTACCAATACCCACAACTAATTGAACTTTAGCACCAGTTGTATAACCACAAGCAGACGAATCGTCATTATATGCGCCCATGCGGATAGAGCCATCTATCTTATTGGTATTGCCAAATCCACCATAATATTTAAGATGATATCCAAGTAATCCAATACAATTTGATCCGCCAGCATACATTTCATTGAAGCCACCGACCATATAATTATAGCTACTCTGTAAAACAGTCGTATTACTTGTATAACGATTTACGCTATTATATAGACGATTATAACAACCAAGAATATAAGCTGGGTATCCTTCTTTACTAACATTATAAGTATATAGATTAGTTCCATTTGGCGAATAGGCAATATGGAGCATCTCTTCTTGTCCATAGCCATTTTTTCCATACATGAAAAATATCTCATCTGTAGGGAATCTACTAGATGACGCCGGATTTATGAGAATATCATAGATCGTTCCGCCAATATTTACGGTTCCATCTTGCAGCCAATAGCCCTTCTTAACAGACTTACATCCGCCATCTATATCACTGCCAGCAAACATATTATATGCAACTTCATTGTAGTCGCCCAAAATAGTTGTATATTGCGATAAGAATACCCTATTAGTGGTTCCACACACAAATACATTGTCTGCTCCGCCAAGTTCATTATATGATCCATAAATATGCGAATGATGTGTTCCCAAGCCATATGCAGTGTTATTAACGCCTATGGCTACCATATCACCTTCTGAATATCCTTCACATTCTACACTCTGAGATCGCCCCATTATAAATGAGCCATAGCCGGATTTTTGTAATAGGCTATTTTCATAACCAGCTATGAAAAATAAACCACCTGCAAGATCACCAGATGTTACAGTGTTGTTTTTACCGATAATACCACAACCCTGAACATTACCCGTGGCTACATTTCTATCACCAACGATAATGGCTCCTCTACCAGATCCAACAGCATTATCACCGCCAACTACCATCTGAGCTGATGATTCATCGTATGATGTCTTATCAACAACACTAACCAAGTTATGATCCACATCAAATTCGTATAGATAATTATAACCTGTAGAAATATCAGTGATCATTTCACCGTCATACAGACTATTCGTTATATCAGTCAACGGATCTCTTTCGGAAGAAGTGTATACATGCCATCTATCACTTGCACTATACTCTGTGGAAATATAAGCCTTACGACCCCAATATGTTGCAGTAGAAGTACCGCCGTACATACCAGATGAACTACCCTTATAAGTCTTCTTGCGAACCCACTTGGGTACATCCCCATAATTCAACAAACCACGAGTATTTGCTAATACAAATGATCCATCGTTAACATCAAAATAAATACAACCTTCAGTAGGTGTAATCTCCGTTGTCATCGATTCATCGCTGTAATTCTTGTCTGTTCTAGGATTGAAATAACAATTACCGCTATAAATATACTTTCTAGAATAGCAAATATTAGTCAATTCTATATAAGCCGTATAATAAATCTTAGTAAAATGCAAAGTATTACCAATACGATCATACTGATATGCATCACCAACATTTCTATCTCCAGAACTGGGTGTTCTATCAATAAAATAGTAAGTATATCCATTAAGAAGAGCCGGCACTTCAATTTCTACTGTCATTTCAGGATCATAATATATCTTTCGAGTAGAAGGATTTACATATCCTATAAATACCTGATTATTGGTAGTATTACCGGGATACTGTGAATCAGTAATGTTCTGAATAGAGCAATTCGATTTGTTATTAATACCGGCAACAAAATTATAAACGCCAGATACTCCATTATTAGAACCAAATATAGCATTTCTACCAACACCATTGCAATCATTATAATATCCGGTTACAATACTAGCTTCACAAGTAGCCGTATTATTTTGACCAAATACAATACCATAATCACCTGAGGCTATATTTTCTTCACCGTAAGCAATTGAACAATATCCAATTTGTGAATCTTCGGTTCTACCAACTGAAATATCAGTACCAATAGCGGCAGCTTGTACAGCTAAGGCTATACCATTAGATGTTACAGGATTAGTACTTCCGATCGTAGGAGTCGTATCAAATGTTAAATTAGGCTTAAGGTCATAGTTATTACCCTGGACCTCAAACGAGGTTACTTCATTAGCCATTTTGATTTCTCCTTTTAACTAATTCTCTTCCACATATAAACCGCCAAGAAAGGAGGCTTGATAGTGATAGCTTGACCATTACCGGTGTTAGCTGTGTTACCATATACACTATGACTATGTGTATCAAGCGTAACATATGTTTCGTCCGTAACAGCCGCAGAAGGACCTTTATTAATGCCCTCACTCATGTTCTGAGCACCCTGGTAACTATAAGGATAATTCCAAGAAGCAGGAAGGTAATTAGATGTTCCTCCCCCTCCTCTACTAGTTCCTTCAGAGTCAGCCCAGCCCATTACGTAATTGATCTGCTGTCCGTCGGTTACACGATAAAGCTTAGGAGTCAACTGTACACCAGCTGTAGAAAGTGTACCGGTAGCGTGATTATGGCTAGGTAGATGATCAGTTGTAATTGTATGTTCCCATGAACCGCCTGTTTCGCCAACTGTAAGACCACTATCACCACCACATCCGATTAAGAACCTACCACTAATCTGCTCCCACGTACCACCGAATGCAACCGTAGGATCGAAGTTGATATCCATGGTCATAAATATAGAACCGACAGGCCAATAAGGCTTAAGAACTGAAGGGTTCTGAGCATAAATCTCATCTCTACGGTCAACGACGTTCTCAATACCACTATTATCAGCTGCTACCTGAATATTGGCGATTGCGTACTGTTTATGAGCAGCGTCGTCAATAAGTGTAGGACCAGCCGGATCGTCCGTACCAGTCACTATCTGAATACTATTGGCACGAATATTGTCTGTTTTGTTAATATCAATAACCACACTATCATAACGAGTCTTCGTTGTAGTATTCTGCTCAGCTGTAAGTGTAAGATTATCATCATTAAGAATCCAAGTCTGCTTGAACCAGCCTCTACCAGAACCAACAATAACATCCAGACTATTTTCGCCAACTCTAGTGACCTCAAAATGACTACCATATGTGTTTAATATACCGTCAGTGATAATACCATCAAGTAACGATCCAACATCTTCAGCATTATATTGTCTATCGTGATCTATGGCATTAAAAAATCCACTAGTAACCGCCATTGTGTACCTCCATTATGTTACTGCTGAAGGCATATCATCATACGGAGGTATGATAAGCTGCTCAGCATTAATCTTAAACTGATGTTCTTTTACAAACTTTATAAACTGTAAAGCTTTTGTATTAACTTCAGTATAGTTTCCAGGATTAGCATAGATTTCTGTTATGCTTCCTCCTAATATTTTCTTATCCATATCGTCAAGGGACGGAGATACTACTCTATAACCGCCTCCGAATTGTTGAACATATGGTAAATGACCGTCTAAGAAATAATCAATTATCTCTGCTACATAGTATGCAATAAATGTCTTACCTCTAAGTTCAGTCAACTCCTCTCTAACATCAGGAATAACCAACCTACGATCAATATTGACATGTATGGGATTATTAACAAATATGGAGACCAATTGATCCATGCCGTCAACATTTCCGATACTTTCAATTGTAGGATAAGCTTTATATCCATTAACGTCCTGAGAAAATATAAGTTCTGTAATTGATGCATTTATCGTATTACCAAATCTATCTTCAATAGAGATAGTATCACCGAGATTATAATCAACCATGTACTTATAGAACATATCAGGCAAGATTTCAGCATCAAGATCGTACGTACTGTACATCTCCATTAACTTTGTCTTACCTCTAGTCTTAAGCATGGCTCTATAATCACTCTCAGAGACTGCTACGTCCGTACCAGTCGTTCCGCTATATGCAGACACTGTTTGATACCTATCAATATCTGCAGCGTCTATGATAACTTCCCTTCGCTCATATGACATACCAGTACCATTAAGACTTACCTGCTGACACCATGTTGTACAATAGTTAGGATTCGGAACCTCAATATCTTCTATCCTTCCGTACTCATCAGCAACAGACAATGTCCATGTTTTCTTTTCATCAATAGCACCAACAACATATCCGCATGTTTTATAGCCTTCTTCGTCCGTAAGAAAATCGGTGTTAACTAAATTATCAAGAGAAGTCTTGAAATTAATGACCATATTTTCTGATTGAGCTATCGAATGATCAACACCCTTGAATAATGAGAAGTCAAATGTCTCAGTATCTTCATTATAAACAACTTTACAACTTAAGCCAGCACCAACCAACAGCGATGACAAAGCGTCATAAAGATTTGTATTAGCAAAAGAAGCTGCCATTTTGATTTCTTGTACCTTAGGATCTGTTGACCTAATATAACGCCATCTAGGACTTGTAAACATTCTAGTGGGATCTGTAGGATTTATTACCGTAGTGTTTAACAAAGTGTAAACGATATCCTCGATAGGCTGCGTGAGCTCTGCCTCTTCCTTAGCAGCTGCCAATCTTATGTTAGCCTCATAAAGATTACCTTTTTCAGGCTTATATAGTATAAATCTATCGCCAGAAGCAATTGATTTAATAACTCGACAAAGTGAGCCATACCAAATTAAGAAATTGTCAACCGCATACGACTGAGATGCATTTTCATTTGTTTCCTCATCATGAGGAGCAATACCAAATGTCATAGATCCCATGATTACTCGTCTATCTAATAGCGTCTCGGCTGATCTGCCTTTGATTATGTATTCATCGGCTTTATCAACCTGAGTTTTAATTTGCCTCTTTTCCAAAACCATCACTCTATCTGACTTATCCATTGTCAAATACTTGGTATCGTCAAAGAGCTTTTTATTATTTTCTGTGCAAGGAACTCTAAGCTCAAAATCTCCAGCTTTAGAGTATCTATCTGTCCAAATAAATGAAGTGTACATGTCTACCTCGTTTAGAGGAGTTAAAACACGATCTCTAGCAATAATTCGCATACATATCACACTCCATCATACAAAGTATTATAGATAACCCTTCCTTTTATAGCATCAGTACTTCCACCAGCCCTAAGAACAATGGTATTCTTTCCAGGATATAAAGTAGGCCAATCGTCTTCAAGCTTAATAGCATTGAAAACATTATATGTCTTCTTTAATCGCTGAAATTCAACGCCCTTGTATCCAGGCTTACCTCTAATGATAAGTCTACTACCGGGGCAAACGTTGTATTTACTAGTCCTAACAATCTTATTCGGATCGATAGTTATTACTGATGACTGTAAATCGTTAATAAAAGACAGAGTCATCTGTTGAGACTTCGGTACCCAATCTTCAAAATATAATTCCATAGTAACACCAGTTACATTATCACCTTTGTAGTTGATAACGCAGCTATTTGTGTTAGATATCTCGGAGAATTCGATCAAATCATCTTGTAGACTGTTATTGTCGAATGGGAATTCGAACTCATTTTGAATTGGGTAATTTATGTACCCGTATTCCGTGTCTGACGCATAGAAATTAGGATCAGGACACATAACAGAGATCGTCGTTGTTTCATCCTTAGAAAAGATATTCGGCTCGTTGGACTCAATATATCCATCGATATAGAGAGTCCTATAGTCCGTTACGAACTCGAGCCGAATTTTTCTTTTCAGGGGAAAGTATTTGTAACTAAGATGACGAGCATCCTCAATAAGAGGCGTTGTATGATCATCAGTAGCTATCCAAGTAAACCCTAAAGTCAGGGTTATGTTTCGTGCCTGGGTTCTAGCACTGTTAAATATACCTCCGTCTATAGAAGGAACGTCATAAATATTAATGTTAGACTTTGTAGGGCCTATACCGTCTATTTTACGAACCGTGAACCCAGTTTTTTCGGAATTAGTCAACTCCATAATAAGTTCGTCATTAGACGGGTTAAGTACATTTACCGATAAAAGCATGTTATAACGTTCCTTTCTATAGATTAGGTATTAATAACACCTCTAAAGAGATTATTTGTATCCCTATAAATTTGTATAGGACTAAGTGCTTCAGGTGAGTTATTAATCTGAGTGAAGTTGTATGATACTCCACCACTATTAGCTGCGTCGCCTTCAGCAGCTTCTCTTATGAGCATGGAATTACCAGCATCAATAGCAAATTCATCAATGTTGGCGTTATTAAACATATCTGCGATATTATTTATTCCGAGAGATACTTCAGAAGTATCAACAACAGGTGTAATAGTTGGTGATAGGAAATCAGAACTACTGAGCATATCTGTTATGCCACTAGATCCAAGAATACCACCTAACAAATTGCTTACTCCGCCATTTTCATTAATAAATTCGCTGATGCCTTCGAGTGCTCCGCTACCAAAACCACCAAGTATGCTACTAAGTATAGATCCGCCACCATTGCTAGAACTTATAGCACCTGTTATACTAGAAATGGCAGTTGCAATTGATCCAAGATTTGACAGATCGAATGATCCAAGAATATTTCCAGAGAAAATACTACCAAGATCTATTGGAGCAGAAGACAAATCGCCCAAACTAGATTCCGCATTTTCACTAGCATCCCTAAGTTCATTAAGACGCTCTGTTAATGATGCAATCTGATTTCCAACTGAAGTGCTATCCCATACATCTCCGGATGCCATATTACCAGCAGCATCGGCTATATCAGAGAAGCTACTCAAAGCTTCTGCTGGATCAAGATCCAAATAATTTAACAGAGCTTGCAAACCAGGATGTGCAGCTATCGTATCCACCACATGAGCTAGATAATCAGTTACACCCTCCATGATTTTAAGGACTATTGATGCACCGAACGCCTGCAAATTAGGGAATCCAAGGTCATCCATAAAGGCTTTCTTTATAGTAAGCCACAATATCTGGATACCAGTTGTTATGCGTTCAATTCTTGTCTGATCACTAAGCGCAGTAGCAAGACCAGTAATAAAGCTATCAATAATATCCATAGCCCATTCGCTTACATTTCCAGCTAACCATGCTACAAAATCAGCTATAGCAGTAGCTATCTCGCGAACTGTTCCACCGGGACCAAAATCGGCTACAATAATATCTTTAAGACTTACCATCAATGCGTGTGCGGCGGTTAATATTAATTGACCGAGATATGCAAATGCATTTACAATTGTAGGAGCATTATTCATTATGAATTCTGCTAATGCAAGTAATCCCTCACCAATGCCAGCGGCAAAACCATAAGATATACCCTTACCAATAGCTTTAAGAACCGTTTCCAGTATATTACCTATTGTCGGGGCGAGGGTTAAGAACTCACGCGCCATAAACTTAAGAGTATTTAATATAGATATAAACTTATTAGATACACCTTGGACATTCAAATTATTTAGATTATTAAATGCCTCTGTGAATCGCTCGAGAGCTCCGACCATTAGGTTAAATCCGATTCCTGCTTTTTCAACAGCACTACCAAGAATTAAGAAAGATGTAGCCAGCGCTAGTATAATAATAGCCGCTATAGCCATAAATCCAGCTCCTGCACCAGTAGCAGCAATACCTGTTAATATACCTAATACTAAAGACATTACTACAAATAAAGCTCCCAATACAAATCCGGATTTCTGAATTTGTTCGACTGGTATATTAGCTATTATAGCAAGTGCAGCTGCTATAATAGTTAATGAGGCTGATGTTGCAGCTATTGCTAGGGCAGCGACTATTACTCCTGCTACATCTGCCTGGGCTATACCGCTAATAATACCAAGAGCACCTACTATGGCTGCAAATAACAGACCGAGTGTTATAGCTGATTCTATTAACGCACCGCCCTTTGATATAGCTGTCATTATTTTAGATAAAGCGTCAGCTATTATAATCATTACACCGGCTGTTATTGCAAGTGTTAAAGCAGCAGTTAAAATAGATTTAGTATCTATAATATCTTGTTTTACAAACCAAGCCATAAGACCCATAACAGTTGATGCAATTATTAATAATGCCATAAGAGATCCAACAACATCATTAATATTACCATTGAAACCACTAGAACCTAATGCAATGACTAATTTAGATATAGCATGAGAAATACCTATTAATGCAATAACCATAATACCCATACTTGCAGCTATTGCTCCTAGGGCTTTCCATGTATCTTCACTAATATTCGGCATTTCATTAATTATTAAAACTATTGCTATTACTCCAAGTATTAATCCTAATAGCGCTGTTCCCATAGCACCCATAGTATGCCATAGATTTTTTACATCACTTAAAGAATTCGATAAATTTGTAGCATAGGTTATTAATACTGCTACTAAACCAGTAAGTGTAGCCATTGTAAATATTACAACAAAAAATGACGACCACACATTTCGTTTCTGCAATTCGGCTATACCCTTAAGTGAATCAAATAACCACTTAAGTCCACCAAATACAGCCAATAGTAATCCGCCAACTATAAGAGCTGCTGTCCACATTTGATCAGCCGTAGCTCCTGTGGTAGTCATCATAGATACAAATGAAGTTACTGCCATAATAAGTACAACTATACTAGCCATTACTGTTACAAGCAAACCAGACATGATCATCATAATTTGCTTGAAATCAGATGGTTTTACTCCTGCTATACCAGATGACATTTTTTGTGCTGTCTTTATTAAGAATCTAATTGCCAAACCAGCAACAACTAATATAGCTACTACTGATATTGCTGCTATAATTAATGAATCCCAGGCATCATTTTCTTTTATTATATTAATAAAATAAGTAAAAGCAGCGACAGATGCTAATATACCACCAAGTAATATTATCATACTTATAAATAAACCACTTATAGATTTCAAAGCATCAGATACTGCATTTACTGCTTTTTGTGCATCTGCTTTGTAAAGTATATTAGCCCAATGATACATTTGACTAATAAAAACAATAGTAGCTACTGTTAATACTGTAAATATACCAACGACGACCACTAATGATGCTGCAAATTGGAAATTTATTCCTCCATTTTTATTAAATATTAATTTAGAGGCTAAATATGCTATTCCAATTACACTTACAACTGAAATAACTATAGTTAAAAGTAATCCACCAAATTTAGATAATACCTTAGATATACCTGTTAAACTTCCAGGTTTTATATCTTTTGCTAATTTTTCAATAGTTTGTATACCTTTAAATAATGCTATTAATATTCCACCTATTATAGCAAATGCTCCAACTATTTCTAAAGCATATCCATTTTTCAATCCAATAGCTAATAATGCAATTACAGCACCAACACCAACAATCATTACTGCTATAGATTTAAGCATATCGCTCATGGCACTGTATTTCTTAGCAGTCTGTTGAGCCTGCCAACCTTTAGCACCAGCTTGTGCAGCATTTGCTAAAGATGATATAGTACTAACTATCTTGAGTGATATAATAGCTGTTAATACTCTAGATACTGTCTTTGCAGCTCTATCAACTGTATCAAGAAGATTCAGATCAAGATTACCAAACCAACCGACTATAGCAGATACCATTGCACCAAGTACACCAAATACTCCTTTATCTGCAAGGTCTACTATCTGGATGCCTAAGAAATCTCCAACAATACTAGCAATAACTCTAGCTTTGTCAGCAAGCCAAGTTAATAAATCTTCGCCATCTCCAAAGGACATGCTAGAAAAGAAAGACTTTACAGAAGTAAAGAAGCTAGAGAAGAAATTACCAATCTTCTCTATGATAGATCCGTCACTAATAGAATCACCAACCTCTTTGATCTTCTCTGGAAGTTCCTTCATGAACGTTAAGAACTTAGATTCACTAGGATCTGGAACTAACTTCTCAGCCATAGCTACGGCTTTACTAGTATTCTCCATAAAAGATACTATAGCACCACCCGTTTTTTCCATTGTGTCTATTTTGTCTTCCATGGCAGAACTATCTGCAGTTCCAACCATGTCATCGATTGATTCTCCAACTGATCCATCTTCACCATCAGCAAATCCAAACCAACCTTTTACAATATTGACCAGTTCGGTAAAAAACGTCTTAATTTTCTCCCAACCAGTACCAATAGCGTCTGCCACATCGGTAAGCATAAGCTTCGTAGCATCCCAAAATAAGGTCCAGTCGGTTGTATCTATACCCAAGAAATCTCTAAGAGCATTAGAAATCTCAATAATCTTCTGTCCAAATGATGTCTCTGCAAAAGCAGCTACACCATTTTGAATTCTTGTTCCAAGATCTTCAAACCACTGTCCGATTGCGGTTTCCTTCAGTGCAGACCATAGATCAGAGAAACTAGATTGAATAGCTTCAAAAATTACAGCTAGATTACTAGTACTCATTGTATTGAAGAAATTAGAAAACGCATCTGATACGGATACTGTTGGATCGAATAAATCTCTAAAGAGTTGCTTAAGGGATGTGAATACCTGAACTAATGTCTCAATAGGATCTAAAGCTTTTATTGTGCCGCTAATTGAATCAACAAATGTATCAAACCAATCAGATATTACTTCATCTACTTCAGATATAGCGTCTACTAAAGGAAGGAAAAATGCAGCAACTTTTGTTGCAAACTCATCCAATCTTTCAGTAATATTATACTTGTCCCAAACCTGCCAAAGTGCGACGAATGGAGCAGATATAATCTTAACAAGACCTCCAAATGTCTTGCTAATAATCTTAACGAGAGACTGAACAACAGTTCTTATGATTCTACTTTGCTTTATAAAATTAGCACCCGTCTTAAGAACACTGCCAATATAGCCAAGAATAGCAAGTAACGCATGTCTAAACTGAGCAAAACCACTATATAAGCCATCGGCGCTATGCTCTAAATTAAGAACTGAATCATCAGCATCGAACAATGCCTTAACAAGCTCGAATATAATATCTACTACGAGACTTATAGGCTCAAATATACCAGTGAAGAAATCTTCAAGGAATCCTAATTCCTCTTCACTTAATATGAGTGATTCTGAGAAATCTGTTAATGCTTCTGTTATACCCATGAGTCTAGAACCCATAGTAGTAGAATTACCAAAAGCATTCATAAAGGCTCTTCCTATAGCACCAAGATTGTTACTAAGTGCTGTAAGAACATTATTTATTCCTTCGAGTAACTGTTCTCTGCCACCCAATGTTCTCCAAAGACTTAGAGCGCTATTCTGTAGTTCAAAGAACCCATCTACAAGCGAAGTAAGAATATTATTAATAGGTGTCCAGAATTCCTTAGCTTCTTCAAGATTACCTATGATAAGAGTAAATGTTCTCTGCCAACCAGAGCCAATGGACTCCTTAAAAGCATCAATCATCTGCTGTAATGTTCTTACTTTGGTAGCTGACTCCATAGCAGTTTCGCCAAGAGCTACAAGTCTATCAATTTCTTCATCTGAATAAAGTCTTTCACCATTTTCATCAGTAAGAGATCTATAATACTCTCTCGACTGTCCAGCAAAGACCTTCATTGCTTCCAGGAATACATCAGATGTAAGCCATCCTTCCTGTAATGAAGCATTAAATCCACCGAGACTATCAATATACTCGTTCATAGCATCGACAGATGTTCCAGACATAACAGCGGCGGTTCTAATTAACTCGTCCTGCAATGCCTGTCCGCCCATACCAGCGTTAATCATTGAACGCCAGTCCATGAGCTTAATTACACCAGCTGACATAGCCTGTGAAATCTGATAACCAGCTCTTGCAACAGACTGTGCATCAGCACCAAACATAGCACCTACATTTGACAATCCACGAATAGCAGTTACTGAATCTTCAAGCTGTACACCAGCTGTAGTAAAATATCCAATATTACGAGTCATATCACTGAATGAATATGTCGTCATATCGGCATATCTATTTAACTCTTCAAGAGCTCCACTAACATCTTCCATTGTGGAACCCCAACGCTGAGTATTGACCAAAATAGTCTGTGTTGAGTTAGTAAGGGCATTATATTCACCCCAACCGTCTCTAATACCAGATGTAAGCGATCTGAGGGCATTAGCACCAACCTCGGCAGCCTTTTCGCCAATGGCGATCATAGCACCAATACCAATCATCTCAAGTGCTGAAAAACTGTTACTTACATCATCTATATCCTGAGTCAGAATACTCCTTGTATTTGCAGACTCATTTTGAATTTGCTGTGCAGCACCAGAAACGCCTAAATCACTAGCGTAAGAAAGACCTGTTCTAGACAACTGTTGTAATGAAGAAATGGTATCTTCTACATCAGTAGCTGTCATTCCAGTACTTTCAAGTGCTTTCCTAAGCGAATCAATACCAGCAGTCTGAAAATTTGTGTTTGCAGCACTCTGAATATTACCAAAAGCACTAACAACACTATCTGCTTGTTTTGTTAAATCACTAGTTGTATTTCTAAAAGCTCTTCCAAGATTCTCAATACCAGAAGAATCTATCTTTTTTCCAGATGTAGCTTCGTTAAGCTCTTCAATAACACTAATTGTGTCTGCTACATCTCGCATAAACTGCTTATTATTAAAGCTAATTGATACAACCTTGTTATCAATATCGGGCATTTATTAGTACCTCCCTATTTTACGAGATAGTTCGTTTACCATTTCATCAAAAGCCATAGAAATAGCAGGATCTATGTAATCGTATCCTTCGACCCATCCTCCATTGCTATTAACATGCCCGTATTCCAAAACTATTGCAATATTTACACCTTTATTAGTATTACTATTACAAAAATTTATTCTGTATGTACCATTTTTATCCTCTATCTCGTAATACCAGGAATCCCTAGTCTTACCAGAATCGACAGGTGTAGCATTCTGCAGATATTCTACACCAATTTGTCCATACTTATGTAGAAGCGGGCGAACACTCATGTTTTCCATACTTTTCAATGAGTGTAATATAACATTATAATTACCATCACTTGAAACACTTATTTCAGCCATGAGTGCCGCCTCCATTCTACTTACATTTTTGTAGCGTAATCAAGACTGATCCATCCAAGACCAGACTTAAGCTTACCCCATCCCTTTTTAGCGCCAGGACCTTCAACAACTTCGACAATAGTAAATACACCCTTACCAGTATACTTACCAGTCTTTCCAAAGTTTGTACCAGGACCCTTACGAATGTTAAGGTTATTTATGGCAATTCTAACCATAAATGGTTCAAAAGGTTCAACATTGTTCTCGGTGGCGGGCTTTGCACTCGTACCACCGGCAAGTCTCTTATTTACTTCAGCAGCAATCTGTGAATGAGCTCCATACAAATAATCACCGGGGCAAGCCTTAGCAGCAAACCAACGGTGAACTGTCATGTTCTGCTTATCGACCTGTCCAATAAGATTCTTATCGGCCTTCCACTTAAGTTCCTTGATGTTGTTTCTCTGGCAAATGTCAACGAGAAGATTAATCAAAGAAGCCATCGCCTTATCGGATACATGCCAACCAGTATCAGCACCACCATCATTGGCAACCTCGATAGTGATAGCTCTATTGTCATTAGATCTAGAACTTGTGCACCATGACCTATCTTCCTCATTTACATAAAGAGCAATTCTTCCATCAGAGCCAATACCATAATTAGAACTTGTCTCTCTGGACTTCTTCTGAAAGAGAGCTCCACAAGATTCGACTGTCATGTTACCAGCCATACAATGAATTGTAACTGTATCGATCTCGTGATTTCTAGGATGGCTCTTACAAGGACTAAGCTTTGTGTATACAACTAAAGGACTATTACTCATCGCTCTTCTCCTTATTTTCTGTCTTTACTACATCAGCGAACTTGTTTCCGATTTCATCAGGAAATTCATCTGCTTCGAATTCTGTCTTATCAACGATGGGTAATTCTTCACCAAAGTCAACATTTTTCTTATCATCCATAAGTTTTGTCATCCTTTCGTATGGTATTTAGCCTGACGCTGAGCATTCAATGCTGCAGCTCTAGCCATCATTTGTCTCTGAGACATTTTCTTCTTAGGATCAGGATTGGCTTCTTCATTCTTAGCATTACAAACTCTAACGAGAGTAAGTAATCTATTCAAATGCCATTTCTGACACTCAAAAGGAATCTGAAGAGCAACCATCCAATAATAAATCAATTCAGAAGTAATTATCTCTTTCTTGCCTTTTCTACCATTAGACTTGTCTTCACCAAACCAAGTGGCAGTCATAGGATTTTGGATATATGATATGATCTCTTGTACATTTTCCTTAGACATGCCCATATAAACCATATCATCGATTTTATTTGACGACAATGTCATACATTTTATGTAGTCAATGATCTCCTCTTGAGACATCTTATCTGAGTTTTCCATAAATGGTTTATGCCATTTTGACTCCCATTTTGAAATGGAGATTAAAGAGTGTTCCAAGTGTAAAGTAGTACTTGGTATATTAATAAATTCTTGTTTATTGTCGTCAAACAATTCAACACTATCTACTTTTATCTCTAACATCGCCGTCTCTCTTTAATATATTATGTTGCAGAAGGGAGCTTACCCTGCTTCTCCAACTCATTAGCCTTAGCAACAAGCTTAGCCGGCATAATATTCTTAATAAAAGCTGAAGCCTGCTTATCATCTGTAGCAAGCATCATATAAAGTTCGCTATAAGCGGGTGTCTGAGTAAATTCCTCAGAGAGCTTTTCGCTCTTAATAAATCTTCTACCATCATCGGACTTAATACCGTATGACTTAAGAAGTAATTCCTTGAAAATCTTAATGAGAGCAGGTGTGTCCTGTGCCTTAATAATCTTATCGATCATAGCAGCATAACCGCCCTCAACACCGAGCTGCATTTCTGTAATTTCAGCTTCGTTAAGAGAGAAGTAAAAATCTTCTGTTCTCTGTACGTCATTGTAATCTGTGTAAGTAATTGTCTTCTTATACATTATAAGTCTCCTTTATTAATAAAAAATAAGGCAGGCCAGCCTTACTGAATACCTGCCATAAAAATCTTATCAGCCCTCGCCGAAGAGATCCTGGATCTCTGCGATGCTAGGAAGTCTAGAATCAGTTCCATCTGTCTTAGAGTAGTATGTGTCAGCAGCCCATGTAGGTGCGCCAGTACCCTCAGGAACAGGTGTATAAGTATCGCCGCTCTTTGTATAATAGTCTGTGTAATTGGTTGTCCAATCAGCAGGCTGAGATGTGAGCTTTGTATAGCTGTCTTCTGTACCCTCAAGGATAGCAAGAAGCTGGTTATACTTTGTCTCATCAACAAGAGTAGAATCAATCTCTACATTAGAAGTAGGCTGGAATCCCTCTACCGGAACAGGAGTTGTTGTAACTTCCCATGAGAACTGAGCAGCCTCAGGAGAGTCATTAACTGTACCATGAGAAATCTCAGTTGTACCAGCACGGCAACCATAAGCGATGTGAATCTTCTCACCAGCGCTCTCGTTAAGGTCATTACCAATTCTTGTTCTATAAGCGAATGCAAAAGACTTTCTTGTCTGCTGACCGATGTTTACACCAGTACCAAGAGAAGCCATACCATTGCACTCCTTGAACTTATCAGGGAATGTATAAGCCTCAATTGTGAGACCATACTCCTCAGCAGAGTACAGGTTCAGGTACTTAATGTTATCAGCCCAAATAGCTGTAGCCTCAGCACCAGAAGGTGACTCTGTAACATTTGAAAGACCATTCCATACTTCACCAGCACCATATGTACCATCTTCATTTACGAAGAGAATACCATGATCAACACCAGTCTCGTAGGTTCTTTCGCCAACAGCATCCCAAATCAACTTTGACATATTTGTTTCTCCTTCTGTTTAAGAATAATAGCTGTGTGATAATAGCCATTTCTAGTATAACTCGTAGAAAACCGAGTCATTTCCAAATCAAGAATCTTCCTGATAGCTGGATGATCCGGCGTATTACTCACGACAATAACTTTATATGTTGTCCAGTCTATGTATTTTTTATTATCAGCATGGATTTGATCCATGTAGTCCAACTTATATACAATAGCTGGGAACTTCATTTTTGTAGACTCCGGAGGGTTATAGTAGACGTTATTACTACCTAACACGTCAATCAGAGTCTGATGTAGTGTCAGACGGTCTTTCTCCACTATAAACACCTCCCAAAGTCAACAACAGTCTTGGATATTGGACTTCTACATTACTTACTGTCCACGGTATATCCATAAAGACTGCATATTCAATGTTATGGAAATTCTTATAGGAATAAGGATCAGCAACTAAGCTCAATGAATTATTACACTGAGGAGTCCGATTGGTTGTTGTAAATTCCGCATCAAAATTGTTACGGACATAATTTCTTATAACATCACCATAAAGATGATGCTCTACAATTTTTGGTTCCCATATACCGGGCTCGGTCTCGATCGTCTCACGAAACCCAATCATGCCACTGTACTTATTAGCCATTTTGAATTTCTCCTATCAGCCAGCAGACTGCTCTTCCTCAACCTCTGTGAACTCGATGATGATAGCAGAGAACGGCTTTGTAAGCATACCAGAGAGACGTGTCTCCAACAGATATGTATACTTGTTGTAGTCGATATCGAAATCATCGAAGAGAGTTGTCTCGCCACCCTTGTCAAGACCAATTGTATAGTCTCTGAGGTTAACGATAATGCAAGCGAGCTCGAATGTCTGCTCATCAGCTTCACCCTCATTTTCGATTCTTGTGATATGGTCAAAGATCGGAACCTCAACAGCTCTAGAAACTCTCATAGCTGTTGTAAGAGAAGACTCAGACTCATAGATTCTTCTACCCATAGCATCCTTAAGGAGAAGACCCTCGGCAAGTCTAGCAGGTCCAATATACATAGCAGGAGATCCGGAACCCTTGTAATCAACACGAGCTCTTACAGACTCATCGATGAGAAGCTCCATCTTATCAGCAGCGGGTGCATCCTTAGGAACCTCGATAATCCTTCTGTAAGCAAATGTAGCAGAAGAAATGTTGTGACCACCGATCTGAGAATCGTAACCAACGAGAGGAGATACATCCTTGTAAATCGGGATAACCTTATCTTCCTTGATCTTATGAGGATCGGAATTAGCTCTACCATCAGAAACGAGGATAGCTCTAGCGATCTCTTCCTTGAGCTTAATTCTCATCTCGGACTTAACCCAAGCTACAACATCAAGATCTGTGATGTCGAGAATATCATCACGATCGAACTTCTGAAGCTTATAGATTGTCTGAGGTGTAACCTCTCTCTTGAGCAATCCGAACTGCTCCTCAGCCTTCTTTGTGCCCTTTACATATCCCAATGCTCTTGCTTCCTCGATCGTGATATCAGCTGCAATTGTCTTGAGTCTTGAAAAAGGGCTCTTATGTACAGAGTTCATTACATCTGTAACCCACGCCTGGTCATCATTGATGATCTGAGGCTCCTTGTTAAGAAGCTTTGTATCCGGGAACAGATAATCAATATTTGTAATACCATGAGCAAGGAATGTCTCCTTAAGGCTAGCCTTACTATCTACGGCCTCCTGGAAAATAGCCTGGATCTCGGAATGAGAAAGAGTATCCTGCTGCTCGTCGCCGACTGTTCTGTCGAAAATGTTCTTATGCATTTCGTTTTCCTCCATATCAGAATGTTCTACATCTTCATCATATTCTTCTGAATCATCCTCATCGGACTCTTCATCGTCGTATTCTTCTGAATCATCCTCATCGGATTCTTCGTCATCATACTCTTCATCATACTCGTCTTCCTCATCACACTCTTCATCAGACTCGTCTTCATCCATATCATCATGGGAAACGTCCTGATCCTTAAGAGCATCTTCAACAGCAAGACCAGCAAAAGCGTACATAGCATCACGCTGTTCATCTGTCATGTCATTAATAATGTCATAAACTGTACGCTCACCAGATTCCTCGTCATCGCTATGGGCCATGCCATAATCAATGTCAAGATCTGTGTAAATGATGGCTTCATCATCAATTGTATCGTATGATCCATCGGAGTGCGCAATGGTGATGTTATCGATCATTGCACCAGGATTTGCACCAGCAAGTACAAGGCTAACCTCTCTGATTACACCATGAAGAACATCTCCACTTCTCTGAACCAGCTTGTTAGCATAGATAGACAGTGCCGTAATATCCTTATGCTTAACATACTCCTTTGCTGTACGGCCTTCCTCGGTATCATTAAATGTACCATAACCGTATACACCGTCTTCACGGTTCTCAAGGAGCATATGACCAAGCACATTACCGATCTGTCCATGAACATGCTGCCAAACCAACGGAACAGTCATACCATCACAATCCTTAAATGCATCTCTTCTAATGGTTCTACCATCACCGCACTTAAGATCGTTCTTAGTGACATAACCACTAAAATCGTAGTTCACTGTTGTTACCTCCTATATTATTTCTTCCTATTTCGAGTCTTGTAAGCCTCGATGTTTCTCATATAATTACCATGAGGTAATTTATGACGTCCAGTCTTACCAGATCCAGAAGACTTAGTCTTTTCAGGTTCAAGGAACTTGGGGTTCTTTCGTATCTTTTCCATTTCCTCTTCGATGATCTGACCAAATTTCTCTTCGAGATCGGCTGCTGCCTGCTTATAAGCTTCAGTAGCTTCCTTCTTATTAGCAGTAGTCTTTTCCTGAGCGGTTTTGACATCGGCACTTGCCTGCTCTTTAAGTTTTTGCTGCTTCGTGGAAGCATCTGTCTTGGTTTGAGCATATTCTTTTGAGAAACCCTCGGTCAATGTATCCTTGATCTTTGCATTGGCATCTCGGAGTTGCTCAATTTGATTTCTAAAACCACGTTTAGCTGCTTCATTTGAAGTCTTACTTATTTTCTCGTACAGAGCCTTTGCTTGCTCCATAGTACGATTCGATGAATTTTCTATTACGGTCTTCAACTTATTACGACTAGCTTCAAGATTCTTCTCTGTAGAATTCTTAAGATCCTCAAGCGCTGTCTCAAGACTAGTCTTAATATTTGTTACCGTAGATTCAAGGTCAGTATCCTGTTTCTCAAGATAATCACTGGTCTGTTTTGTAAGACCGGCTAATTCTTGTTCGTGTTGAGTATCTACCTGATTTCTCATGTACTCTGCTGCAGCAATACCTTCCTCATTAAGACCTTTATTAGATCTACGACCCTTTAATCTCTTTGTCTTCTCATAGTATTCATGAGCTTTCTCAGGGTCATAATATTTTGATGCGTATCCTCCGGCTGGCTTATTTTCACCAGTATGAGCAAGTGCACTCTGAGCCATGCTATCGAGCTGATCAAGATAACTATCGATCTGATCGGTCATTCCTATCTGATTCTGAGTAAATGTCTCGTCATCCATCATAGGCGAACCGCCATAACCATAACTTTCAGCATCAGCAGGTGTAATATTCTTATTAACAAGCTGGTCTGCTCTAGGGTCAACGGAAGGCTTAAATCCAAGAACTGCTCTGAGTTCGTTAGAAGTAAGAACTTCATTTCTAGAAAGACTGTTAGAAAGATCAGCAAGCTGATTAATAGGAACAAGCTTGAGAGGATCTCTAAAGAACGAGATTCTCTGTCTTTGTGATCTAGCTGTCTTTGTTAAGAACTTTCGCTGACATTCTTCGGTTATAGCCGAGATGATAGGCTCAATCGTCCTATTATAGTAATTAAGATACTCTTCTTCCTTAGCTGTACCATCAAACACAGCCTTAGTAAGACCAAGCTGGCTATAAAGAAGCTCAGTAAGATACTCAACTTGCTTCATCAGATTATTTTCAATAGGATGACCAAGCTGGACAATCTTCTCGGTTGCATCTACATAACCAATACCATACTTGGTATTAGTAAGTTGATCCTCAAGTTCTTTTCTTCTTTCCTCGGCATGCTTCTTTCTAGCTTCAGAACGAATCTGATAAGGCAGCTGCATAATCAAATCCAGCTTACCAGAACTAGACTGCTCATCTACCTGATCAAGCAATGCTAATTTTCTAAGAAGTCGCTTAAGAATGGAATTTTGACCGTTTATAACATCATAAAGGGGGTTATCGATTATAGCAACTGTTCGCTTAAGCATTACAACATTTTCACGAACGCCCTTTTTCTCGTTATAAACTTCCAATTCAACTTTATCTGGGAACCACTGAGTTACTTTACCAACTCGAACAGATTCAATTTTAAAAGCACCAGTTATAGAAGGTGTTGCATCTGTATCAACCGGAACTATAGCAACACAACCTTCATCGAACATAGTCAATACAACATCTCTAATAAATTCACGAGATGTTTGGTCAATATTTGCTTCGGTAGAGAAAATATAATTGAGATCTGAATCCTTAATCTTCTCTACAAAATTCTCATTTTCATCAACCTTAATATGCTCTATATCGATAGCGGATACATCTATAGCAATTCTATTATAAATAGGTGTTATAATAGTATTTGCATTGGCGAAAGATAACTTATGTCTATCAGGTCTTGTATAAGATCCACCATAATCACTAGATAGTCTCTTCGTAGGATCTTTATTTTGGAAGGCGTTCCAAGCATGGGCTAATCTGTCTAATAAATCCATTGCATTTTACCTCTTCCACTCATCTTCTGATAATTTCTTTTCATCCTTAAGAAGAATACGATTATAATACTTAAGTTCCTTAAGATCCGCTTCCTTCTTCTTTGCATCTTGTTCCATCTTCTTAATCTTCAATTCCTTCCAGCCCTGCCAATTACCCATAGAATTGCCAAGACCTTCACCGATTGTCTTTCCGAATCCAGAACCAAAAGATTCTGCAAATTTTTCACCAAACTTACGACCTTTTTCATACGCTGCTGTTTTCTTAAGTCGCTTGAGCTCTAATTTATATAATTTTTCCTGCTCTTTTGTAGCTTTCTTAAGATTCTTAGCATTTAATTTCTCAGCCTTGACAGCCATTTTAGCACTCTTTACCTGAGCTCTAGCAACAGCTTTTTCAGCCTTAGCCTTTATTTTGGCTTCTTTTATATCATAGCGTCGTTTGCCTTCTTCGGTAAGTGAGCCGTCTGCATTTTGGTAACGCCTGATACCCCATTTTTGGCCTTTAATGCCGTGATGCTCAAGATAATCTTCTTCTTGAACAATTTTTGTATAATTCATTACTCAAAGGCCTCCCTATTGTATTTGTATGCAATGTAGGCGTCCATCATGGCTGCCACATTATCGATCTTAGCGTCATAACGCTTCTTCAATAGTTTTCTATTACCATTAGTATCTTCTTGAACAATACTGTTTCCCATAGCAAAAGACATAAGATACTCGTCAAATATAAGCATTCGCTCTTCTGATAGCATCTTAAGCTCACCAAGTGGAACGGATTCTGTTTTAGCACCTTGTATAACCTTCTCTACGCCAAAAGGTCCATTTTCAGCAGTATATCGTTCAACAAATTCTTTTGCATTATATGGATCGTATCCAAATGATCTAACATCGTATTCATGATCCATAATATGTCTATCAAGATCGTCGTATACTGCCATCATATCAAGAACTGTTCCGTCCAATACTACCAATGTACCTTCTGCTATAAAGTCATCATACTTAGTTTTTCTAGCCAATGGTAATTTACTATATGTTAGAGAAGTAATATAACTTCTCGTCTTAATACCAAAGGATTCATCTGAACATGGAAACATAAATGTAAAAGCACAGAAGTCATCACCCTGTGAAAGGTCAGCTCCAAGTGAACAAACACAACCATCATAGTTAGTATGCCTATCCTCAGGGAACAATGTTTCTTCATAAGTAAAGAAATATGATTGACCTTCCATAGGAATATTAAATCTCTTAGCAAGGATATCATTCCTATTGGCCGGGGCAGCCTCCATTCTATCAACATCAAGCTGATATGTTTCATAAGTAACTGTCAAACCAATATTAGGCTGAGCCTTAATCCACATTGAAGGATCTCCAACTTCTTTAATATCATCAAGCTTATACCACCATATAGAAATATGAGGATTAAAGTAATCGCCCTTAAGAATAGAAGCTAATTCCATCTTAATTGTATCACCGGGACCATTTCTTACAGTACCCTCTGAGCTGGTTGCAACTATAATATAGTCATCCATCTTAGAAGCACCCTGTTCAATTGTTCCAATAACATCCTCACGAATATCACAAGAAAGCCACTCGTCAACAGTATTAACTCTTGATCTAAGACCCTGTAACTTATCTACGGACATTGGTCTAATCTCTAACAAAGATGAGGTTAAGAAGTTCTCAATGCCCTTCTTTGTAGGAGAAAGCTTCTGTCTTTTAGCCTTAGAACCGGTCGTATTCTGTAGTGATCCTTCAGTAAGGAATTTGAACCAAGGACCACGAGCTCTTGTAATAGCTGTTCTGATTGGTGACAATACTTCTTCTGCCTGCTTCATTGTAGGAGCAGTAGTAATTTGATGTGTTGTGCTCTTATCTACAGTTAAGAAATATGACTGAATAAGTGCTTCATACATAGTTTTAGCAGCACCTCTAGCAACGATCAAATATTGCTTTACTATCAACCTTTTCTTAACTAATTTGGTTCTATATTCTCCCGTTTTAGGATGAGGAACTTTTCTTTCCTCAAAGTAGAACCAGCTTAATAACGATTCAGCCCATAATTTGAAAGTGTCTAACAAATATAGATCTGAACCATCGGTTAATGTCATCTCATGTTCACAAAAATCTACGAAGCCTCGTATGGCTTCATCGTCGTAGAAATATTGCGGATCTGATATAAGATAGTCAATCCTATTCATCTCCATTTCTATTTCTTTACATACTGGTATTTCTCCTCGTAATACGGCATCTCTGAATTTTCCGTAATATACGGGAGTAGCCGTATTAGATAACATTTTTAGGCTCCTTTTATGTTAGATATTAACGACGAGTTGTCTTAGATCTAGAAGGCTTCTTTCCATAAGAATACTTATTGTTCACTGTACCTTTATTGTTAGGTGTGCCCTTTGTATACGTGTCCTTAGCTGTAGGAGTATTCTTGTTAGGCTTTCCCTTACCAGGTGTGCCCTTACTAGGCAACGCCTTAGAACTATAACTCCTAGAAGTTCCAGGACCAGGCTTCTTAGCATTATAATTGCTTTCCTCGGGCTTACCCCAACTAGTATCTCTTCTCGGCTTAAATGGGGCATTTCCAGATGAACTACCATTTCCAGGCTTAGCATATGTACTTGGGGCCTTTGACGAATTTGTGTGTCTTCTTGGCTTTCTATAATTGGGAGTGCGCAAACCATCATAGGGTTTATTCCCAGATTCATTACTACGCTCATTAGCTCGTCTTCTTGCTTCTGCTGTCTGGAAACGATGTTCATCTACTTTAGAACCAAAAGTAGATCTATTACCACCTCTATTGTAATTATCATTACGATAATCCTCGTAAAGATCTTGTACCCCCTTAACAAACTGGCCAACAGCATAATTTCTTACACCGGGACCTCCTTTTTGTGGGTGATTTCTATTATGTCTTGCTCTAGCTTCGGGGCTCCATTGATCTTTCGGGACACCATAATGCGCTAAGTATTTGCCCTGAGGAACTAATTCATCATACAGCATCTCATTTACCTCTCTTCATTTTGATTTTCTTAGATTTCTCTGTAGCATTAGCAAATGCTTTCTGCTTCACCGATGAATTAGTCGTCTGTTTCTTCGGCTTCTTATACTTGTCTTTGTCATTTCGCTCAGGATGTGTAGGCTTTCTAGAAGATGTATTAGCACTCGGCTTTGACCAACCAGAACTTTGTGTATCTTCCGGTCTAGGCTTGTACTGTGATGTACCATTTGATCGAGATGTTAATCCTGAACCAGGCTTCTTTAATCTTGTTTTGTTTTCATAACTAGAGGGTTCATGTGCAGGCTTATGAGGTTTAGCCCAACTACTAGACCTTCTACGCCTACGTCGACCTCTATTTCTATTTCTAGCTTCATCACTCCAAGTCATACCGACTTTTCCGGAATGAACTAAATCGTCATACAACATAGGTATCCTCCCATATACTAACAGACATTAGTGTCCACTCAAAAGCAAGCGGTGAAAGGAGCCTTAACAGAAACCCCGCTTTATTAAGACGACGAATTTTTTCTTTTGAGCAGACAGCAATGCCTATTAGTACTTACCATAATTTTGTATCATTTGGTGAACGATTGCCATCTAATTTCATAAGATCTTTTCTGGCTTTCGTTCCATAATGTATCATTTGATGTGTGTTAAAAGATACACAGATTAGATTATTAAGATCAAATACTTTAGGATTATGGTCTAAGAGATCTTGAATTGTTATAGGATTAATATGATGAATGATTATCTTAGACCTATCTGGAATCGGAAATTCTGTTAAACCCATATCACATCCCATATCTCTAACCATTACATTTCTTCTAACTCTAGTCCATTCGGCAGATCTATATAAATCCTGGTTAAGATACCTATGCCCACCAAATGTAGCATCTCCTATTTTATTGTCTCCTAAAAACAAATAATCTAATCTATCTTCGAATGTATCGAATTGTGCGAGTTCGATGTAGGATTTATTCATCATACTCGTCCTCGTAATTTCCACTGTAATGCCTAATTGCTATGATAGCATCCGCATACAGTTTATCGCTTCTTTCCTGAGACTCGATAGCTTCTTTCTTCGCCTTTAAAAGTTCAGCTTCGACTTCAAGTTTTTCTTTTTCTAGTCGCTCCTTTGTAGAACCGAGTCTAAGATAATGTACTATTAGTTGATTACTAGCCGTACCATCTCTTAGTTTTTGTTCGGCTAAATTAATAGCAAGAGAGATCATTTGATTTTCTCTTGACTCTGGATCTAATGCAGGAGGCGACGTAGGTTTCTCACTCTTTTTTGCCATCCTGGATCTCCTTTGAATTATATCTCTATTTTATCTGGATTACGAGCTAAATATTGGCGAGTCAGCTCTCGTTCACGTTCTAATTCTTTCGTAACTTGAGTATACATTGCTCCATATATACGACTACCGACACTTGAGGGGGATGGATATGGATTAACCCCCACACCAACAGCAGGTCCTCCTACAAAATTTGCCATCGCCATCGCCATACCCACAGCCATTGCTATACCTCCGACGGTTCCAGCAACTACTTGCCCACGACTATAATCATTTATATTACCATTTTTATCATATTTAATATCTTTAACATGCTCTTGTCCATACTTTTTTACTAAAGATTCATAGTGGTCATTTAATTCATCTAAACTGGATTTGGCAAGTTTTGACAATCGTTTTTCTACTTCTTTGGCGACTGTTAATTTAAAACGATTTTTGTTAGACGGTTTTTTATCATATCTTTTTTGTGCAGAAGACAAATTACGTTTGCTTATGTTATCGGCATAACGCAACGAGGTTGCAGCACGTCCTAATGCTCTCGCTCTTTTATTTTCTTCATGTCGAACACCCCATCTCATTCCTTTTACACCATAGTGACAAATATATTCACCAGGTTGTACTAAATCATCATATAACATATGTCACCTCAATCTAAGAAATTACCGAGTAACGAAGGATTAGTTTCCTCTGTTGTTACTGTAGTAGATTCTTCTATCTTCTTTTCAAGTGATACTTCGCAGAGTCGCCACTCTAATTCGCTGATCTGGGTTTGTACAGCTTGAATAAGTGCAGAATTTGTAGGGGGATCAAATAGCATCCTCACTTTCAAATATACATAGGACTTGACTGACTCTATGAAAATATCGTCTGACGTAAATTCTGACCAGACATTGGATACACTAGTAATTTTGTAGCCTTCTTCTGGTCCAACACCTAATTGACGGAGGATCATGAAGACTGAATTGATGTGAATGATAATATCCTGGTCAAAATCTGTATAAGTTGTGTCCAGACCAAGAAGTTTCTTGATGTCATTTAATATACTATCGTTCATTATCTCCATACTCCTCTTTCATAATCATAGGTTAGTACCGGAGTACCTTGTTCATTCATTCTCTGAACATTTAAAGACATTGCAGAGTCCGGTCGATCATCAAAAGGCATTATTGCTAATCCTCTTGTGCTCGCACGTGTCATGGCAATATCTTTTTGCTGTCTAATAGACTTTTCATCAGAATATCCTTTTCCAGAAATTCGTTCAACTTTCCAATTACCAACGTTATTGCGAACTTTCTTATCTGTAGTGTATACAACCACATTAGAATATCCTTTTGATGCTAAATAGTCCTGTACACGAGTATCAGCACCTGGGGCATCGCCTATTAAAATTTTTGAACCACCTTTAATGATCTTATCGACTTCTTTTTTCAAAGAATCATCGAGCGGTTTGTCGTACTTTACTTTTCCGGAGATAAAAACTCTGTCTTCTGGAGAATATAACTTTCTCGAACGGGCTTTTCCAAGTGTGGTTCTTGTACCATCTGAATTCTGATACCGTCTTACACCCCACTTTTGTCCCTTTACACCATGATGTATTAATACTTTGGACATGTTTACCTCCTCTCTTTAATAGTTTACTGCCACTTTACCCCTACTTTTTGACCCCAATGTTTTCCCAAATTTTACCTCCGGAGAAATTTTGAGGACCGCCGCGATCAAGAGGGGGTGTTTTCTCTACGGACCCCTCCCCCCGGGTATTCTAAAGAATTTTCTCAAATTCTGAGAAGCCTTTAGAAGACCTTAATTAGGGGAGAAGAACGTAGAAAAGAGTGTGGCAAGAAGTTACAAGAGACCAGCGTCTCTCATAATGCTTTTTTCTAATTCATTATTCTCTCTCAAGACTTTTCCGTCCTTATAGTAGATGATGTACATTCCTTTTGGATTGACCGAGTAGATCTTCTGTATTGCATCATTAATAGCCACCTGATATAGATCATCAGAATATGCAGAACTTGCAAAGGTCATTCTATCTACATAACTACAGGTGTGATGGCCTCGTTCTTCATCACATGCATACCACAGATCAAACTGTTCAAAAGGATTATAAGGATTGTCAGGCGTTGAGAGCATCATAGGAATTACACCTTTAATGTGTGCCATAATTATTCTCCTTATTCATGTAGTACTTGGTTTACTGTGCTAGCAGAGATTCCGAGAGCAGCGGCTATATCTGCTTGAGTTACACCAGGGCGATTAGCCATTGATCGAATTAATGCTTCTTGTGTATACGAAATTTGGCTCCTTTGACTAGCTCTAGGCATTGTAAAGTTACGAATAATGTCAATGTCCACACTATTGATAATACTAGATAATGTACTACTAGACACCGCACCCGCTTCAATAGCTTCCCATTCTTTAGGAGTTATTGTAAATCTAGGCTTCTTAGCGCCTAAAGATAATCGAGCACCAGCAAGACATTCACCCTTCAAACGCTTAAGCTCCTTCTTAGTATACTGTATACTACTATTGTTTTTGGCCGCAAAGAATCGCTTATTAGCCAACATTTGAGCTTGTCTTTCTAAAGGTCTATTAGTCTTTACATCCTTGAGCTTTCTATTTAATTCAGCTACTTCCTTAGCATACGTCTTTACAGCATAAGAATTTCGCTTCATATTTTCAGTATTTACAGCTATCCGCCTAGCTTCATTAGCTAACGATTTAAGCGAGTTGGCAAAGCTAGCATACGAGCGCTCTTTAGGATCTTCGGGGTCACCTACTAATTTAAAGGCATCGTCTTCATACTCCATCTTGTGGAGCTTGTCTTGCTTTGGCTTTCCTTCTTTGTAGCCTATTACTTTACCATTCTCGTCTTTGATAGCTTCTTTTCTATGATTACCAGTAAGCTCATATACATACTTACCTGTAAGCTTATCTATTCCAGCTATTATACCTTTCTCTTTACTAGACTTAGCTAACTTACGCTGGTCTACATATATTGGCGACTTGGCTCTGGTTACTACTGTAGCAGCTCCTTTATTAGCATCGCCTCTATACTTCTCTTTTAACTTGTCAATATTATAGTCTTTATAAGCCTGTTTCCAATCAAGGTTATGCTTAACAGAGTCAATAATGACCATCGAGAACTTAACAGCAGGAATAAGATCTTCGGCAGGGGCATACTTAAATGTCATATCAGAAATGAGATTTGTAATCTTTCCCATTTCACGTTGCTTAGTATCATCAGATACATAATAACCTGGTTTCTGATAGATCTTAGTATCAAAGTCCTGTAGCTCCTTAAATTTACTAGACTTATCAGCAAAGATCTGTCCATTGTTATTTGGAATGACTAAGACAGAGTCACCATCGAAGTCGGCTCCTGACAATTTACCAGCTGTCTTCTGAGTTATACCAACAGCATCTCTAGCATTCGACCCAATCATAGCTTGGGCTTCTTTATTCTTATTATTAACTGTTAATTCAGGGATCTCAAAAGGACCACCATGAGGATAACGAATAAGAATAACTTTTTCACCATTTCTATAATTAGGTGCATAGATCTCATCATCTTTAAGAGACTTAATCGGGACAATAACATGAGAAGCTTGTCTAGGAAATGGAGCACCGGCAAGATCTACAGCTGCAGAATCACATTCATCAGCAAAAGACATCAACAAACGCTTTCTAACTGTAGGATTCTCAACCTGCATAATCTCATTAAACTCATTCTCTTTAGCATTCTTAGCAATATCAAGCTGTTGATTAATCAACTGAATTGACTGTTTACTAAGCATCTGAGCAGCAGACTTCTTTCTCCATGTTGACCAGTCACCTTCTTCATTAATAATATTAATGCAAGATAACTGTGTTTTACCATTCTCGTCAACATAATGTCTTTGTCCAACCGTTACACCATCTTTTTGTTTAATAGCAGCACCAAAAGGATTATCATAATCAATTTCTCCATCTTTGGTTCTTTTCATAGGCTTTAAACAACAATGGTCTGGATCTTCTTGTGATATCAAAGGTGTGCCAGGCTTCTTATTTGTGTTTACGCGAATATCAATACCATCAGGCAAGTTATCACTATAAACAGCCATACCTTTAATATAATGTGTACCATCGACCGCGATACGAACTTGAGCATATCTGTTGTCTCCAAGTGAAACATCTTCAACACCTCTACGAAGCTCAACAAGTCCATCTTTTGTAGCATCATAATTAGCCATTACTCTTTTAGAGTCAATAGACTTTGGATGCTCAATACCATAGAATGTCAAACCGTTGTCTTCACTATGAACATCAATAACAGGAAGACCAATTTCTGCATTCTGCATGCACTTAATAGCTTGAGCTTTTGTAATATCAGGAGCACACAAAACCTGGACAGTTGTCTGTTGCTTTGTGCTTCCTAATT